>Ga0256914_1003369_pt1 | contig 12607 bp, 8 predicted proteins | sample HulkmetaG_FD_191571 | JGI IMG/M metagenome (GOLD analysis project Ga0256914, IMG submission 191571) | Hydrothermal chimney microbial communities from Main Endeavour vent field at the Juan de Fuca Ridge, Pacific Ocean - Hulk | ecosystem: Environmental > Aquatic > Marine > Hydrothermal vents ...
GCAGACGATCCACCCCCCGCGCCAACACACCTTCGCCAATGCACAAACGCCGCCGTCGCCGCCGGACAGCATTGTCGAACCACGCATAAGCCATCCAGGCCAGCGTGATGCCAACCGGCACACCAATGTACTACGGCCGATGGCATGAAGAAGCCGAACAATTGGAATCCAGGGAAGAATCGGGGCACACAATGGGGCGGAGTGAAGGCGTCGCCCCTTGCTTGCAACTGGCTTGATCACTGGATGACGCTGTACATCCCGATGGGGATGACCACCCAAATCAACGGATATTCGTTATGGAGTCGGCATGCGTAGTACCCGCCGCATACTGACACGGCTCCGGCGACCGCGGCCCGCAGTCGCCGGACACCACTGGCATGACCTCCCGTGTCAGCGCGACGCCCGGCGTCGCTGGCGGAGCAGCGGCCAAAGCGCAAGCAGGGGACCCACCCCACCCAGTCCACCTTCCAGATCGGTCAACACCTTGCCCTCGGTCTGGCGGTAGTCCGGGAGGCCGTCGCCGTCGAGATCCTGAACCGTCCCGTCATCACCGAGTACCGCGGTGAAACGGGCACGATCCCAGCCATCGCCGTCGGCATCGGAGAAATCATCGACCATGCCATTGCTGTCGGCATCGATACCGCCGATCTCGATCAGATCGGATTTGCCGTCGTTGTCACTGTCGAGGTCCAAATGGTCACGATTGCCATCGCCATCGGTATCGGGCCGTGCCCACGGCGAAGCCACCAGCGCATCGTGGAAGCCATCGCCATTGGCATCGGTGAAACCATCGACCCGCCCATCGTGGTCACTGTCGCGACCGAGCGCTTCGACGATGTCCGGCAGACTGTCGTTGTCGCTGTCGAGATCGAGCCGGTTGGGAATGCCATCGCCATCGAAGTCGGCATCTCCTTCCTCGGTATCGAGGATGCCATCGTTGTCGTCGTCGATGTCGTCGCTGTCGGGGACGCCATCCCCGTCGCTGTCGATTCCGGTGCTGCCCTCGAGGGCAATCAGCAGCGGGTTCTCGTCGCCATCGTTGGACGGAATCGACAGCGTGCCGCTGCTGTTGCCCTCGCTGGCGCGACTGAAAGCCAGCTCGATACCGCAACTGGCCGCCGGCGCCAGCGAGCGTCCGCTGCAACCGTCGTTGACGATTGTGAAATCGCCATTGGCCGGTGCGGCAATGGTGCCGATGATCAGAGGGCCGGTGCCGTTGTTGGTGACGGTCAGGGTCCGGCTCACCGGCGTTCCACCAACGAGATAGCCAGAGAATTGCAGGCTCTGCCGATCGACATCGATTTCCCCCTGCCCCACCGGCACGCACTGCTGGAAACTCACCAGCGTCATCGCAAAATCGTTGCCGAACGAGGTGTCGAAGAGGTGGGCATCATGGATGGACAGCACCAGCGTCGTCTTGTTGCCGGTATTGACCGTCACACCCAGCCGCCGCCACTGGTCGGTCGATGCCTCGTTCTGACAGTCTCCGGCCACGACATTGGCGTCACCGCCCGCATCACAGACGACGATCGGCCCACCCTGTTGGGTGCCATCGACCTTGAACAGCACCTGGGGCGCCGCGGCGCCCTGCGCCTGCTTGCCCGGTGCCAGCGCATTGGAGAAGTAGGCGGTGAAGGCGTAGTCCTTGTTCGGCAGGAGCCCGGTGATCTGTTGCTCCCAGATTCGGTCTGGCGCCGCGCTGTCGAGGCCGTTGTAGGCCAACCAACTGCTGACGGCCGGCACCGGGGGCAGGCCACCACCCGGGGCCGGATCACCGGGGAAGGCAATCTGCTGCACCCACTCCCCCTGAATCTCGTCGCCTTCCATGATGGAGATGGCGGTATTGGGAAAGCCCGAGGTATTGGGCGGATTGCCATCCTGAGGATACTGGTCCAGCGGGAACTTGAACGGTATTCCCGTCGTAAAACCGGTAAAGCCCTGGCTGAAGTCACCATTGGCCAGGTGCTCGTTGCCATCGGGCACGAAGCCGGTCGGGCAACCCGCCTCGGCAAACAGCCGGCCCGACAGCAATACGGCCGATATCCCCACCACCAGCGACGTGCGCCGGAAAGTCCTTTTCCCTGTCGTCATCTTACTGTTCTCCTTAGTCGCAGCGATCCCCGACCGCTTACTCGGGCACGGGTTTGCCGATTCTATCGCGCCGGAATGACGCCAATCCGTGAACCAGCCGCTCATTCCACATAAAGCCACAACATCCCGAGCGGGACGCCGAACGAACCGGACGCACTCGATGGCAGGGGCGAACCGGCGGGTGCTTGCTGTATAATTCCGCGTCTTTGCCAACCACGTCGCCCGTTCCACGATGAAGCTGATCCGAGGTCTGCACAACATTCGTCCCGAACACCGGGGCAGCGTGGTCACCATTGGCAACTTCGATGGCATCCACCGCGGCCATCAGGCGGTGATCCGCCAGCTCCACGCCCTGGCAAGACGGCATGACGCTCCGACGACGGTATTCACCTTCGATCCATTGCCGGGCGAGTACTTCCAGGGCGACAAGGCGCCTGCCCGGCTGACGACGCTGCGGGAGAAGTTCATTCAATTCGACCGCCTCGGGGTCGATCAGATGCTCTCGGTGGCTTTCGACGCCCGCTTCGCCGCCATCACGGCACAGCAATTCATCGACGAGATTCTGGTCAACGGGCTGGAGGCCCAGGCCGTGGTGGTGGGCGATGACTTCCGTTTCGGCAAGGGCCGTGAAGGCGACTTCGAGATGCTGCGCCGCGCCGGTGCGCGCCACGGCTTCGAGGTGCTCGACACCGCCACGGTGACCGAGGACGGCGAGCGGATCAGCAGCACACGGATCCGCCAGGCGCTGGCCGCCGGCGATCTGGCGCTGGCGGCGGCTCTGCTGGGCCGCCCCTACAGCATGAGCGGGCGCGTCGTCCACGGCGAAAAGCTGGGCCGCACCATCGGCTTTCCGACGGCCAATATCCGCATCCACCGCTCGGTATCGCCGCTCAAGGGGGTGTTCGCCGTCGAGGTGGAGTGCATCGGCTACGGCGTCACCAATGTCGGCACCCGCCCCACCGTGGACGGCAAAGGCTTTCTCGTCGAAACCCACCTGCTGGACTTCGACGGCGACCTCTACGGCCGCCACATCAATATCCGCTGGCTGAAGAAGTTGCGCAGCGAGCAGAAGTTCGATTCGCTCGATGCGCTCAAGGCGCAGATCGGCCGCGACATCGATGCCGCCCGCGCCTACTTCCGGCGACTCGAATCCCAAACCCACTGACGGAACCACGACCGTGACCGACTACAAGCACACGCTCAACCTCCCCCATACCGACTTTCCCATGCGCGGCAACCTGGCCAAGCGCGAGCCGGAGATGCTGAAGCAGTGGGAGGCGGCCAAACGCTACGAAAAGCTGCGCCAGCACTGTGCCGGCCGCCCCAAGTTCATCCTCCACGACGGCCCGCCCTATGCCAACGGCGACATCCACATCGGTCACGCCGTCAACAAAATCCTCAAGGACATCATCGTCAAGTCGAAAACGCTGAGCGGCCTCGACGCCCCCTACGTCCCCGGCTGGGACTGCCACGGGCTGCCGATCGAGCTCCAGGTGGAAAAGCAGCTCGGCAAGGCTGGCATCGACATCGACCCCGCCACCTTCCGCAAGCACTGCCGCGAATACGCGCTCAGTCAGGTGGAGCGGCAGAAGGCCGACTTTCGCCGTCTCGGCGTACTCGGCGACTGGGACAACCCCTATCTGACGATGAACCACCAGACCGAGGCCGACATCATCCGCGCCCTGGGCCAGATCATCGCCAACGGTCATCTGACCAAAGGAGACAAACCGGTGCACTGGTGCGTCGATTGCGGCTCGGCGCTGGCCGAGGCGGAGGTGGAGTACGAGGACAAGACCTCCTTCGCCATCGACGTGCGCTTTCGCGCCGTAGACGACGATGCGCTGCTGGCGCACTGCGAAAAGGCCGGCGACGGCGGCCACGGCCCGATCTCGGTCGTCATCTGGACGACGACACCATGGACACTGCCGGCCAACCAGGCAGTGGCACTCCACCCGGAACTCGACTACCTGCTGCTGCAAGCGGGCGACGAGCGTCTGCTGCTGGCCGAGGCGCTGCACCGGGACGCCCTGTCACGCTACGGCATCGACGACGCAACCATCGTCGGCCGCTGCAAGGGCGCCGACCTGGAGCTTCTGCGGCTGCACCACCCCTTCTACGATCGTGAGGTGCCGATCATCCTCGGTGACCACGTCACCACCGAGGCCGGCACCGGCGCGGTCCACACCGCCCCCGGCCACGGTCAGGAGGACTATGTGGTCGGCCGCCACTACGACCTTCCGGTGGACAACCCGGTCGGCGGCGACGGCCGCTTCCTGCCCGACACCCCGTTGTTCGGCGGTGAACCGGTACTGGAGGCCAACGGCCACGTGCTGGAGGTGCTGAAGGAGCGCGATGCACTGCTGCACGTGGACAAGCTGCGTCACAGCTACCCCCACTGCTGGCGGCACAAGACACCGATCATCTTTCGCGCCACGCCACAGTGGTTCATCAGCATGGATGCCAAAGGCCTGCGCCAGGCCGCGCTGGAACAGATCGAGCATGTCCGCTGGATGCCCGACTGGGGCAAGGCGCGGATCCACGGCATGGTGGAGAACCGTCCCGACTGGTGCATCTCGCGGCAGCGCAACTGGGGCGTGCCGATTCCGCTGTTCATCCACAAGCAGAGCAGCGAACTCCATCCACGCACCGCCGAACTGATCGAGGCGGTCGCCCGGCGCGTCGAGGCCGATGGCATCGACGCCTGGTTCGACCTCGACCCGGCGGAACTGCTGGGCGACGAGGCCGACGACTATCTCAAGATCACCGACACGCTGGACGTCTGGTTCGACTCCGGTACCACCCACTACTCGGTGCTGGAGCGGCGCGACGAGCTGGGCTTTCCCGCCACCCTCTATCTCGAAGGCTCGGACCAGCATCGCGGCTGGTTCCAGTCGTCGTTGTTGTCGTCGGTGGCGATGCGCGGCGTGGCGCCCTACCAGCAGGTACTGACCCACGGCTTCACCGTCGATGCCAAGGGCGAGAAGATGTCCAAGTCACGCGGCAACGTGGTGGCGCCGCAAAAGGTCATCCAGCAACTCGGCGCCGACATCATCCGCCTCTGGGTCGCCTCCTGCGACTACAGCCGCGAAATGGCGGTCTCAGACGAAATTCTCAAACGGATGGCCGATGCCTACCGCCGCATCCGCAACACCGCCCGCTTCCTGCTGGCCAACCTGCACGACTTCGACCCTGGCACCCACTGCGTGCCGATGGAACGGATGCTGCCGCTGGACCGCTGGCTGGTGAGCATCACCGACGACCTGCAGGACAAGATCCTCTGCGCCTACGAGACCTACCAGTTCCATCTCATCTACCAGGAGGTGCTCAATTTCTGCACACGGGAGCTGGGCAGCTTCTACCTCGACGTCATCAAGGACCGCCAGTACACCTGCAAGACCGAAAGCCTGGCACGCCGCTCCACCCAAACGGCAATGTTCCACGCGCTGCAGGCGATGACCGCCTGGATCGCGCCGATCCTGAGTTTCACCGCCGAGGAGATCCTCCAGCACACCCCGGGCAACCGCGCCGAGTCGATCTTCTTCACCCAATGGCACTACGAGCTGGAGACACTGCCGGAGGACGCGGTGATGGACCATGACTTCTGGGACACCGTGTTGCAGGTGCGCGAGGCGGTCGGCCCGGTACTGGAAGGGCTGCGCAACGCCAAGGCCATCGGCTCGTCGCTCGACGCCGAGGTGGATCTCTACTGCGACGACGCACTCCACGCGCTGTTGGCACGGCTGGAGGACGAGCTGCGCTTCGTGCTCATCACCTCCTACGCCCGCATCCACCCCCTCACCGACAAGCCCGACGCAGTGGAGACGGTGAAACTGGAGAGCGGCCACGAACTGGCCATCGCCGCTGCCGCCAGCGAACATCCCAAGTGCGTGCGTTGCTGGCACCACCGCGAAGACGTCGGCAGCCACCCGCAGCACCCGGCGCTCTGTGGCCGCTGCATCGACAACATCGACGGCAACGGCGAGGTTCGCCACTATGCTTAGATGGCTCTGGCTCTCCGGCGTGGTGATTCTGCTCGACCAGTTCACCAAGCTGCTGGCCGAGCGTTTTCTGACGATGCACCAGCCGGTGCCGGTGATCCCCGGTTTCTTCGATCTGCTACTGGCCTACAACGAAGGCGCGGCCTTCAGCTTCCTGGCCGATGCCGGCGGCTGGCAACGCTGGTTCTTCACCGTGCTGGCCATCGGCGTCAGTGTTTTTCTGATCCTCTGGCTGAAGCGGCTGCAAGCGACAGAGAGGCTCACCGCCATCGCGCTGGCGCTGATCCTCGGCGGCGCCATCGGCAATCTGATCGACCGTCTCCTCCACGGCCACGTCATCGACTTCATCAGCTGGTATTACGGCGACTATCGCTGGCCCGCCTTCAATATCGCCGATTCGGCGATTACACTGGGCGCGACACTATTGATCGTCCACGCCATCTTCTTCGACCACCGGAAACCCGAACCATGAGCAACCAGATTCTTCCCAGCAGCACGGTGACCATGCACTACACGCTGACGCTGCCCGACGGCACCGTGGCCGACACCACGGGCGACAAGGAGGCTTTCACCTTCACCATGGGCACCGGCGCCATCATCGAGGGGCTGGAGCACGCCCTCATCGGCCTCGAACCCGGGGATCATCAGGAAATCAAGATCCCGCCCGAGGCCGGCTACGGCTACCCCGATCCCGAGGCGCGCCAGACCATGCCCCGCTCCCGCTTTCCCGATTATCTGGAGCCCGGCACCATCATGACCTTCGACCTGCCCGACGGAGAGCAGATCCCGGGCGCCATCATCGAGGTCGGCAACGACGAAGTGGTGGTGGACTTCAACCATCCGCTGGCCGGCATCGAGGTGACGTTCACCGTCGATATCGTCGACGTTCGGCAGGCCACCCAGGTCAACTGATGGAGGTCCAGCTCGCCGACCCCCGCGGCTTCTGCGCCGGCGTCGATCGCGCCATCGAGATCGTCGAGCGGGCGCTGGCGCTGTTTTCGCCACCGATCTACGTGCGTCACGAAGTGGTCCACAACCGCTTCGTCGTCGAGAACCTCAGGCGCAAGGGCGCGGTGTTCGTCGAGGAGCTGGACGAAGTGCCCGACGACAGCATCGTCATCTTCAGCGCCCACGGCGTCTCCCGGGCCGTGCAGGAGGCCGCGGCGGCGCGCCGGCTCAAGGTCTTCGACGCCACCTGTCCGCTGGTGACCAAGGTACATCTGGAGGTGGCCCGCTATGCCAGGGAGGCGCGGGAGGTGATCCTCATCGGCCATGCCGGCCATCCCGAGGTGGAGGGAACGATGGGGCAGTACGACGCCAGCCAGGGGGGGGGCATCTATCTGGTAGAGACACCCGGCTGCGTGGCGAAACTGGACGTGAAAAACCCCGACCGACTCGCCTACGTCTCGCAGACGACGCTGTCGGTGGACGACACCCGCCGGGTCATCGAGGCACTGCGCGCTCGGTTTCCCAAGATCATCGGCCCGCGCAAGGACGACATCTGCTACGCCACGCAGAACCGCCAGGACGCGGTCAAGCAACTGGCCGCGGAATGTGATCTGGTACTGGTGGTCGGCTCGCCCAACAGCTCCAACTCCAACCGGCTGCGCGAATTGGCGGAGAAACAGGGGGTGACAGCCTATCTGATCGATTCGGCCGACGACCTGCGCCAGCAGTGGATCGACGGTGCCACCGCCATCGGCGTCACCGCTGGCGCCTCGGCCCCCGAAGTGCTGGTGCAGGAGGTGCTGCAGCGCCTGCGGGAGATGGGCGCCCACACCATCAACGAAAAGACGACCGTCGAGGAGTCGGTCGTCTTCCCGCTGCCCAAGACACTGCGACGCGCATCGCAGTAGCCGGATCCGGCCGGAGGCCGAAAAGGCCATCCACGGCCTTCCCGACCCCCTGTCGGGCCATCGTCATGGCACCGTCACCGAGACACCGATCGATGGCCCGTAGCTGACGACCCCCTTTGGTGTCGTCGCCTTCAGCTCGATGCGCCCCGCCTTCGATTCGGTCACACCCTCGGCACTGAGCGTGAAACCGAGCGTCACCGGCACCTTGCTGTTGCTGCTCGGCATCTCGAACGAGGTCGGCCCGTAGAGCTTGCCGATGTCGGTCTCCACCGAGATCTGGGTGCCCGCCGGCGGCACCTGACCATGTTGCAGCCCCCTGACGGTGACGGTGAACGATGCCGAGGTCGGCCCCGCGCCCTTGTCGAGGTTGATCTGATTGCCGGCGACATCATGAGTGACGCTCAATGCCGACTCGGCCAACACCAGCACGGTACGGTCGAACACGTGTTTGAGTTCGACGTTGTTGCCGGCCCCATCCTTGGCACAACCCGACCGACAACCCAGCCCGGTGAACAGGCCGTCGCCATCGGCATCGCGCTGGCCATTGCCATTGAAGTCGAGGAACGGCTCCACCGCATCGAACGAGGCCACCGCGCCTTCGACCCAATCCTCGAAGACCTCCCCCTCGTCGGTTTCGAGACGGTCGCCCACGCCATAGAGGCCATCGCCGTCGAGATCGACGAAACTGTCCTCGCCGATCATCACCGCGGTGATGGCGGCACGTCCCGTTTCACCGGCGGCCTCGATGCCGCGGACCCGGGGGTTGCTGCTGCGCCACTTGACGGTACAGAAACCATCCTCGGTCTGACAGGATGGCTGGACCTGACCGAGCTCGGTATAGAAGCTGACGGTCGTGCCATCGGGCACCGGGTTGTTGTAGCGGTCGGAAGCATAGACATTGACATCCACATCGACACCATCGTACGACCACGCTTCCGGGTTGTGCACGCTCAGCGACAGCGAAACACTGTTCTGATCGGGAATGCCGGTGGAGATCACCAATTTCGACGACTGACTCTTGATGACCTCACCGGTGGCGGATTGCGTCTCCGCCGTCACCCGGACCGAGGTGTGGACATTGCCGGCCTCGACAACCGTCTGCACATACCCTTCGTTGTCGGTACGACCTTCCGACGGTTGCAGCGCGATACCACCGACCGAGGTATTGAGGGCAAACTTCACCCGTTGGTTGGCCGCCGGCCCTCCCACCACGTTGAGCACGCGGAAACGCACCGTCGCGGTATGGGACAATCCGGCGCCCCCCATGCCCTTGAGGGCAATCGTGGAAGGTTCGGCGGAGACGAATTCGATCGATCCCAGATCGGCCGACTTCACCCGGATCTTGCCGATGGCCTGCAGTTCGGTGGACTCCCCGCTGGCCTGGTCGATCGTCAACCGCGCGGTGATCACGTCCTCGCCACTGCAGCCCTTGGCCTGGTAGGTGGTCGTCGCGACGCCGTTGACCGTGGCGACCGGCGATTCGATGGCCGCCAGGCCATTGCTGTTGCACACCGAATTGAAGCTCACATCGAAGCGCTTCGAGACCGGGGTGCCGGTGGCATCGACCACGGCGACGGAGAGACTGACGCTGCCACCGGCAGCCAACTCGTCCAGCCCCACGTCGATGGCACCCTGGGTGAAGCTGCCATTGCGGATCATGCCGAACTGGTAGGTCTCGTTGGAGGAATCGATCGCGCCGACATTGGCATCGATGGTTGCGCCACCACCGGCATCACCGTCACCGGAGGCCGTGGTCGTGGACTGCTCCGACCCGCCGCCCAAACATCCCTGCAGCAGCACCGCCAACAGCAACATCGCGACCGACTGCATCAACCAGCGCCCGAGACGCTCTTCCTGAAAGACTCTGTTCATGTTCATTCCCTGAAATTCCTGCAACGGGCTCAATCGTGGTTCAGGCGCGGGTTGTAGACCCTGGGCCAGTCGAAGTAGTGCACGATCCCCAGACCAAACGTCTTGTAGCTGTCATCGACGCCATAGCGCATGTATTCGAGCATCAGCGCCGTCGTTCTCGAGCCGTAGAGTTCCATGCCGAAGCCGAAGGCGACATCGGAATAGCTGTCGTCGAAATTGCCGGGGAAGTCGCCGCGAACGCTGGCGAGCCCGAACAGCGAATAGAGGTTGGCCCGCTCGAACGGCAGGTTGAAGCGCAGCAGCGGTGAGACGTAACCCAACCCCGGATCATCGACCGAGCTGTTGTCGACGGTCACGGTCCGGCCCATGTGCAGCTCGACCGCGATGTACTGGTTGATGAGATAGCCCAGCTTGGCATTGACATTGCCGGCGTCCTCCGTGGCCCCGGCCTGCGGCACGAACCGGGCATCGCCGCCCGAAAAGCCGAAATACTGGCGTGATGCCTCACCTCCCCAGGCCGAGCCCGCCAGCAGCAGAAACGACAGGGCGATCGCTGTTCCAATGCGCATCCGATTTCTCCTAAATCTTGTCCTTTGACAGCGGTCGTCCTGACCGCCAAGCACCGATACGTTATCCTAGCCAGCCGATGCCTCCGGCGGAACCGGATCTACTTTTTCCCTCAACGGACGGAAGGTTTCAGCCGGGATGAGCATCCGATCCGGTTTTCCGTGTCCGAACCGACCGCCCCACCCGTGGAAAGATTGGCGGACGCCCGGCCGACGCGGGCACCATCGCCGGCCTCGACATCGGTTGCCCGTGACAGCCGGATTCGATGGCCAGAACCCCCATTTTCCACTTGACAATGCAAAATTGGCGTAAAAGTTATTCACAGCACCACCGCCCGGCGGCCGGTTGCCTTCCAGATAGCAGACCCTCCTGCCGGACAACATCACAAAGAACCTATAATCGATTGATTTACAAGATTTTTCTGTATTTCGATCAAAAAATGATCAATTCCCGCAAAGGCTTGCGCCACGCTGGCTACAGCGCGTTGCGGTCGATTTATCCACAGAGTAATCCACAGGTTTTGTGGATAAACCGGCGTTCTCCCTGTCACAAGAATGACTTAGATATTCTTCGTGGATTCCGCCTCAATAACGTGAGCTAAGTCTCACCCGCTTGTCATCCGGGATTCCCCTATGAGCAACCCCGCCACCATCGCCGCCGTCGCACTACCCACCCGGGTCGCCAACCTCTTCGACTACCGGATCGACACCGCGCAGGCGGGGCGGCTGAGGCCTGGTTGCCGGGTCGAGGTGACGTTCGGCCAGCGACGGCTGATCGGCGTCGTCGTGACGCTCAAATCGGCCTCCGACCACCCCGCCAACAAGCTCAAACCCATTCGCCGCGTCATCGACGACGAGCCGGTGCTGCCGACCCCACTGCTGCAACTGCTCGAGCGGAGCGCCGCCTACTATCACCACCCGCTCGGCGACGCGATCTTCACCGCACTGCCAAAGCGTCTGCGCGAGGGTAAACCGCCCGGCGTTGCCGGCGAGACGGTCTGGACGGCCGAAGCGACCGCTGCAGACGACGACAGGCTGCGGCGCGCACCGAAGCAGCGGGCACTGCTGCAGCTACTATGCTCGGCTCCGGACGGGCTGACGACGGTCGAGATCCGCCAGCACATTCCCTCTCCGGGTGATGCGCTGCGGGCGCTGCGCGACAAGGGGCTGGTGCGCAAGCGAGCACGGCCGACCGCCGATGCACCTTCGGCACCCGACCAGCCACCACGACTGACCAGGGAGCAGACGGCCGCACTCGCCACGCTACGCTCACGACCCACGGGCTTTCATGTCAGCCTGCTCGACGGCATCACCGGAAGCGGCAAGACCGAGGTCTATCTCCAGCTGATCGAGCCGATCATCGAAGCGGGCGGCCAAGTGCTGGTGCTGGTGCCGGAAATCAGCCTCACCCCGCAGCTGCTGGCCCGTTTCTCGGCACGATTTCCGGGGCGGGTCGCCAGCTACCACTCGGGGCTCGGCGACGGCGAACGGCTCGGCGTCTGGCACCGCGCCAGTGCGGGGCGCATCGGCATCCTGCTCGGCACCCGCTCGGCCATCTTTGTGCCGCTGCCCAGGCTGGGCCAGATCATCGTCGACGAGGAACACGACCCGTCGCTGAAACAGGGGGAGGGTTTTCGCTATCACGCCCGCGACATGGCCATCTTCCGGGGCCAGATCGACGACTGTCCGGTGCTGCTTGGCTCGGCGACACCATCGCTCGAAACGTTGGCCAATGTGGAACGCGGCCGTTTCGGTTGCGTCCGGCTCACCCGGCGCACCGGCAAAGCACAGCCGCCCCGACTGCATCTGGTCGATCTCAAACGACAGACACTGTTGGGCGGCCTGTCGGCGACGCTGGTGGAGAAGATGCACGAACACCTCGGGCAGGGGCGGCAGGTGCTGCTGTTCCTCAACCGGCGCGGCTACGCGCCGGCCCTGCTCTGCTTCGACTGCGGCCATCTCATCGACTGCCCCCGTTGCGACGCGCACATGACCTGGCACACCCGTCACAACGCCCTCCACTGCCATCACTGCGGTCATGTCAGCCGGCGCCCGCCCCGCTGTCCCCAGTGCGGTCAAAACGCCTTGCAGCCGGTCGGCGCCGGCACGCAGAAGATCGAGGAGGTGATCGCATCGTGTTTTCCCGACCACCCCGCCATCCGCATCGACCGAGACAGCATGGGCCGCAAGCATGCACTGGAGGATGCGCTGGCGGCGATCCGGC
>Ga0256914_1003370_pt1 | contig 12603 bp, 11 predicted proteins | sample HulkmetaG_FD_191571 | JGI IMG/M metagenome (GOLD analysis project Ga0256914, IMG submission 191571) | Hydrothermal chimney microbial communities from Main Endeavour vent field at the Juan de Fuca Ridge, Pacific Ocean - Hulk | ecosystem: Environmental > Aquatic > Marine > Hydrothermal vents ...
GATTCTTTCGATCTTTACACCTGCATGGTTCTGTTCGAATTTATTACAAACGTCCTCCAGTGGGAATTTCTTAAAGATCCATGGGGGTGCCGCTACACGAAGAACCTTTTTCTCTGCCTTCTTTTCGCCCTGGCCACCGGCGTAAACGCTAAAGGTAAATGCCATGGCAATAAGAAGAGCGATTAAGAAGACCAACCATTTTTTCATAAGCCTCTCCTTTCTTTAATATGGATTTTTGTGTCTATCTACTAAGCAATAAGCATACCATTTAAAAGCTTTAAATGAGGGGCGATGGATGTGTTTGTAATTATCTGTATTGCAAATAATTATTATTCTCTGCGGAAATTATCCGGTGCCACGCTACTCGTATGAACTAAAATTTGTCTTTTTAAGCGGCAAATATTGCAGCCTTAGAGGAAATATTTGCCGTCACAGGATACTCATTAAAGGGGTGGTCACTTAACCGCTCGGATACGTCTCACAATATCCTGAAGGTCGGCGGCGTGCTTTTTATATACGGGTTTCATTGCCTTTATGAATGGGGTTTTATCTATGTTAGTAATAATTTCACATCCCGTAGCCAGAGCCTTTTTCTTTGATTCCTCTACCATCTTTTGCCATAGTTTTCTCTGATATGGTATAGATGCCTTTGCTGCTCGTCTTATGAGTTCACGATCCCTTGGTGAGAGTGTGTCCCATCGCTTCTTGCTAAAGAGTATTATCTCCGGTACCCTGGAGTGTTCATCCTGGGTGTAGTATTTTGCCGTTTCGAAGTGTCCCTTTGTTACCCAGGAGGGGTAGTTGTTTTCCGCGCCCTGAATTACCCCCGTTCTAAGCGCAGTGTATACCTCTTCGAAGGACATCGGTATGGGTATTGCTCCCAATGCCTTTACCATATCTATGGTTATCTGTGCCTTTTGTACCCGGATTCGTAGCCCCTTGAGATCTTTTACGGAGCGAATGGGTCTTACGGAGTTGTAAAAACTTCTCTGTCCGGAATCGTAGAAGCCCAATCCTATAAATCCCTTTTTTTCCAGATATTTCATGAGTTCTTTCCCTATCTCGCCGTCCACTACCTTGTGCATGTGTTCTGCACTTCTGAATATATAGGGAAGAGCAAATGCCTTAAACTGCGGAACTATTTGGGTAATAGGATTGATATTAACCCTGTTTATGTCGATTTTTCCCTCCCGCGTTTTCTTTATTGTTTCTCGCTCCGAACCGAGTTGGGCCGAGGGATAGACTATCATTGTAATTCTGCCATGGGTCCATTTTTTCAAGAGCTCTGCCATTTTTAATAAACCCTGAGTGGTGGGGTAGGTTAATTCGTGGTCATCTGCTGCTTTTAGTACTATTTTTTTGCCGTCTCGTTGGCCCGTACTGCTTATGTAGAGGGCGGGAAGTACCAGTAGTGGGGTCGCGATTGCAATAACAAGAGCCCTTCGCTTGGCGAGTTGCTTGAAAAGTAGATTTAGGAGTGAAACAAGGTTTCTCATTTTAGAGACCCTCTCTGGCAAATTATTGTAAGCTCTTTAGCCATAGGATGTCTAGATAGGATACCACGATGCTCCATCCGAGTATATTTACACCGGGAATAGAATCTCAACCTCACCGTGTCCCTCCTCTGTATTTCGCAGTGTAATCTTGGCTCCGTGAGAGGTGAGTATTCTGTACGATATGGACAATCCAAGTCCCGTACCGTTGTCCTTTGTGGTGTAGTACGGATCAAAGAATCTGTCGATTTTATCCTCTTCAAATCCCTCCCCCGAATCAGTTATAGTGATAAATACCCCGGTATTTTCCTTAAACTCAATCTTGACCGATACGGTAGCCTCATCGGGTTTTAGTTTGCCCATCTTTATAGCGGAACTCGTGGCATCAAATGCGTTTTCCAGAAGATTCGAAAAAACTTCTTCTATTTTTATTATATCCATGTAGAACTCTGGGACAGCGTTTACCTTAATGTATTCAAGTTTTATATTTAGATTCTCAGCTATCAATTTGTATTTTGGGACAATTTTTTCCCATAGGTTGGATAGAGAGTATCTTTGGAGATTTAACATCTCCGGTTTAGCAAAATTTAATATCTCTTTTAAGAATCTATCGGCGTTTTCTACCTCTTTTAAGATGAGGTCGGTGTGTCGTTGGATATATTCTCTCTTTGCAAGCATGCTCTGAGCTGCGAGTTGAATTATATGGAGTGGTTTTCTCATCTCATGGGCCATTCTGGCGGAGATGTGCCCTAAAAATATAAATCTGTCGTCCGTTCGTATTTGAATCATTCTGTCGCTAAGTCTGTTAAAGCTCTCGGCAAGGGTCTTCATTTCATCCTGGGTATTTATGTTTATGTGCTGTCTGTAATCCCCTGCCATGATTTTTTCCACCCCCCTTGTAAGTTCCAGAATGGGTTTAACTATTTTGGAGGCGGATATGTAAGATATGAGAAGTATTATTATGAGGATTGTGATAAGTATGAATATAACAATAGAGTTTATCCTCTTCATGGGAAGCAGTAGTGTATTTGTAGGCTGAAAAGTAACAAACTTCCAGGTGGTCTTTAATACATTTACGAATACCATTTCGCCTCTATGCTGTGTTAATTTGGTAAACTCCATCCCATATGCATCCTTTTCCCTCTTGCCAACGAGTTTTTTATTTGAATGAGCAATAATGTAACCAAATTGATCGACCAGCATGTAGGAATCGAACTCGGAGAAGGTAAAAAAGCCTATCATTCTGCTTATCACATCAATAGGTATAACCCCTGCAAGAATCCCGGTTATTTTCCCTCTGTGAAATATTGGAGCGGCAACTACTACAAGTCCCTTAAAGGCCGGCTCACCGAGTGCCGGTCCCATATAGAAGTATTCTGGTATCTCGCCCGTGAAGTGCGAGATAAATACCCGGTTGGTAAGGTAGCCGGTTTTATCACTCGAGTTCCAGTAATGCCCATCCAGGCTTATGAGGTATATGTCCGAGTAGATAAACGCCAATCTGGAGCGCCAGTTTTTGAGGTATCGTTTTATTATTTTAATGTCATCGTTTTTTAATGCAGGAACGCTTGATACCTGAATTATTTCGGATATCCTGGAGATGAGCCAATCATTAATAGCCCGTGAAATGTTTTTTATTTCATTGCTCTTCTGGGTTATCGCCTGGTTGAAGTAGTATTTGTTTACATAGACCAATCCGGTTACCCCTACGGTTGCATATATGAAAAGAACGGGGATAAACGACATAAGAAAAAATTTGGTTCTAATTTTCTTCATTTTGTAGTTTGTATCTTAAGCCCCTTACCGAAATTCCCAGCTTTGAGGCTGTTAGTGTTTTATTACCGTTCAGATTGCTAAGTACCCAATGGATGTATCTGTCCTCAAGTTCTTTTAGGGGGATTATTCCTATTTTCGAGAAATCATGGGAAAAATCAGAGCTGTCTTTACTCTCCAATTCTCTCTCTATCTCCAAATGAAATGCCTCTGGGGGAATTTCCTCATCTTTGCAGATTATTACGGCTCTCTCTATTGAGTTTCTAAGTTCTCTTATATTTCCCGGCCAGTTGTATGTTAGGAGCAGTTTTTTTGCTTGGTTTGATATTCTTTTTACCCTTTTGTTGTACTCGTGGCTAAACTTATCAACATACCACTCGGCGAGTGGAAGAATATCCTCCTTCCGTTCTCTAAGCGGTGGAATGTAGATAGGTATAACGTTGATTCTGTAGAAGAGATCATCCCTGAATTTGTTCCTCCTGACAAGTTCCTTGAGGTCTTTGTTGGTAGCTGCTATTATGCGTACGTTTAGCGAGATTCTTCTTGTAGAACCAAGCGGGGTAATCTCTTTTTCCTGCAAGAAGCGCAGAAGTGCAACCTGGGCTTTGGCGGGTAGTTCATCTATCTCGTCTAAGAAGAGTGTTCCCCCGTCTGCAATTTCCAGTTTTCCCTTTGTCCTTTTCTTTGCATCTGTAAAAGCTCCCCTTTCGTAACCAAATAGTTCGGATTCGATCAGGTTTTCCGGTATGGCACCACAGTTTATAGGAACGAAGGAGCCGGAGGATCTATTGCCCGTTGTGTGGATATATCTGGCTATAACCTCTTTCCCCGTGCCAGATTCACCCTGAAGGAGCACGGTCGTTTGAAGATTTTTCACATTTTCTATTGTTTCGAAGATCTTTGCAAATTCGCTGTTATTCGTTGTGTAGAGGAAATCCTCCAGTTTTTGAAGTTCCTTTTTTAAGAATATATTCTGTTCCTGAAGTTTTTTGTGATTGATTGCCTTCTGTAAAATAATTGAAAGCTCGTCTATCTGCACAGGCTTGGCTATATAGTCAAACGCTCCCTCTTTTAGTGCCTTCACGGCGTTTTGAATTGTTCCGTATGCGGTTAGCATTATCAGAGGGATTTCTGGAAAGTTCTCTACCGTGTAGTGTAGGAGGTCCATTCCTGTTTTCCCGGGCATTTTGAGATCAGCGATAATTACGTGATAACTTGAACGATTTAGCTTTTCGATTGCTTCATCCACGCTTGCTGAGGTTTCTATCTGGTAGCCTTTTTCTTCCAAAACCTCGGAGAGGAGTGTGAGGGCTGTTGTATCATCATCGACCAAGAGTATCTTTTCTTTCTTTTCCATAGGCGCCACTCTGTGCAATTGAGATTATATATATTAAATGGGATGAGTAAAGAGTTTGTTTATCCTTTAGAGAATTTAAAACCCCCTCTCCTGTAAATCCTCTGGTAGGAGAGGGGGAGGGGTTAAGGAGGTTCTATGAAAAGCCCCTATTTCTTACTCTAATTTGGTCGAGCATTTGGATAGGACCTTCCTCTGTATCCACCGGGGTGGCCGCCTCTCATTCCTCGCCTTCCCGTCATATACTTGCTCATCTCCTTATCAATCTCATAGGTTTTGCCATTTATGGTAGCCTTTGTCACAAAAACCTCTATTTCACCTGAGTTGTTCTCGCTTCCCAGTTTGTAGCCTGTTACCGATACTTTATCACCGTCTTTTAACCCTGACTGATAGATGAGAAACCTTGGTACCATTAGCTCATACTCTTTACCCTCTGCCTTGAGAATTGGATGAATGCCCCCACTAAGAGAGATAGTACCCGTTACGGATATTTCATTCTCTTTGTTTAGGGTATAATTCATCATGTAGTGAGGCCTCTGGAAGTTGTTCCAGCCTCCCCTACCGGCGTAACCGGGTTGTCCTGGGGTGGTGTTTTCTGCCTGCCCGTTTGCCATTACGGCGAAGATACCTCCCGTCAGCATAATAACTGATAGTGTAAGTACTGTAAGTTTTTTGTTTTTCATACCTTTCCTCCTAAAGATTGGTTTTTTTTCGTTCACCTGTAGATAAGCAATTGGTATGCCAAGTATGGTGAGCTAAGGTGGGATAAATGTTTGAAGTTTTGGATTTTTCCCGGTTTTTTTCTCCACTTCCCTTAGAAATCCCCTAGAAGTCCCTTGTAAGGGGCCGAAAACACCCTCTGGTGTTATGCTCTGGTATGAATTTTTTTCCATAAGGCTGTTAGATGGGAAGGAATTTCACAGCTTTTACTATGTTTTTTACTGTAAGGTATACAATGTAGCGTGCCTTTGTTTTTGTTGAATTCGTGGGTTTGCTCTTTCCTAATTAGGAAATTAGAATCATAATACTTCCGGTATGGGAGGAAAAAGAATACTGCTTCGTGGAGGAGAGCTTGTTTTACCGGATAGGATTGTTAAGGATGGGATTGTTCTAGTCGATGGTGATAGCATTGCCTTTGCTGGTGAGGCTGTTTCATTTCTGAAGAGATACGGGGTGAAGGCGTGGGCTGCCGGGGCTATGAAATTAACCAGGACTCTAGGGTTGAGTGAGATTTTTGATTTAGAGAAGAGGATTGTTGTGCCGGCTCTTGTGGAGGCTCACATTCATGGGGCTGCCGGTTACGATTTTGAAACCCCCGGAGATAGCTTGGGTGACACTTTTGACGAGGATAGGGAATTTGAAGATTTTGAAAGGTTTGTGAGTTTTCTCTCCTCTAAGGGAGTGGGAATCTTTGTGCCCACCGTTGTGTTTGAGGAGGGTGTTATTGAGAGAATTACCCGGATAATCAGGCATTACTATAGTAAGGAATCTAGGGTTAGGAGACGAATCCCGGGAATATATATCGAGGGACCTTTTATCTCAAGAGAAAAGAGAGGTGGGATTAGGGATGAGTACATTGTGGGATTCTCGGAGAAGGTTTTCGAGCGGATATACTCTTTGAGTTCTGGGCTTCTAAAGGTGATGACTTTTGCACCCGAGGTAAAAGGTGCTGAAGAGTTAATCAGAGTGTTGGTAAAACGAGGGGTTGTTCCCTCACTGGGACATTCTGATTGTAGTTTAGCTGAGATAGAAGATATTGTAGGTAAAAACCCTACTGATAGGGGTGTTATCTATAATGTAACGCATCTATTCAACGGTATGAGTGGTCTATCGCATAAGACTCCCGGACTTGCCCACTGGGCACTTCTGGAGGATTCTGTCTACACCGAGTTAAACTGCGACGAGACCCATGTTCATCCACTTGCTCTTAAGCTTGCCTTCAAGCTTAAACCCCTGGAAAAGATAATTATGATTTCGGATGCCAATTCTGCCTCTGGTTGTGACGATTCTGCAGATTTTAGGAGGTCGCCCCCGTTATTGCGAGGTAGAAAACTCTATGTGGAGGGAAATGGTGTATATGATATGGAAACAAAAACTCTGGTTGGTTCGCGGCTTCTCGTTAAAGATTCCATTAAGAGAGTTGTTGATAATTACTCTATCTCACCTGTTGATGTGGTAAAGATGGCTTCTCTAAATGCGTTAAGAATGTTGGGTATCAGTGATAGGGGTGAGTTAAGGGAGGGGATGAAGGCAGATATATCCGTATTCGATCAGGATTTCAAGGAGTGTTTTTTACAAATCTTTGAGGGAAATGTAACCTTCCAGAAGTAATTTTTTATTATTATATTATTAGGTGTGGCATATTAATTAAGCTATATAGTGTAGGAGCATAAAATGAAGAAATTCCTCGTTTTTATGGTCAGATGGGTGGGTGTATTGTTTTTTGTCGGTTTTCTAATGGTAGGTTTTATTAGTTGTTCTAAAAAGGGGCATCAACAAACCGGTATGACCGGTGAGGAGGGGGGGAAAAAAGAGCTTAGTGTTGTTGCAACTACCGGCATAGTAGCAGATGTAGTTAAAAACATCGGTGGAGATAGGATCAACCTTATTACTCTGATACCTCCAGGGGCAGATCCTCATACGTTTCAACCAAGACCGACAGATTACTCTAAGATGGTGGATGCGGATGTGGTTTTTATTAATGGTGCAGGGCTTGAGGAGTTTTTAAATAAGTCTTTTAAAGAGGTTATGAAAAAGGCACATATAGTTTCTCTTTCCGAGGGGCTTAAGCTCAAGATGAGTCGTTTGGGAAAGGGCGAACCCAATCCGCATGTGTGGTTTTCGCCGTTGAATATCGTTGTTTGGGCGGAGAAGATATCCGATGAGCTTAAGCGATTGGATCCTGCTAATGGAAATTACTATGTAGAAAACATGAAAAACTATGTTGCAAAACTTGAGTCACTCGACAGCTGGATAAGGAAAGAGGTAAAAACGCTACCCCCTGATAGGAGAAAATTGATTACAGGCCACTATTTTATGGATTACTTTGCTGATGAATATGGATTTAAAATTGTGGGTGCTATTTTTAAAAGTCACACGACTGCGGCTCAGCCCTCCGCTAAAGATATTTCTCATCTGGTTGATGTTATAAGGAAAAACTCGATAAAGGCTATATTTGTGGGTAAGTATGCGAATAAAAAGGTTGCCAATGAGATTTCAAGGGAAACCGGTGTTCTTGTGGTTCCCATCTATACCGGGACATTGGATAAAAAGGGGGGAGAGGTTTGCAGTTATATTGACCTTATGAAGTATGATGTTACGATGATTGTAGAGAATTTAAAGTAATTGATTGTGTGTATCCTTCTCGGGAAGGGGAACGTTAAGGGATAAGGGATCCTGAGTTGATGTAGCGAATAATTTGTGGGAGAAGCGACATGCCTCGTTATTGGAAGCATGATACCTCGAAACCTGTTTTGGAGCTTAAAAGTGTAAGTGTGGCCTATGGAGAGGAGAGGGTTTTGGAGGATATTTCCTTCTCCGTGGAGAGGGGGGAAAGAATCGCCGTAGTAGGTCCTAATGGAGCTGGTAAGAGCACCCTGTTCAAAACCATTGTTGGAATACTAAAACCTGACTTTGGAAATATTCTTGTGTATGGTGAAAAGCCTTACAACCATATCTGTATTGGCTATGTGCCTCAGGCCAGTATGATAGATTGGAACTTCCCCGTTTCTGTCTTTGATGTTGTCATGATGGGTCGTGTCGGGAAGATTGGTCTTCTGGGTAGAGCAAAGAGGCATGATCGGGCGATTGTTGAGCGGTCTCTCGAGCGAGTTGGTATGCTGGGATTTGCCAATAAGCAGATAGGAATGCTCTCCGGTGGACAGAGACAAAGAGTTTTCCTTGCGAGGGCTATAGCTCAGGAAGCGGAGTTATTGCTTATGGACGAACCTCTCACAGGGTTGGATGTTACCTCTCAAATGGATATTTACAGTATAATTGAGGAACTTTCCAACCAGGGAATAAGTATTCTGGTTTCTACCCACGATTTAAACGCTGCAGGGGAACATTTTACCAGGATAATGCTCCTTAATAGGCGTATTGTAAAATTGGGGTCAAAGATGGAGGTTATGAAATCGCAGTACCTTCTTGAAACCTTTGGGGGGCATTTTACTATGGTAGAGGATGAGCATGGTGTTGCGATTGTTGGGGATAGTTGTTGTAGTGGTGGAAAGATTGGAAGGGAGGATATGTAGATAATGGTGGCAAGGTTATTAGCTATTTTTCTCGATCCCCTAAGGTATGATTTTATGTTGAGGAGCCTCGTGGGGTCTATCATTGTGGGAATCATATGCTCGCTGGTGGGGACGTATGTTGTACTTAAAGGGCTCGCATTCTTGGGAGATGCACTTGCTCATGCGGTACTTCCCGGTCTTGCTATTGCTTATATAATAGGCGGAACCGCTACCATGCCTCTCTTTTGGGGAAGTTTGATAGCCGGAGCTTTTACCGCTACCGGCATTGGGCTTATAACAAGGGGGGGGCAGCTTAAAGAGGATACCGCTATCGGGATAATTTTTGCCGGTATGTTTGCTCTGGGGATTGCAATTATTTCTTCCGTTAGAAACTATAGTGTTGATTTAAGCCATTTCCTCTTTGGTGATATTCTTGGGGTCTCAAAGACTGATATAGTTCTCTCCGTTACTGTAGGGTTTGTAATTGTATTGCTTGTTGTTCTCTTTTACAAAGAGCTTCTCGTTGTTATTTTTGATCCTGTTTTGGCGAAAACCTTAAGGCTTCCGGTGAGGATTTTTCAGTTTATGCTTTTGTTTATGATCTCGCTCGTCATCGTTGTTTCCATGCAGATAGTTGGTGTGGCTTTAATGGTTGCCATGCTTATAACGCCTGCTGCTACATCCTATATGTTAACCTCTCGATTGCCCTCCATGATGATCTTGAGTATGATTTTTGGAATTATTTCCAGTATAAGTGGGTTGTACATCTCTTACTATCTCAATATCGCCTCTGGAGCAGCTATTGTACTTGTCTGTACTCTGATTTTTATAGTTGTATTTGTACTCTCGCCGAAAAGAAAACTGCTTATAAAGGGATAGGTGATGGAGGCGTGAAGTTACAATGAACCCATGTACGGTAGTTTAAGGGTAAATATGTAACCCTCTTTACCTCTTTTTTTGGCTCTGGTAATTACGCCTCGTTTCTCCAACCTTCCAATTGCTCTGGATAGAGATGGTCTTTCCACTCCAAAGTAGGCGGCCAGTTCCTCTATTGAGATGGAGAGTGTTACTGTTATTTGCTTGTCTTTGATTCTCATACCGGTGTCTTCTGCGATATTCTCGGGAGATAAGGAGAGGAGATAGCTAATAAATTTTTCCTCTATCGTATGTAGGGTGAGAAACGAAATACGTTTGGATAGATTTATTGCCTTTTTGGATATAATTCTTAGCATGTTTTTGGAAAATTCTCCCCCGAATGGCGAGTTTTGTGATAACCAGTTTTGTATCTCTGATTTCGGGATATAGATAAATCTACAGTTTGTTATGGTTCTAATTGTTACTGGTATTTCGTATTTTTCTACAAATAAGCATGCGGGCGCCACTATTTCCGGTGGCTTTAGATAGTCTATTTTTATAAGTTTCCCGGAGTAACTTGAGATTTCAGAGACCGCTTCCCCTCTTGTGAGTATTAGGAGCCAATGGAAGTTTTTACCCCTATTTATCACTGTAGAGTCCCGGGGGAATTCTCTAACAAGAAGGGTGGTTTTTTTTAGGTAGTTCTCTATCTGGGATTCTCTAATCCCCCTTAAGAGGAGTTGCTTTAGCAGAGAGATATCGTGAGAATTTAAATTCACGTAACAAATGTTACATACAAAAGTGATTATTGTAAATAAACTAAATATGTAAAACAAGGTTGGATTAAAGGAGCGGATATGTCAGTTGAGTTGGTATACGGAATTGTTAAAGGGATTCATTCATTGGCCTCGTTTTTCTGGGTGGGTAGTCTTTTGTTTTTAACTTTGGTTTTAATACCGAAGTCTAAGACACTCGGTGAAAAAGAGGGAAAAGAATTTATGGATGGGGTATTTGATAAACTTACCCCACTTGTCATAGTTAGTATTATTGTTCTTGCTGTTTTTGGGATTATCTCGAGAAAATTAAAGGCTTCGACAGGGGAGCTTACTTCGTCATTTAAAACTATTCACCTCGTTAAAATTGTTCTTACGGGTATTATGGTGTTAATTGCGATTTTTAGACAGTCAATGCGGAAGAGAATGAAAAAGATGCAGTTAAGCGTGGAGGGCCAAAAGCTACCGGGGGCCGGAAGGGATGAGAATACCCCTGGTATGGTGAAGAAGGGAAAGCGAAGTTATGCCCTTGTTTATATAAATACCGTGATAGGGAGTATTATTGTACTACTGAGTGGGATTATATCTGTTGTTTAATAGTTAAATACGCTTCGACGGGGCACCCCTCTCTCTACACCTATAAATAAACAACTCCTTTTAAGTTGCATTTTTTTAACCTACGGGGAGAGGGGTTTTTAATTAACATTTTGACAAAAGAAGAGTAAAATTGGATATATGGCAGTTAATGCTATCCTGATAGTACTCTTCTTTATGGATACCGCTCTTATTTATCTTATCTATACGTATAACCCCTCTGGTGCCATAAATCGTTTTTTAAGTCTGCTCCTTATACCTATAACGCTTACAAATCTGGAAATGCTTCTCCTCTTTCATGTCGGTTCACATTTGCCAGTAGAGATAGGGCTCAACATGTCCATATTTGGAGTTGTTTTCTTTTTTCCTCTATTCTACCATTTCTCCTACTATTTCCCTAGAAGGCGTGTTGGGTTCCATATAAAAGAGATTGTTGCTCTCATGTATGTTCTCCCTCTTATTCTGGGGATTGCTCTAATTGTGACCTTTAGTCCTGAAACATCAATTCTCTCTTTTAAAAATTTTTTGAGCCCCAAGGAATATCTGGGAAAGAACCCGCTCTACTTTATACTCTATATGTTAGTTATGGTGTACATTCTCTTTTTGCTCTCTGTGACTATATACAGATTGATACAATCGCTGAAACTTCGTCTTTTAAAACGTGAGAGAAAAACGGTTTTAATGGTATTGGCAGGTTTTATTCCTCTCTCGTTTGTTCTGTTGTTTAATTATTTGATTTTTTTGCCCTTGAAGGGGGGAATATACTTTTACTTAACCCTCTCCTGTGTGTATACCATTTACTTTTTAATTCTAATTTTTCAATTTGGTTATATAGATAGAAAGTCCCTCTCCAGATTTTTTATTATTTATCCGCTTCTCCTTTTGTTTATGATTGTTGCTTATGAGTATTTTCTTAGTGCTGTTAATTCGGTGATCGCAGAGAAGTTGTATGTAAAAGAAACATTTCTCGTAAGCCTGGAGATTTTAATCTTTTTCATTCTACTCTCCCCCCTTGTCTCGATTCTGGAGAGATGGGTTGGGAAGATTATAGCTCCTGTGCCCTCCAATCTCTGTGAGGTCTTGAGAAGGGCAAGTGTTAATCTCTCCGGGATAATTGATATTGACGAACTGGATAGGTACCTCACTGAATTTTTTACCGAGAAGTTAAAGTTGAGTAGCTTTTTCTTTATGCTTAGGGATGAAACGACGGGGAGTTTTAGAGTACTCTCAAATTCGGGCGATACCCCGCGTCCCCTTGAGTTCCCTGTAAATGGGGAACTTGCAAGGAAACTCGAAGAGACGGGCAGAATAACCGATTTGCAGCAGATTGCCCTTTCGTGGGAGGGAGGGGCTGAACTTGAGGCTTTGGATGAGTTAAAGATAAGTCTTGTTGTACCACTTTTCAGTGAGAATCGGCTGGAGGGTATATGTCTGTTGAGCGAACCGGGGGTTGCAAGGCCGTGGCATCAACCGGAGATAGATGAGTTGAGTCTCTTTTTTGCCGGTATCCCGGTAGTTATAGAGAGATG
>Ga0256914_1003371_pt1 | contig 12603 bp, 12 predicted proteins | sample HulkmetaG_FD_191571 | JGI IMG/M metagenome (GOLD analysis project Ga0256914, IMG submission 191571) | Hydrothermal chimney microbial communities from Main Endeavour vent field at the Juan de Fuca Ridge, Pacific Ocean - Hulk | ecosystem: Environmental > Aquatic > Marine > Hydrothermal vents ...
ATATCCTTTAGTGGTGTTAGTAAGTTTATCCACTGGTCAAATAGGGCAGATAAGGGTTCTTCCATACTGGAACCCACATAGAATATTGCGACAAAGAAGAGGTAGAGAACTACCGCCAGTATGGGATACCCGAGCCATCTGCTCATAACGATGTTGTCTATGCTTTCTCGTATGTCCCTTTGGGGTTTGCCTATCTTTACAACCCTTTCGAATATGTTCATACTGAGGGCATGCCTTTCGGAAAACACAACTATGTCAGAACTCCTACCGTGGCTCTCTTTGAGCCTGTTTCTACAACTTTCAACTTTGTTTTCCAGTTCTGGTACCAATTGACTGACCTTTTGCGTGATGATAGGGTTACCTTCAAGTAGCTTGAGTAAGAGGAAGCGTTTTGGTATGTTTACTTTGGTATAAATAGCTTCAGGCAACTTTTTTGAGAGGGCTTGGACAACGCTTTCGACATCTTTACTGAATAAAAGTTCGTTTGGTATCTGCCTTTTTTGTAAGGACTTGAGGGCTCTCGAAAACAGTTCTGTTATGCCTTTCCCCTTAGATGCCATTATGGGGACTACATCTACACCTATTATGTCTTGGAGTTTTGAATAGTCTATGGACATACCCTTCCTTAGCGCTTCATCTACCATGTTTGCCGCTATTATCATGGGTTTTCGTAGTTCTGTTAGCTCTATTGTTAGTTCTAAGCTTCTGGACAATAGCGATGAGTCCATCACATTAATGATGATATCTACATCTTCGTACAATAGGTATTTCATGGTTTCGAGTTCTGCCATGTCTGTGGTGCTCAAAGAGTAGCTACCAGGTAGATCTACTACGGTTATAGATTGTCCTTTAAACCAGAACTTACTTTTTGTGAACTCCACAGTAGTACCGGGGAAGTTTGAGGAAATTGACTTGTAGCCCGCAACTTGGTTGAATAAAGTACTTTTCCCACAGTTTGGTTGTCCCACTAAGGCGATAACCATGATTATCTTAAAATCCTTACGTCTATCTTTGCGGCTAAGCCCCTGCCTATTGCAACTTGGGAGCCCCCAACATTTACAAGAATGGGTCCCCCGAATGCTCCTCGCTTGACAATAGATAACCTTGCTCCTGGTAGGATACCCATGTTACTCAGTGCTGACCTTCTTCCATACCCACAGTAAATATCTTCTACAATTAGCTCTTTTCCTGTAGGGGCATCTAATAGTGTAATACCTTATCACCTCTTATTCTCTTATGGCCTAAATAAGGGGGGAAACTCCCCCCTTATGACTTACCTACTCTTCAATTGTTATAGACCCTGTTGGACAGCTATCAGCAGCCTCCTGTGCACAATCTGCACCTTCTGGTTTTACTACTATCGCCTTACCATCATCTCCAACCTCAAATACCTCTGGGCAAATCTGAGAACAAACTCCACAAGCTATGCATGTCTCTGCATCTACCTTTACTACCAAACCATTTCACCTCCTAAAGATATTCAGAAGTTCAAGCACCCATATTTTATCTGAAAAGTTACCTTTTGTCAAATAGAGAAATCGAAGCAGTAGTGAAATTATTCCCTTGTCTTTGCAGCCTTTAATATTTCTACTATCTGCGTGTAGCCTTTTCTCTCCGCAATGAGTAAAGCTGTCATTCCTCTGTTATCTTTGATGTTTACATCTGCTTTGTATGTTAATAGTAGTTTCACTGCTTTGACATTTCCAAACCAGGCAGCTTCCATTAGTGCAGTCCTTCCTCTTTTGTTCTGAGCATTTACCTTTGCATTATGTTCTAATAGCAGCTTCATTACCTTTGTGCCTTTGTGATCTGCTGCATACATTAAGGGTGTATGTCCATCGTTGCTGGCATAGTTTACCTCGGCACCGCACTTTAACAACAGCTGTACTATATTAGGATAGTTGTACCATGCCCCATATATAAGGGCAGTTTCTCCAAACAGGCTTTTTGCGTTTACCTTGGCTCCCTGCCCGATCAAGAGCTTTGCTATTTTTACCTCTCCAATTGAGGCTGCGTACATTAGTGCCGATTTTCCATTTTGATCTGTGCTGTTTGGATCTTCTCCTTTGCTTAATAGGAGCTTTACCTCATTGAGGTTTTTTGTCTTTACTGCTTTTATTAGGGGTGGAATGTTAGCTGCTGTTGTGTAAGGGGTTAAAATAGCAATCAACATGAGTGATATCGCAAATCTCTTGGCTATCTTAAGCATAGTTACCTCCTTTTGCTTCTGTGTTGTTGGGCATTTTATCACCTGTTTGAGGTTTTGTCAAATTTCTCGTTGTGATATAATCCTTACTATAGGATACCGAGGGAGGTGTTAGGTTTGAATATAGCTGAATTTAAGGTGGAGAGATGGTTGAATACCTATGAGAGTATGGCTAAATACGAGATGGCAGAAACGGACATCAAACCGTTTACGCTAAGAGAACTACTTGAACTTGGGGACTTTGAAGAACTGAAGGACGAGCTTTTCAACATGAGGCTCGGTTACAACAACCCTACTAAAGGGAGTGATAGATTACGAGAGCTTGTGGCTACTCTTTACGGTAATGGTACTACTGCAAATAATGTCCTTATGACAACTGGTGCAATAGAGGCGGATTTTCTTGTGGCTAATGTGCTTGTTTCTCCTGGTGATAGCGTTGTTGTTCAGTTTCCCGCTTATCAGGCATTATACTCTACTGCTGAAGCACGGGGAGCAAATGTCAAGTATTGGAAGATGAAGTTTGAAGATGGTTTTGAACCCAAGATAGAGGAACTTGAAAATCTTATTGATGAAAGAACCAAACTCGTTGTATTAAACATACCGAACAATCCCACGGGGGCAGTTATCAGTGAAGAACAGCTCAGAACCGTACTTAAATGGGCAGAAGAGGGGGACTTTTATGTGTTGTGTGATGAGGTGTACCATGACCTAAAGCTGAGAGATGGCGTTGTACCTCCGTATGGGAGAAGCTTGAGCGAGAGAGCAATCAGCGTAGGTAGTATGTCGAAGGCGTATGGTCTTTCTGGGGTTAGGATAGGGTGGGTTGTTGCACCGGAGGAGCTGATAGAGAAAATGTGGTCGTGGAAGGACTATACTTCTATAAGTAATAGCCCTTTGAGTGATTTTTTGGCTACGGTAGCCTTGAGCAATAGGGAAAAGGTTCTGACGCGTAGCATGGAGATAGCCCTTCGGAATCTGAATATCCTCATCGATTGGTTTGAGGAGAATAGCAGATTCTTTGATTATGTTGTGCCGAAGGCGGGAGTCTTGTGTTTTCCGAGAGTAAAGAATATACCTGTAAGTACAGAGGAGCTTTGTAGGGGTGTGTTTGAAGATAGAAGGTTGCTATTGGTTCCTGGAGAGGCTTTTGATATGAGTGGACACTTGAGGATAGGTTTTGGGGGAGACACCGAAAAGTTTAAGATGGCACTCGGTATTTTATCTGAGTATGTGAGAGAGAATTGGGGAAGGTGATAAAAGTGGATCGTAAGTTCCCTGACTTACATGATATTTATATGGCAAGGCAAAATGTTTATTCTGTGGCTAAGGTAACTCCCTTAGTTGAATCTCTGTGGCTCTCGGAGAGGATTGGTGCAGATGTTTTTCTCAAACTTGAGAATTTACAGGAAACGGGTTCTTTTAAAGTTAGAGGAGCTACTAACAGGCTTTTTAATCTTAGTGAAGAGGAGAGAACGAGAGGCGTTGTAGCTTCTTCCAGTGGAAATCACGGTCGTGCACTTGCTTTTGTATCAAAAAGGCTTGGCATTAAAGCTACAATATGCGTGTCTCGGCATGTTCCACAGTATAAGATTGATGCAATGAGGCGATTAGGTGCAGAGGTAGTTGTTGCTGGAGAGACGCAGGATGATGCAATGAATCATGTCTCTGTGTTGCAGAAGGAAAAGGGTATGGTTAGAGTGAGTCCCTTTGATGATCCTTATGTTATAGCAGGACAGGGTACCATAGGAATTGAGATTATGGAGCATCTTCCTGATGTGAAAGCTGTTGTTGTTCCTCTTTCTGGAGGGGGCTTGATAAGTGGTATAGCGCTTGCAGTTAAGAGTATAAATGATAGTGTGAAAGTAGTAGGGGTTTCAATGGAAAAGGGACCTGCTATGTACTATAGCTTAAAGGCGGGTAAACCTGTAGATGTGGAAGAAGAAGTCAGTATAGCAGATGGGCTATTAGGTGGTATAGGCCTTGATAATAAGTATACATTTGAAATGGTGAAGAGATATGTAGATGAGGTTATCCTCGTTTCGGAAGTAGAAATAGCCCAAGCAATGGCATTTGCCTTGGATAAACATCACCTCGTAGTGGAAGGGGCGGGTGCTGTGGGCATAGCAGCTGTGCTTTTTGGTAAACTTGGGGAGATAAGTGGAAAAGTTGCTGTGATTGTTAGTGGCGGTAATGTAGGTCTTTCGAGGCTTTTAGAGATATTCAGGAATTATGACATTTCGTAGATGAAACAGGTTGCGGATTTTAAGATACAAAATTTGTTGTTTAATTATGAAAAGAGACAGAAATCTTGACAAAGGGTGTGTGTCCTGTATAATTATTATTGGTTCAATAAATACTAAGGGGGTGTTTGTTTTATGAGGAAGAGGTGGACGGTATTTTTGGCGATGGCACTGATAGTCTTATTCAGTACGACGAGCTTTGCAGCAAAGACGCTTGTTGTGTATGTTACCTACGACGCAGCAGAGGCCAAGATAATCATTTCACAGTTTGAGAAGGATACGGGCATCCATGTGAAGTGGGTCAGGATGTCTTCTGGGACAACGCTGAATAGGTTAAGAGCAGAAAAGAAGCATCCTCAAGCAGATGTCTGGACGGGTGGTCCTTCTGATTCTTATGTAACTGCGGCAGAGTATGGAGTTCTTGAGCCTTACATTCCTCCAAATGCCAAGAACATTCCGGCAAAGTACAGGGATCCTAAGGGGTATTGGAATGGTATCTACCTTGGTATAATAGGATTTGCCACCAATAAGAACTACCTTGCGAAGATGAAGAAGAAAAACAAGTTCTTTGAGGCACCCACAAGCTGGATGGACCTTCTAAATCCGTTTTATGAGAACAACATTCAGATGCCCAACCCGGGTTCCTCTGGTACAGCGTTGACGATAGTCTCTACACTGATTCAGATATTTGGATGGGACAGAGCGTTTGAGTACATGAAGATGCTTGATAAGCAGATTCAGCTCTATACCGAACACGGTGCGACCGGAGGTACTGCTGCAGGACTGGGTCAGTGTGCAGTAGGGGTGATATTTGGTCAAGATATACTTCATAGGATATACGAGAAGCACTATCCTTTGATACTTACATTCCCGAAGGAAGGAACGGGTTACGAGATAGGTGGAACTGCACTCATAAAGGGTGCGAAGCATGTAAAGGAGGCTAAAACATTTATCAACTGGATGCTTTCGAAGAGGGCTCAGAACCTTTGGGCAAAGACAGGATTCTTCCACTTCCCTACTGCTATAGGAGCGACTCCACCAAAGGGCTGGCCTCCACTTAGCAAGATCCACCTTATAAACTACGATGCAAAGTGGACGGGTGAGAACAGGGACAAGATAGTAAACACATGGACGAAGGAGATATTAGAGAGGCGTAAAAAGTAGAATTTAGTGTTAGAAGCTGACATGGGGGGCAGTATCCTTGCCCTCCATGTTCTTTATGGGTAGGAGGGAATGTAGTGGATGCAGATGTAAAGAAACGGGATGTCTTGTTCAGTGTAGCTGTATGGTTGATAATTGTATCCATTTTGCTTTTTGTTGTCTATCCTTTAGCTTATATATTTGTGGAGGTTTTCTTTCCCGAAGGTGTACCTACGTTAAAGCTCTTTAGTGAGATACTACAAAGGCACTACTTTGTGCAAGGATTTATAAATAGTGTAAAAGTTGCTACTGTGGTAGCTTCTCTTTCGGTAGCTATTGGCTACCTATTTGGATACACGGTTACGAGGGTCGATATATCGAGGAGAAAAAGGAAAGTATTTGATATCTTAGCAACTCTGCCTATCCTCTCTCCACCGTTTTTGCTTGCACTTTCTGCTGTTTTGCTGCTTGGATACAACGGATTGATAACGAAGGGATTGCTGGGTATAACCAATTTCTCTATATACGGTTTTAAGGGTCTTGTGATAGTTGAGACTATAGGACTGTTTCCTATAGCGTACCTCACGATAAAGGGGACGCTGCAGTCGATAGACCCTTCAATAGAAGATGCGGCTTCGAACCTGGGGGCTACAAGGTGGTATGTGTTCAGGAAAGTTACATTCCCACTTTCTTTAGCGGGTGTTGCAAATGCCTTTCTTTTGACCTTTTCTTTATCGATGGCAGACTTTGGAAATCCTATGTTACTTGCGGGTAGCAGATTTCCTGTGCTTTCAGTTCAGGCGTATCTACAGATTACAGCTCAGTTTCACATAGATAAAGGTGCAGCAGTGGCACTGCTGTTATTGCTGCCTGCGCTTGTGATATTCTTTATTCAGCAGAAGATAATTCATTCAAGGTCTTATGTTACTGTTACGGGGAAACCTTCTTCTTTGCATCCTCAACCTCACTCGAGACTTGCGAAGGGGATTTTGGTAACTTTATGCGTAGTTGTATTGGGAATAGTTGCTGTCTTTTATGCTACAGTATTGTGGGGTGCATTCACAGACATATGGATGATAAACCATGTATTTACCTTGAGGCATTTTATCTACGTGTGGCAAGCGGGAAAGGAATATCTCTTCGATACTCTCATACTTGCAGGTATAGCTACACCCATTTCTGGTGTTATAGGGATATTTATAGCATTTTTGATTATAAGAACTAAATTGCGTGCTAATAAGTTCATAGAGATGTCCACAATGCTGAATTTCTTTCTACCTGGTACGGTTGTGGGTATAGGCTATATGCTTGCCTTTAATCAGTATCCTTTCTTACTTAGTGGCACGGCTTATATAATCATATTTAACTTTATTTTCCGATACATCCCTGTAGGGATAAGAAGTGGTATCTCTATATTGCTACAGATAGACCCTTCTATCGAGGAGGCGTCTATGAATTTAGGGGCTAATAGGATGCAGACATTTAGAAAGATCACAATGCCTCTAATCTCACCAGCGTTCTTTTCTGGTTTGGTTTACACATTTGAGAGGTCTCTAACTGCAATAAGTGCTATCGTCTTTCTTGTTTCTCCCAGTTGGTATATATTCACAGTATTTATATTGGATGAACTATCTATAGGCAGGATAGAAAATGCCTCTGCAGCAGTAGTCATTCTGTTTGTTATAATATCTGCATTTATCTGGTTGGCAAAGTTTGTTACTCGCACGATGGGTGAGATTCCTACCGAAATATCTGCATAAGGGTGGTATGAGATGAGTGTAACTCTTAAAGGTGTTACGAAGATTTTTAATGATGTGGTTGCTGTTGATGATGTGACGCTTGAGGTTAAAGATGGTGAGTTTTTGACTTTATTGGGACCTTCTGGCTGCGGAAAGACCACTACATTGAGGATGGTAGCTGGTTTTGAAACACCAACTCGGGGGGAAATCTTTATCGAGAACAAGAAGGTGAATGATATCCCTCCCTATCAAAGGAATACTGGTATGGTGTTTCAGAGTTACGCTTTGTTTCCGCATTTATCAGTGTTTGAAAATATAGCGTTTGGGTTGAGACTTAAGGGTTTTAGCGAGTCTGAGATTAAGGAAAAAGTGAAAAGGATTGCAGAGATGCTGGGTTTAGGGGAGCTCACATCGAGGAATCCTTCTCAGCTTTCGGGTGGACAGCAACAGAGGGTTGCTCTTGCAAGGGCTCTTGTTATTGAACCTAAAGTGTTGTTACTTGATGAGCCTCTGTCTAATTTGGATGCCAAGCTTAGGGTGCAAATGAGGGTGGAATTGAGGAGGTTGCAGCAAAGTCTTTCTATAACATCCATATATGTTACGCATGACCAGAGTGAAGCTATGAGTATGGCGGATAGGATAGTAATAATGGATAGAGGTAGGGTTCAGCAGGTTGGAACTCCTTGGGAAATATATGGGAAACCTGCAAATAGATTTGTAGCTGACTTTATAGGGAGAGTAAACATTATCGATGCCAGGATAGTTGAGATGTCTGAGGATTCTACTACTATTGAGATGCTTGGAAAAGAATATACAGTTGATTTTGCTCCTAAGGAGTTTGAGATTGGCGAGACGGTGCTTACTATAATCAGGCCGGAGTCCGTTGAGATATGCAGTGTAGATGAAGGAGATATGAATATGGTAGTGGATAGAAGGGTTTATTTAGGCTCCTCTGTGGAGTATTATCTAAAAGATGGAGAACTTTCTCTGATGGTTACCGAGGCCAACCCTCAACATAAAGGTATACACTCTGAGGGGGAAACGGTTGGCATAAGGTTTCTGCGTGACTGCATGCACTTTATAAAGTCATGACCCTTTTGCTTCACCCTTTAGATATACGGTTGTTACTGGATATGGGATGATTATTCCTTCTTCCTTGTATCTTTTGTGGAGTCGCTTTAAAAATTCGTGTTTTATTAAGTATTGGTCAGTAAACTCTTTTACTCTGAGTATTACAGAAAACTTGATGCTGAATTCTCCAAATGTGTGGTATCTAATAAATGGTTGAAATCCTTTTATACCTCCTATTACTTCCTCTTGGATGCTTTTAGCCACTTCGATGGTTACCCTTTCAACTTTTTCCAAATCACTCTCATAGCTCACGCCAACTTGAATTACTACGGACATCTCAGGTACTGGGAGGTGGTAGTTTACCACGATAGAGGATGCCAGCTTGGAGTTTGGCACTATGATGAGGTTATTTGACAGCATCCGCACCGTTGTGTTCCTCCAGCCGATGTCTTCCACATACCCTTCTTCACCTGTGTTCATCTTTATGTAGTCGCCTGGCCTTATCTGTTTCACTGAGAGTATGTACATGCCGGAGAATATGTTTGATAGTGTGTCTTGTAAAGCGAGTGCAACTGCTATACCACCTATGCCCAGAGTTGTTATCATCGGTGCTATAGAGACTCCTATTATCTGCAAAACTATTGCAACACCTATGCTGAACAGGAACAGATTTATGATAAACCTTATGATAGAGCTTCCATATAACACTTTGTCTTCTGTTTCCTGAAGTGCCCTTGAAAGCACCTTCATGAACAGAACTACGACGGATGCTACAGCAATTATTATGATCCCTTTGTGTATTAGCTGTTCAAATTTTGCTCCCAGACTTAGATAGGATATGGAGAACTCACCTGCTGCAAGGGTGCTCCAAACGACGAACATCTTTCTCATAGATATGCTTAGCACCCTGTAAATTTTCCACCTGCTCCTCGTTGCAAGGTGCTTTAACATCCTTATTAGGGCTATGTCTATTACTACCCCTATGCCCAATCCCGCCAGTACTATTAGTATGGCTATGATATAAGATTTCAACTCGATCCCTCACTTAAAGGCTCTTAAGATATTTTCTGTGTCAAACCTTATTAGTGCTATGTAGTTCTTCCTTTCTTTTACGCCCCCGAGTGGGTCAAGGTAGTAAATTTTAAGATTAAGGTCGGATATAAATGATCTAACTCTTTCTAACGGTATTTGAGGCTCTACGAAAAACACGGATACATGGTGTTTCCTTATCTCTTCTATGAGTTTCTTTAGGTAGTAAGGTGTTGGACTCTTTCCTCCAGGTGGTTGAAATGAACCTAATATCTTTAGACCATAGGCTTGTGCAAAGTAGTCGTATGCGCGGTGATATGTAAGAAGTGGTTTGCCTTTCAATGGCTGTAGTAGTTTGGCTATATCTTTGTTTAGTAGGAGCAGCTTTTTCCTGAATTTAGACGCATTTCTCTTAAAAGTGTTAGCCTGTTTTGGAAACAGCTTCATTAGGCGGAGTTTTATGTTTTCTGTCATTGCAATAGCGTTTAAGGGTGATAACCAATAGTGAGGATTTTCTATTCCCTCGTTTTTTATAATCTTTATGCCTTTATCTACCGGGATAACATCCATTCCCTTGCCGTAGGCGTATCTTACCTTCAATACCCAATTATCGAGGTTGTGCCCTATGTAAAAGATTGCCTTTGTCCCTTGTAACCCTGCTATCTCGTGGGGTGTGAACTCAAATGTATGTGGACTTGCCAGTGGTGGGACTATCAGGCTCACGTGTAACTTTTTACCTGCAATGTTTCTTACTATGTCATATAGGGGAAAGATAGTTGCTGCTACTTTGGGGTTGGCTAAGGTTGCGGGAGTAGTGTAACTCACCATAATTGCGAAAGTAAATATATAAAGATATTTCTTCATTTTTCCCCACCCCCTTTTTCTATTGTGCTGCTGTATATTATAGCACAGCTGTGTCACCCTGTGAAATATGACTGTTGTGGTATAATCTTTTGTGAATATGTATTTTGGAGAAAGGGAACATAGTTGATATACGAGGCCATAGTTACTACAAAAATGAAGGAGAGGTTTAATATAGCACCAATGGGTGTAGAGTTTACTGCCGATGGCATGGTTGTTATATCTCCTTATACTACCTCTCACACTTATGTCAATCTCTTGCGAACGGGTGTGGCAGTGGTTAATTTTGTGGATAATGTTGAGATATTTGCACATGCTGTTGTTACAGATGAAGTTTTCCCTTGGTTTCCTGCAGCTACAGTAGATGGTTGGGTTTTAGAAGATGCGTATATGTATCTCGAAGTTGGCGTAAAGATGGCAAGATTAGGTATGGAGAGGAGTAGTTTTTTTTGTGAGGTATTTTGTGATGTTAAGAAGAGGTATCCCCGTATGTTCAATAGAGCGCAAGCATTGGTAGTAGAGGCTGCTATTCTTATCAGTAGGTTGAGTATGTATTCGAGGGAAGATATATTGAAATTTTTTAGGGAGAATGAGAGAGTGGTGTTTAAGACGGGTAGCTTGGTGGAAAGAAGGGCGTGGAAATATCTTAAGAGATTTCTGGAGGAAGGTGAAAGGGTGTGAGGATAATTACGCCTTCGAGACTGCATTTTGGTTTCATTGACCCTGTGGGAAAGAGCGGAAGGATCTACGGCAGTATGGGTGTTGCTTTAAAGTATCCTGCTTGGGACCTTAGGTTTTCCCGTGCCGATCGTTTTGTGGTTGATCACCGTGATGATGAGGTTCGTAGGAAGGTTTTAGAAGTAGCAGATAGAGTAAAGGAGATTTATGATGTGGATGTTAATCTGAGAGTAGAGATTGCATCAATGATACCTTTGCATAAGGGATTTGGCGCTGGTACACAGTTATCCTTGGCAATTGGTGAAGGTATGTTGAGGATACTTGGTTTACCTTGTGAAAGAGAGGATATCGTGAAGGTTAGCGGTAGAGGAAAGAGGTCAGGGGTAGGCATAGCTTCATACTTTGATGGGGGATTTAATTTGGATGTTGGCAGAAAGAGAGATGGTGAAGGTTTGCCATTGTCGGTTTTCCACTTTGGTTTTCCGAGAGATTGGGTGTTTTTAGTAGTGTTGCCCTCCCTGGATCTGAATATACACGGAGGTGTGGAAGATTCAAAGATAGTGCAGGTTGATGGTATGGGTGTAGAGGAAATCTGTACGCTTGTCCTTATGAAACTGATTCCCTCTTTAATAGAGAGAGATATAGCCCTTTTTGGAGAATCGGTGACATTGATTCAGAGACTGGTTGGGAGAATGTTTTCGAAGCCTCAGGGAGGGGTATTTGCGCACCCTGTATGTGAAATGCTTATAGATTTCATGCTTCAAAGCGGTGCGTTTGGTGCAGGACAGAGTTCGTGGGGGCCCGTTGTGTATGGTTTGGTTAAGAGACAGGATGCCCTTGGTTTAAAGCGGAGGGTTGAGGAGCATTTACGTGCAGAGGATATTGCCGGAGATGTCTGGGTTGTTGAGGTTGACAATTATGGAAGAAAATTGGTAGGTGAGTAGTATGAGGATAACAGAAGAGATTGCTAAAGATGTGATTGATAGGATGTGCCCTGTTATAGGTAGGGATATAAGTATCACCGATGACAGGGGCATTGTGGTTGGTAGTAGCGATCCACAATGGGTTGGTAAGAGTTACAAAGAGGCTATTGCTACTATCCGTGAGGGCAAGGTGGTAGAGGTTGATACTGAAGACGGTGTTGGTGGAACTAACTTCCCGATATTCCTGGATGGCAAGGTTATTGGGGTGCTATGGATAACGGGCAGAGGCAGACATATAAGGGATATAGGAAGGATCACATCGGTTACGATAGAACTACTCTTACACAGGCGATTTATAGAGACTATTGGAAGTTTAAAAACGCATGCCATGAGTAGCTTTGTTGGAAGTCTGTTGAAAAAGGATAGCCTTGACTGGGAAGATATAGCCTCTTACTTGAGTGTATTAGGGTATGATCCTTCTTTACCCAGATTTGCTGTTGCTCTTGGGATACCTAAGTATGGGACTGTAATAGGTAGTGCTATAGGTGTTATGCAGAAGAGTGTATCTGGTGGTATGGTAAGGTATGATGTTAGGGAGAAGGTCTTATCTACCTGCAAGAAGGTTCCTCAAATTGGTGAGCAGGATATAGTGACTGACATAAGTGGAGGGTTGTTTGCTATCTTTAAGGTTGGAAGTACATGTGAGTCTGAAGAGG
>Ga0256914_1003372_pt1 | contig 12602 bp, 13 predicted proteins | sample HulkmetaG_FD_191571 | JGI IMG/M metagenome (GOLD analysis project Ga0256914, IMG submission 191571) | Hydrothermal chimney microbial communities from Main Endeavour vent field at the Juan de Fuca Ridge, Pacific Ocean - Hulk | ecosystem: Environmental > Aquatic > Marine > Hydrothermal vents ...
AAACCTGTGACCGGTAACGAAATGATTTCCCGGCTCCTAATCGAGTAGACGTTTCTCCCCTTCGAGCTTCTGGATCCAGCCGATTTCCTGGGTGACCTCAAGCACGCCCATGTACTCATCGGCCTCGTTGTAGACCGGAAAGTAGCGGATCAGAACCTTGTCGTTGCGGAAATCGATCCAGAACTCGGCCTTGTCCATCGTCCTGTTCTTGAAACCCTCGACGATCCGCTCCACCATGTGGACGGATTTTTCCGGATGACACTTCTCCACCCGGCGACCGATCACCGAGCGGGTGCGGGGAAAGATCTTCTCCTTGTCGAGCCGGTTGAAATAGGCCACCGTGTCCTCGGCATCCACAAAGGTCACCTCCACGGGCAGGGTTTCCATGATGGCGTCGAGCTGTTCCATGGAGAGATTGTTGATCAGCCGTTTCCGCCGGCCGCCCTCTTCCACCTCCTTGAGCATGGCATCGAATTTGGCGGCGGCATCGGCGCCGTAAAACTGCAGATCGCTCTCGGCAAACTGAGTCAGCAGGGTGGCGAAATCCTCCTGGGTCAGCATCTGACGGGCCATGTTATAGAGGATGTCGTTTTCCTTCCAGATATGCTCGGCGCGAATTTGTAAATATTCCAGCCCTTTGGCCACATAGGCCTCGCGGGCATCATGATCAGCTGCCGCCAGACCGGGCAACTCGGCCTGCATCTTGACCAGCAGCTCCCGTTCCATCTCATGCTCCATGAGCATGACACCGATGGGTCCGCCTTCCTTGGGCACACCCCGTTCATGCATCAGCGGAAAGAGATATTTTTCCTCCTTGATGTTGTGAATCTTGTCGCCGAACTCGTAGAGGAAGTCGATGGCCCGTCCGGTCTGCACCGGATCATGCCTGCCCTCCACCACCTTTCCCAGGTTGTTCTTCAACACCTCCATGGCCCGTTCGATCATCTCATGCTCGGCCACCAGCCAGTCATCCCAGCGCGTATGTTCCACCATGTCAGAATCCTCCATCTATACAAAGTAGGGGGCAGGAGAAGACCGTATGCCGCCCCCTGCCTTGTGTGCGTTTCTCCGGAGCGGGACAACGGCGGCTGCCGGCCGCGGCAGGTGTATCCCGCCGCAGCACCGCGCCGCGGACAAAGACAAGGCCCGTCCCGCAGCCGCGCATCCCGTTGGATCACTGGCTAAACTATGTACAAAGTGAGGGAAAATCAATGGTGAAATGTAACGGATCCCGATTAATGCCGTTTTTGACAGGGGTCACTGCCCGCAGGCCAGGAGACCACGCTTGCGTCAAAAGGCGAAAACAGCACGGGAGGCAAGCCCGACCACTGGTCCGGGCAGGATTCCCAGGCCGATGACGCCGATGAGCGCCAGGGTGATGGCGACGCTCACGCCGGGCGTCATTTTGAAACAGATCTCTTCCGCCGGCTCTTCCATGTACATGTATCGAACCACCCGCAGGTAGAAGAAGGCCGATACGGCACTGAAGATCACCGCACAGATCACCAGCCAGGTGTAACCGGCATCAAGACCGGCCCTGAGCAGATAAAACTTGCCGATAAAGCCGGCGGTGGGCGGAATACCGGTGAGCGAAAACATGAAAATCAGCATCAGGGCGGCAAGGAGGGGGTTGCTACCGGCCAGCCCCCGATACTCTTCAAGGCTCTCCCGCCGCTTGCCGTCCTTCACCAGCAGGAGAAGAACGGCAAAGGCTCCCATGTTCATGAAGCCGTAGATGAGCAGATAGTTCATGGTGGCGGAAATACCCTCCGGTGTGCCCGCCAGGATGCCGATCAGAGCGTATCCGGCATGGGCAACCGAGGAATAGGCAAGCATCCGTTTCATGCTGGTCTGGGACAGGGCCGTGATATTTCCCACGGCCATGGTGAGCAGGGCAAGCACCGCCAGCATGGTCCCCCAGCTACCTTGGAGCTCCGGAAAACCGACCATGAGGACCCGTCCGAATACCGCAAAGCCGGCCGCCTTTGCCCCCACGGACATGAAAGCCGTCACCGAGGTGGGAGCGCCCTCGTAGACATCCGGGGTCCAGAAGTGAAAGGGTGCAACCGCTGTTTTGAAACAGATGGCCGCAAGCAGCAATCCCAGGCCGGAGAGCAGGGCGGGATTGGCGAGCAGGCCGGCCTGCTTCGCGTACAGGGCGATTCCATGGAGATTGGTGGTTCCGGTCATGCCGTAGAGCAGTGACATGCCGTAGAGCATAATCGCTGAAAAAAAGGCTCCCATGAGAAAATATTTCAAAGATGCCTCGCTGGAACGCGGGTCCCCTTTCATCAATCCCACCAGACAGTAGATGGAGAGGGCCATGAGTTCAAGACCGAGATAGAGCACCATCAGGTCGCCGGCCGAGGCCATGAACATCATTCCCATAGTGGAAAAGAGAAGCAGGGAGTAGTACTCGCCGTGTCGCAGATTTTCCGCCTGCAGGTACCGCTCGGACATCAGTGTGGTGAGCAGCAGGCCGATGAGACAGATCTGTTTGAAAAACAGGCTGCAGGTATCAACGATATACATCCCTCCAAATGTCGTTGCCGGGCCCTGACCGGCCACCGCAAGCATGGCGCCGAGGGTGCCCACCACGGTCATCCAGGGGAGCAGTTCCCGCTTTTGGGGGGCAAAGAGGTCGAGAAAGACGACCACTATGGTGATACACGCAAGGAGCAGTTCCGGCAGGACCGGACCGAGGTAGGACCAGGAAAATGTGGGGAGAGTCATGTTCATTGCCTCGTTAGGACAGTTTTTTGTAACCGGAGCCGGCTCTTTAGTGTTGAAGCTTAAGGGCAACCCGCTTCATGTCCCCGGCCATACCCGCCGGATCACCGGTTACCTGCTCCAGCAGATGGGCCACCGAAGGATGCATGAAATCCAGCATGGCGTTGGGATAGAGTCCTATCCAGAAGATCAGTATCACCATGGGAACCAGAAGAAGCACCTCGCGCAGGGTGAGTTTTTTCAATCCTCTCACCTTCGGATTGACGGGATTGAAAAAGATCCGCTGGTAGAGCCACAACATATACCAGGCACCGAGAATCAATCCGCTGGCGGCAAAAAGCGCCACCCACGGCCGGGTGATAAAACCGCCGAGCAGAATGAGAAACTCACCGATAAAACCGTTGGTGCCGGGCAACCCGATGGATGCCATGGTAAAAAGCAGGAAAAAAGCGGCAAAGACCGGCATGGTTGTGGCCATGCCGCCGTAATCGGCAATTTTGCGGGTATGGGTACGCTCATAGATGATGCCCACCGAGAGAAAGAGAGCACCGGTGACCACGCCGTGGTTGATCATCTGGATAATGCCGCCCTCCACACTCTGGGTGTTGAGGGCGAAGATCCCCAGGGTGACAAAGCCCATATGACTGACCGAGCTGTAGGCGATGAGCCGTTTGAGATCGGTCTGCGCCAGGCAGATTACGGCGCCGTAGATGATTCCCACAAGCGAGAGCAGCAGCATGGGAATCATCATGGCACTGGTGGCATCCGGCAGGATGGGCATGGAAAAACGCAAGAATCCATAGGCTCCCATCTTGATCAGGATACCGGCCAGCACCACGGAACCGGCGGCCGGTGCCTCGGTATGGGCGTCGGGCAGCCAGGTATGCACCGGCCACATGGGTACCTTAACGGCAAAGGCGGCGAAAAAGGCCCAGAAGAGAAGTAACTGCAGGCCGGGATCGATGGGGCGGCCGGCCATGGCCAAAATGTCGAAGGTATGCCCCGCCTTGACGTAAAGGGTAATGATACCCACCAGCATGAGCAGGCTTCCCACCAGGGTGAAGAGAAAAAACTTCACAGCCGCATAGATCCTCCTGGGACCTCCCCAGACGCCGATGAGCAGAAACATGGGAATCAGCATGGCCTCCCAGAGGATGTAGAAGAGAAAAAAATCCAGGGCACAGAATACCCCGATCATTGCCCCCTCCAGCAGCAGCAGGGAGATGAAGAACTCCTTGACCTTGGTGGTGATACCGGTCCAGGAAACCAGTATACAGAGAATGGTGATAAGAGCGGACAGCAGGATAAACAGGACGCTGATGCCGTCGACCCCCAGATAGTATTCCACATGAAAGGCCGGTATCCAGCTGTGACGTTCCACAAACTGCATCTGCCAGGTAGTCCGGTCAAAGGTGAACCAGAGCGGCAGGCTGATCACCAGCTCGATCACGCTGACGAGAAAGGCCATGAGTTTGATGGTTTCCTCCTTGCGGCGATCAACAAAGAGTAACGACAAACCGCCGATGATCGGAAAAAAGAGCAACGTCGATAAGATGGGTGCGGACATGGATATTTACCTCCCGGTTTGCCGTATCACCTGACGGCTCTACCTTCGCCGCCCGGAGAAAAGCGGGCCATGAATGGACTTTCGGTTATGTACTCACTAGAAGCCGAAACAGGTATACCCCAGCACAAAGAGCACCCCGCCGGCCATATAGACCAGGTAATGGGAAACCCGGCCATCCTGCACCTTCCGCAGTACGCCGCTGAAGCGCCCGATAGCGGCGGGAACGCCGTTGACGATTTTTTCGATGATGCCGAGATCGACAATACCCAGCAGCACCCGGCGGCTGAAAACCAGGGTCGGCTCCACCAGGCCCCGGATATAGATCTCGTCGATGAAATATTTGTTAAGCGATAACCGGTAGGCGCGGGGTACACGCCCGGCAACGCGGGCCGCCAGAGTCGGCCTGAAGATATAGATGTACCAGGCAAGGGCGATCCCAACAGCCCCTGCCAGAATGGAAATCAGCATGAGCAGCAGTTCCGTTGACCCTGAAAGATGGCCCGGGGGATGTCCCACCACCGGTTCCAGAAAGGCCTCCCAGCGATTATGACCGCCGAGAACATGGGGAATACCGAACCATCCCGCTGCTACGGCGCCCACCGCCAGGATGAGCAGCGGCACGGTGACCACGGCGGGTGATTCCCTCACATGCCGGCGCTGCTCATCGGTGCCGCGGAATTCTCCGTGGAAGACCAGAAAGAGCAACCGGAAGGAGTAGAAGGCGGTGATTCCCGCCACCAGGGTGCCGATAAACCAGGCAAATTTACCGGCCCCCACGGGCGAGGCAAAGGCCATGGCCAGAATCTCGTCCTTGCTGAAAAAACCGGCCAGTCCCGGCACTCCGGAAATGCTCAGGGTAGCCAGCAGAAAGGTGATGTAGGTGATGGGCATATACTCTTTCAACCCGCCCATGGAACGGTAGTCCTGCTCATGGTGCATGCCGAGGATGACAGATCCGCAGCCCAGGAAAAGCAAGGCCTTGAAATAGGCGTGGGTGAAGAGATGGAAAATCCCGGCCCCGTAGGCCCCCACACCGCAACCGATAAACATATAGGCAAGCTGGCTCACCGTGGAATAGGCGACCACCCGCTTGATATCGGTCTGGGTGAGGGCGATGGTGGCGGCAAAGAGACAGGTCACGGCACCGACAACCGTCACCACGTTGAGGGCGGTCATGGAAAGTGAAAAGATGGGGTTGCAGCGCGCCACCAGAAAGACACCGGCGGTCACCATGGTGGCGGCATGGATGAGGGCGGAAACCGGGGTGGGGCCTTCCATGGCATCGGGCAGCCAGACATGCAGCGGCAACTGCGCCGATTTGCCGACCGCCCCGCAGAAGAGCAGCAGGGCCATGGTTGTCGGCAGGTCGAAACTCATGCCGAAGATGGAGAAACTATGCCCGGCCATGGCGGAGGCGTGGGCAAAGACCGTCTCATAGTGGAGGGAACCGAAGGTGACGAAGACCAGAAACACGCCCAGGGCAAAACCGAAATCGCCGAAGCGGTTGACGATGAAGGCCTTTTTTCCGGCATCGGCCGCCGACACCTTCTCGTAATAGAAACCGATGAGCAGGTAGGAGGAGAGCCCCACCGCCTCCCAGCCGAAAAAGAGCTGCAGGAAGTTGTTGCCCAACACCAGCATGAGCATGGAGAAGGTGAAAAGACTCAGATAGGAAAAAAATCGGTAATAGCCGTCTTCACCTTTCATGTAGCCGATGGAGTAGATATGAACCAGGGAGCTGACACCGGTGACGACGATGAGCATGACTGCGGTGAGTTCATCAAGCAGAAAGCCCACCGAGGCCCGGAAATTGCCCGAATTGATCCAGGTGTAAAGATCGTGATTCAGGGTCCGCCCGTGTCTGACGTCGTTGAAGGCAATGAGCGCGCAGAAAAAAGAAAGCAGCACGGTGACAATGGGTACCCAGTGACAGCGCACGCCAAGGCGCTTGCCCAGGAGAAAGGTGAAGACAAAGGAGGCAAGCGGCAAAAACGGAATGAGGAGCAGATAGGCCGGCATTTTTTACCCCTGTAACTGATTGATTTCATCAACATGGATCGTATGACGATTCCGATAGACGGAAATAACGATCCCCAGGCCGATGGCCGCCTCGGCAGCGGCTACGGCGATAATGAAAAATGTAAACATCTGGCCGTGCAGGCTCTCCATATAATGGCTCATGGCCACCAGGTTGAGATTGACGCCGTTGAGCATCAATTCGATGGAGAGAAACATGAGAATGACGTTGCGACGGATCAGAAAACCGTAGGCGCCGATGGTGAAGAGTATGGCGGCAAGGCTCATGTACCACGACAAGGGAATCATTTTTCCTCCTCCGGTCGCTTTCCTTCCCCGGACACGGCACTATCCCGACGGGCGAGAACCATCCCGCCGATCACCGCGATGAGGAGAATAAGGGCGACGATTTCAAAGGGCAGAATATAGCTGGAGTAGATCTCCTGGCCCAGGGCCCTGGTATGGGTCACCCGGCTCACGGCGGCAATGGACCAGCTACCGTGGGGTCCGGAGACAAAGGATCGCAGAATGGAGAGCAGGCAGACGAGAAGTCCCACGGCAAAAGCCCCGGCCGCGAATCTGGAATCCACATATCGGGGAAGCAGCAGCTCCTTTCTGATATCCACCAAAAAGAGCACGAAGAGATAGAGCACCAGAATGGCCCCGGCATAGACGATCACCTGCACCGCGGCCAGAAACTCGGCGTTGAGCAGCAGGTAAAGGCCGGCCATGTGGAAGAAGAGTACCAGCACTCCCAGCACGCAGTGCACCGGGTTGCGAAGATGCACCGCTGCCAGGCCGCAGAAGGTGATGACGAATCCACAGTAGAGAAAAAAGAATTTGGCAAACATGGCTATTCCTCCACTCCTTGATCTCCGCTTTCCGCCTGCCCACCGGGACGGCGGTGACAGCGGCCCACCGGCTGGCCGGCAATGGTCCACTCCCGGGGAACCTTTCTTCTGTTGCCGGCGGCGATTCTCTCTTCGGGCAGACCGCGGGGCCGCCAGAAAGGATTGATGTAGGTAGCCGGATCATACTTTTTCTCCGCCATAAAGCGATCCCAGTTACCCAGCAGATCCTCCCGGCTGAAGTGGACCGATTCCCGGTCGTAGCTGCAATATTCGTACAGTTCGGTGAGCACCACGGCACCCACCGGACAGACCTCCTCGCAGTAACCGCAGTAGATGCAGCGCAGGGCCTCGATCTCATAATTCTCAACCAGCCTAGCTCCCCCCTCCTGCTCGCGGTAACGGATGCGGATGCACCGCGAGGGACAGACCGTGACGCAGCGCATGCAGGCCACGCATCTGGGCCCGCCCGTGCGCGGATCGCGTGCCAGGGCGTGCATGCCCCGGAAACCGGGAAAGGGTTCCTGCTTTTCGTCGGGATACTGCCGGGTGATGGGCCTGGAAAACATTCTCTTCAACGTCAGGGCCATGCCCTTGAGAATCTCCACCAGGAAGACGGTTTCCAGCAGGTTACGTTGTGGTTTATAGTTGACAAGCATGGGTATTTTTCCTCGTCACTTCAAAATCAATTAGGCTGCAGTTTTCTCTTCAACCTACCACCGTCTTAAAGAGGCCGGTCAAAAGGATGTTGAACAACGCCAGGGGAATCATCACCTTCCAACCCAGTTCCATGAGCTGATCATACCGGTAGCGCGGCAGGGTCGAGCGGATCCACATGAAGAAAAACATGATGGCATAGAGTTTGATCATGAACCAGAAAAAGGGCGGAAAGGGAATGGAAAAGGGCCCGTGCCAGCCGCCGAGGAAGCAAATGACCCCGATGGAGGCCATGACCATCATGCCGATATACTCGGCCATAAAGAAAAGGGCGTAGCGGAAGCCGGAATATTCGGTGCAATAACCCGAGACCAATTCGGTTTCCGCCTCGGGCAGATCAAAGGGCACCCGGTTGGTCTCGGCCAGCATGGCCACCACGAAGACGAAAAAGCCGATGGCCTGGGGAAAGAGGTACATACCGAAAAAGGAATCACCCTGGGCGGCCACGATCTCGCTGAGATTGAGGGAACCGGCCAGCATCATCACACCCACCAGACTGAGTCCCATGGAGATTTCGTAACTGATCACCTGGGCCATGGAGCGCATTCCACCCAAAAAGGTATACTTTGAGTTTGAAGCCCAACCAGCTAAAATAACGCCGTAACTTGCAAGCGAGCTCATGGCGAAAATAAAGAGCAGGCCAATGTTGAGATCCGCCAGGACCCAACCTGCGGCAAAGGGCAGCACGGCCAGGGAGGCGATCATCGCCGACAGACAGATAACCGGCGCGGCGAGAAAACCGGGACGGTCGGCGCATTCCGGGATGATATCCTCCTTGAAAAAGGACTTGATACCGTCGGCAATGGGTTGCAGCAGGCCGTGGGGTCCCACCCGCATGGGCCCCATGCGTACCTGCATGTGACCGATGATCTTACGTTCAAAATAGGTGGCATAGGCCACATGCAGCATGGCAATGGTGATGAGAATGACGATTTGAAGAATCATCCAGAACAAGTGCATTTGATCTCCCCTGTTTCAGGTCTTGCGGTTACGTTCCCGTCTCCCCGGCGGTGAGCCGCGGTCCCTCAGCGGTCGCACTCGCCGAGCACCACATCCAAAGTACCGATAATGGCGATGAGATCCGCCACCATGGCGCCGGTGGCCAGTTCGGGCAGGGCGCCGATGTGGATGAAAGAAGGTGAGCGGATGTGCATGCGGTACGGCCGCCCCGAACCGTCGCTGATAAAGTAGAAACCCAGTTCTCCCTTGGGCACCTCGGTGGAGACGTAGACATCGCCTTCCATGTAGACACCGCGATCTTCCACCAGTTTGATCAGGGCCGATCCCCCGGTGGCGGCGGCCCGGCAGCGTTGCGGAACAGACATATCCATCACCAGGTCCGGGGCATCCCGGCAGATGATGGGGCCGGGAGGCAGCTGGTCAAGGCATTGCCGCAGAATCCGTACCGACTGCCGGAGTTCCTCCATGCGGCAGCGATAGCGGGCATAGGTATCACCGGTTTCACCGATGGGAACCTCGAAATCCATGCGGTCATAGACATCGTAGGGCCGATGTTTGCGGACATCGTAGTCCACTCCGGAGCCGCGCAGCGAGGCGCCGGTGAGGCCCAGTTCCACCGCCCTGTCCGCTGAAATCGTGCCGATGCCCATGGTTCGCTTCAGCCAGATGCGGTTGGTATCGATGAGAGTTTCGTACTCCTCTATCCAGCCTTCGAACTCGTCGGTGAAGGTTTCCAGGGCCTCCATGAAGTGATGGGTCACATCCTGGCGTACGCCGCCGATGCGGGGATAGGAAAAGGTGAGCCGGGCGCCGCAGAGTTCCTCGAACATGTCGAGCAGCTGTTCCCGTTCGCGGAAACAGTAAAGGAAAACGGTCATGGCGCCGATATCCAGGGCATGGGTGGCCAGCCAGAGCAGATGTCCGGCGCAGCGTGACATCTCGCAGACAATGGTTCTGATGTACATGGCCCGCAGGGTGGGCTCGATACCCAGCAGTTTCTCCACCGCAACGCAATAGCCGACGTTGTTGGCCATGGCGGCGATGTAGTCCAGCCGGTCGGTGAGCACCATGCCCTGGGCGTAGGTGCGATGCTCGGCGATTTTTTCAAAACCGCGGTGCAGGTATCCCACCCGGGGCGTACAGCGATGGATCGTCTCGCCATCCAGCTCGAGATCGACCCTGAGCACACCGTGGGTTGCAGGGTGCTGAGGTCCCATGCGCAGGGAGTAATATTCCTCCTCTTGGCCCGAGGAGACCGGAATTTCCAGGGTGGTGCAATCCGGAGTTTTCGCAGAGGAATGGGTATTCATGATCGGCAAAACCCTTCTTTATTTTTTCTTTGAATCCGCCAACAGCTCGGGATAGAAGTCAAAACGCCGCAGCTGCATGGCCTTTTCCTTCAGCCTGACCATACCCTGCCACTCGCTGTCGCCGCGCAGAGGATACTCCTTGCGCAGCGGGTGTCCCTGCCAATCCGCGGGCAGCAGGATGCGGCGCAGGTCCGGATGTCCCCGAAAGGAGATACCCAGGAGATCGTAGCATTCCCGCTCCGGCCAGTCGGCCCCGCTCCAGAGGGGGGTGATGGAATCGATCACCGCGTCTTCCTCCGGTACCTGGGCCCGCAAGCGGATCATGTGGCGTTCGCTCATGGAGTAGAGGTGATAGACAACTTCGAAACGCTCCAGCCCGGTCATATCACGTGCTTTATTGTCAACCCCGCAGAGACACATCATATGATTCATGCGGGTCTTGCCGTCCCGCAACCGGCGGCAGATATCCACGATCCGGTCACGCCTGACAATCACCGCACCCTGTCCCCGGTGCAGGGTGGAATCCAGCACCTCACCGGGAAAGGCCTCCGTTATTTTTTCGATTATCTCCAACGGCTCCATCGATACTGCTCCTTGCTAATTTTTTCCTGGAGTTTGAGCAATCCCTGCATGAGCGCCTCGGGCCGCGGCGGGCAGCCAGGCACATAGACATCTACGGGCAGAAACTCATCGGCTCCCTGCACCACGGCATAGCTGTCGAAGATTCCGCCGCTGCAGGCACAGGACCCCATGGCAATGACATAACGGGGCTCCGGCATCTGGTCGTAAACGCGGCGTACCACCGGCGCCATCTTCTTGGCAATGGTACCGGCGACGATCATGCAATCGGCCTGGCGGGGACTTGCCCGGAAGATAATGCCGAAACGATCCAGGTCATGGGTGGAGGCACCGGTATCCATCATCTCGATGGCGCAGCAGGCCAAACCGAAGGTAACCGGCCAGATGGAGCCCTGTCGCCCCCAGTTGACCAGCCGGTTGAGCGGCGCCAGAAAGGTATTGGCCCCGGGAATAACCCGTACGGACTCCCCGACTTCGACGAGATCATCTCCATGACGCCCTTTTGCGTTTACTTCTCCCATTGCAGAGCCTCCTTTTTCCAGGCGTAGACATAGCCGACCAGCAGCAGAAAGATGAAGACGAACATCTCCACCAGGGCAAAGAGCCCCAATCGGTCATAGACAATGGCCCAGGGGTAGAGAAAAATGCACTCCACGTCAAACACCACAAAGAGTATGGCGATGAGGTAAAACTTGACGCTGAAGCGCATCCTCGGCGGTTCGGTGGGTGGATTGCCGGACTCGTAGGCGGTCAGCTTCTCCCTGTAAGGACGCTGAATGCGGAAATACCCGCCCACCCAGGGCAGCAGGATTCCCATGATCAACCCCACCGAAATTAGCAGCAAAACAGCGAGATATGCGGAAGGTAAATATGTGCCCGGCATTCCGTCCTCCTCTCAGTTATTCATGCACGTTTGCCCAGGTTGCGCCGCCGGACGGCGGATGGAAGGGAAAAATTCACTGCCGGACCAGTTGTTCGGCAAATTCCCGCCGCTTTCTCTCCGATGCCTGCTCCGGCGTGCCGAAGGAAAGACAGCCGGTGGTACACTTGGACACGCAGGCCGGTTCAAGGCCCTGATCGATGCGATCCATGCAGAGGTTGCACTTGCCCACCTTGCCGGTCTCGCCGTTCCACTGGGGTACCCCCCAGGGGCAGGCGGTCATGCAGGCCTTGCAGCCGACACAGAGTTCATCGGCCACAAAGACGATGCCGTCCTTTTCCCGGCGCTGCATGGCCCCGGTGGGGCAGGCATCCACGCACCACGGTTTTTCACAGTGGAAACATGCCATGTAGACGAAATCGATCACCGGGATACCGTTTTTGAGCTGGGGACCCACTTCGATCATCTTGCAGAAAAACTCTCCCTCCACGGTGGCGTTCTTGGTCTTGCAGTGAACCTCACAGGCCTTGCAACCGATACACTGCTCCACATCCTGGGTTACATAATACTTGCTCATCACTCCCTCCTTTCAGGCAGCCGGTTTGACGGTTACAAAACATTCACACAGGGTGAGCCCTCCCCCTGCCCTGTCCCATTCGGCGAGCTTGCCCTTCATGAAGGCATGGTCCGCCAGTCCTTTGCCGAAGGCCCGTTTCTGGGCCGGAACATCGGTGCCGAAGCCGTGCAGCATGAAGACCGCCTCCGGGTGGATGAAATCGGTAACCCGGGCCCTTATGGTGCCAACCACATCGCCGTTGGCGACTGTAACCATGTCACCGTCGGCAATACCCATCTTCTCCGCCTCTTTTCTATTGATCCACAGCCTGTTGGATCCCAGAAGCTGGGAGAGCACCGGGTTGTTGTTGGACTGACCGTGGGTCTGGTAGCCCTTGCGGCCGAAAAGCAGGCGGTAACCGCCCTTGGGAGGTTTTTCC
>Ga0256914_1003373_pt1 | contig 12601 bp, 12 predicted proteins | sample HulkmetaG_FD_191571 | JGI IMG/M metagenome (GOLD analysis project Ga0256914, IMG submission 191571) | Hydrothermal chimney microbial communities from Main Endeavour vent field at the Juan de Fuca Ridge, Pacific Ocean - Hulk | ecosystem: Environmental > Aquatic > Marine > Hydrothermal vents ...
TGGGGGCAGACATTGTAAAACCCGCCGGATTCGCAATCCTGCTCCGAAGCGGGGCTCTCCAGGGCGGATTCGTAATCCGACCGGCGCTCCAGGGCGGATTCGCAATCCGACCGGCGCTCCAGGGCGGATTCGCAATCCGCCCGACCAATAAAAGCGCCCCAAACTGAAACGCACCCTCACATATCCTCAAACTTGACCCAAACCCCAACCTGCGGCAAACTTAGGTAATGCGTTGTTGCGTTTACGTATTGTGTATTTCTCGTTTTGAATTTACCACAGCATACGCAATGCGAACCACGGACGATTTTTTCCATGGAAATCCAAACTTATTTTCGCATCCTCAAACGCTGGTGGTGGATCCCCACTGGGCTGATGGCGCTGACGCTGATTTTTTCGCTGATCACCCTTAAGCCCTGGCAACCTCGCCCGCCAGCGTATGCTATGAGCCTATCTTTTAGCGTGGGCGTGCGTCCCCAGCAACTGCCCGATGAATTCACCTACGACGGTTACTACACCGCGCTCTCTTCCGAATACCTCATTGATGATTTCAGCGAGATTGTCAAGGGATCGGAGTTCGCGTCTGCAGTGAGCCAGCGCCTGCAGGCGCTGGGCTACACTGTGGCCCCGGGCCATATCCAGGGTTCCACCCAAACGGGTGAACTTCATCGCATCCTCACCGTCACCATTTATGATAGTGATCCCAACCGTTTGACTACGATTGCAGATGCAGTGGCCACCACCATGACCGAGGATGCCCATCTGTTCATGCCCCGCCTTTTGGAAGACCAGGGGGCAGTTTATTTGGTTAATCGTGGTGGCGTCGTGGCTATTGGCCCGACTCTGAAACAACGCCTGGATCTCCCCCTGCGTTTGGTACTGGCGTTGTTGGCAGGGGTGGGCTTGGTCTTTCTCATGGAATATCTGATGCCGCGAGTGCAAACCCGTCAGGACCTGGAGGCATTGGGCGTTTCGGTATTGGCTGAGATACCTGAAAAATAGAGCCATGAATAAAACCTTCACGCCACGGTTGGCACAATCACTCACGGTGCGACAGTTCGATTTTCAATGGGGCGCTCGCACCTACATCATGGGCATTCTCAATGTCACGCCTGATAGCTTCTCGGGGGATGGCTTGGCCCGGGCGGATGACCGCGTCGGGGCGGCGCTGATCCGCGCTCGAGAAATGTTGGATGCGGGGGCAGATATCTTGGATGTGGGGGGCGAGAGCACCAGGCCGGGGGCGGATCCGGTTTCGGTTGAGGAGGAGATGCGGCGAGTGCTGCCGATCATTCAGGCCTTGCGCACTGAGACCGATGCGGTAATCTCCATTGACACGAGCAAAGCCGCAGTGGCTCAAGCTGCATTGGCTGCTGGGGCCGACATTGTGAACGATGTGTGGGGGTTGCGGGCAGATCCTGACCTGGCCCAGGTTGCTGCCGACGCCCACGCACCAGTCATTCTCATGCATAATCGCTCACAGCGCGATCATGTACAGATCGATGCGGCGCTGGGCGGTCGTTATGTGGGTATGGGATATGATCACCTGATCGCCGAGATCAAACGTGAGTTGGAGATCAGCATCGGGCTGGCTCACCGGGCCGGAATCTCTGATACTCACATCATTTTGGATCCTGGCATCGGCTTTGGTAAGACTGTGGAGCAGAATCTGGAACTTATCGATCGCCTGGATGAGATCAAAGCGATGGGATATCCTGTGCTATTGGGCGCCAGCCGTAAATCATTTATCGGCTATACTCTGAACCTGCCTCCTGAGCAGCGCGTGGAAGGCACAGCCGCCACGACTGCCATCGGCATTGCTCGCGGAGCCGATATCATACGCGTGCATGATGTGCACATCAACGCCCGCGTGGCGCGCATGACCGATGCCATTGTGAGAAGATAGACCCAATGACGCGCAACTTCATGTGGCAACCGCTCCTTTTGATGCTTCTCTTGCCATTGCTAACAGGATGCATGAGCGTCTCGCCTGCTGGTGGCGATGTGGCCGAGACCTTGACCTCGTCGGCGCCTCCTTCTCCGACCCGTACTCCCTCGGCAACGCCCACTCCTTCCTTCACCCCCCCTCCTGTTCCTACCGCCACTCCCACAGCAACTATTACGCCAACCTCGACACAAATCCCCACTTCAACCCCCACCTCAACCCCCACCCCAGGCCCCACGCCTGATGGAAAGTTTCGTAGTGTGCGCGTGCCCATTCTTATGTACCACTACATCTCCGTTCCTCCGCAGGATGCTGACGCCTACCGCTACGATCTTTCCCTTCCTCCTGATGTTTTCCAACAGCATCTCGATTTTTTGAATGAACAAGGCTACACCACCATCCATCTGCAAGATTTGATCCGTTACTTGCAACGAGGTGAGCCGTCCTTGCCCGAAAATCCCATCATTCTCACTTTCGATGATGGTTATCGTGACAACTACGAGAATGCATTTCCCGCATTGCAAGCGCACGGGATGGTGGGAACCTTTTTTATCATCACCGATTTCGCAGATCGAGCTGCAACCGACCCCAATTACGCCCGCTACGCTACCTGGGATTTGCTGCGGGCGATGGATGAAGCAGGAATGGAAATCGGCTCCCACAGTCGAGATCATCCAGATTTGCGGGGTAAAGATGACGACTTTTTGGTGTGGCAAGCCCTAGGCAGTCGTCAAACCATCGAGGCGAATTTAGGGAAGCAACCCCGCGTGTTGGCCTATCCATCCGGCGCGTATGATGAGGATGTTATTCGCGTGTTTCATGCGGCCGGGTTTTGGGGCGCTGTCACCACCCAGCCGGGCATCGAACAAGACAACCAGCATTTATTCGAACTCAAACGCCTGCGCATCTCCCACGACACCGAGGTTCCCCAGCTGGCCGCAATCTTGAATTATTGGAAAAACGACCAGAAGTGAGAACCGACCTGCATCGGACCACTGCCCCATTCTGAACCGCATCCATTGTCAGGGCATGGTTCAATGTTGGGCGCTTTTCAGTTTTGCCGGGCGGATTGTGAATTCGCCCTGGGGAGCCCCGCTTCGGAGCCGGATTCGCAATCCGGCGGGTTTTGCAATGTCTGCCCCAATTCTGAAACGCACCCGTCACAACAGGCAAATTTGCGAGTGGAAAATCTCTATGGTATGATTTTATACAGTGTCGTTTCAACGTTGCCGTAACGAGCGCTAAAACGTTTTGTGGTGAAGGTTTACGGTCATCCCCACGATAGGAGGTTGACGCTATTGCAGTACACTCATTTCTAAACAAACCCCAATTTCATCCATTTTCTTCAATGAAGAGGAGGATTGTTATGCACAGCAGGTTGTTAAAAGTTGTTCTTTTGGCGATGCTGATTATTCTGGTGACAACGGCTATCGCCAGCGCTGCCGGGCCAACAGCGAGGTCTTACATCATTGTTAGCAAGACCAATCGCATTTCGCCCCGTTTGATTGCCCAAATCGAAGCTGCTGGCGGCACTGTAACCAACACCATCGATAAGATCGGCGTGGTTGTGGCCACCTCCCGTAACCCTGCGTTCCCTTCACGAATCTCCCGGTTGCGCACAGTGGATTCGATTGCGCCAAACATCAAGGTTAGCGTGATTGATCCTGTCGTTCCCCTTGCAGTGACGCCAGAGGAGATTGGCAATCCCCCCAACAGTGGTGACGATGATTTCTTCTTCGACTTGCAGTGGGGGCACGACGCGGTAGATGCGGTTGAAGCATGGGAGACTCGTGGTCGTGGCGCAGGCGTCCGGGTAGCGGTTCTGGATGATGGTATCGACTCTGACCATCCTGATCTGGCTCCCAACCTCAATGTGGATCTGAGCACCTCTTTCGTCCCAGGTGAAACATTCGAATACGTCACTGACGATCCTGAAGATCCCTTCAGTCATGGCACCCATGTGGCAGGCACCATTGCCGCGGCCGATAACGGCTATGGCGTCATCGGCATCGCGCCCGAGGCGGAGATCGTCATGGTCAAGGTGCTTTCCTCTTACGATGGCACTGGCGATTTCGACTGGCTGTTGGATGCTATCGTGTATGCTGCGGACATCGGCGCAGATGTCATCAATATGAGCCTGGGAGCGGGCATCGATGAATCGGAGATTGAGAGCATTGACGACGCGTTGGAAGTTTCGGCGTTGGTGACTGCATTGGAGCGAGCTGGACGCTACGCCAATATGCATGGAGCCACGCTCATCGCCGCGGCTGGCAATGATGGCTCCAGTGTCGATGGCACCTTCCACCATCTCCCCTCTGACATCCCTCGCTATTTGTCTATATCGGCGACGGCCCCCATCGGCTGGGCTGTGGATCCTACGACCAACCTCGACATCCCCACCTTCTACACCAACTACGGACATTCGATCCAGAATGCTGCACCCGGCGGCAACTATGAATATTACTTCATCGACAATGAGTCGGAGTGCACGGTTGGCCCGCTTACTCGACCTTGCTGGGTCTTCGATCTTGTCTTCAGCACTGGTTCGGCTGGGGCCTGGTACTGGGGCGCTGGCACCAGCATGGCTGCCCCCCATGCTTCGGGCGTGGCCGCCATCATCATTGGCGCCAATGGCGGAGACATGAACCCGGCCCTCGTCAAACTGGCCTTGAAACGCACAGCTGACGATTTGGGCGATCCGGGCAAGGATGCCTATTTCGGTTGGGGTCGCGTCAACGCAAATAATCCCTACTAACCCCAATCACCCTTCAGTTGAATGTGAAAGGGCGGACTTCGCAAGAGGTTCGCCCTTTGTTGCGTCATTTCTCCTGCGATGATCGCCCATCACCCTTTCCGGCGGCGCCAGCGTTGACGCTTGGGCCGTAACCTTGTTCCGCCAACCATTTGGCGCGATTCGCTGCCCGCGCGATCTTACCGCTGGATGTCTTGATCAGCCATTTGCGTCCAACTAGTTTGACATAACTTGCAGTCACGGTGCTGTTTTGCGCCACGGCTTGCCGGATAGCCTTGGCGATTTCTTTGCGCTTTTGCGGATCAGTGGTATCCACCTCGGCCACCACCACAATGAGCTCGGTGCCCTCTCGCTCGTCGGGGACGCCAAAGACCACTGCTCGTCCCGGATGCACGCCCGGCACAGTGTTGACAATGGCCTCGATGTCCTGAGGATAGATATTTTTGCCCGCGTTGATGATCAAATCCTTTTTGCGACCCACAATGTAGAGCTCGCCTTCGGCCATATAACCCATATCGCCGGTAAGATACCAACCATCGCGGAAGGGATTCAGGTCGGGGCGTTTGTAATAGCCCCTCAGCATGCAATTGCTGCGGATGGCGATCTCACCCACGAGTCGTTCGGGCAGAACTTGCCCGTGGTCATCCAACACTTGGGCCTGAGTATGAGTAATAGTGGGCCCGCATGAGACCAGGGTCGCGGCTCGGGGGCCAGGCGGGATAGGAATGGCAAGTTGCTTCCCCTCCAACTCCCGTCGATCCACCACATCCAAATGTGGCGGATGGCCCGGCAGCGTTTGCGTCACGGCGAAGGTGTTTTCTGCCATGGCATAGCTCACGGCCAACATTTCTTCCCGCACGCCCGCATCCTTGAAACGTTGTAGAAATAACTGATGGCTGTCGTGACGCACTGGCTCCGAGCAGTTGATAAACATCCTCATACTATCCAACCGTACTCCTGCCATATCGCGTTGCCGCACCCGGCGGGCCAGGTGATTGTATGCGAAGTTGGGCAGCCAGGTCAGGGTGCCACCATGTTCGTGGATGGCTCGGAACAGCAGGGCAGGGTGTTTCACCCAGTCGAAGGGGGACATAAGGATGAGGGGAATTCCCTGCACCAGTGGCTGCATGAATCCGGCGATGAGTCCCATGTCGTGGTACAGGGGGAGCCAGCTCACGATGACATCATCCTCACGTAGAGCAATGGCCTCGGCGTAGCTCGCGAGTTGATTCAGCACCGCCCCATGGCTTAACGCCACCCCTTTTTGCAAGCCCGTGGTGCCGCTGGAGTGCTGCAGAAAGGCGATCGCTTCTGGATGGGCCAGGTGCGGCTGAAGCTCATCCTGCCCAACATCCTCAGCCAATCCAGCCAGTTCGGTGGCGCCAATCACCGGGCAGTTAGCGGTGCGAGCCATCACCGGCGCAAAGTCATCGCTGGTAAAGATGAGGCGCACGCCCGAGCGGGCCACCAGCTCGTTCATGTTGTGCATATAGGTGCGCGGATCCAGTTTCTCTGTTAGGGTGGGAAACATGGAAGGAATTGCGCCCATGTACATGGCCCCCCAGAAGGCGTATATGCTTTCCAGGTTTTGGGTGTGGGCGATGATGACCAGATCACCCACAGCTACGCCCAGCCGCGTCAGACCAGCGGCATAGCCGCGCACTCGCTCCTGAAACTGGGTGCGAGAAACCTGGATGGGATCTGCACCTGTGGCAATGAAACTGATGACGGGTGCGTCTGCATGAGACGCTTGTAGGGCAGCGGCGTCCAGCAGCGTGGCAAAGGTCGGGCGAGTTTCGGGCGTGAGCACTATCTACCCTCGAAGCACGCGGTCGACCATCTGATTCAAGGTGTCCATCTTATCCACCGTCAGGTCGGGATCTGGGATGTAGACATCGAATTCCTGCTCGACAAAGACTGCAAAATCGGCCAATGAGAAGGAATCCATCAGTCCTTCGGTGATGATTTCCTCATCATCGGCCAGATCGTAGTCGGGATCGCGGATAAGTTCATGGGTAATGTAGGTGCGGATTTTCTCCCGCACGATGCTTTCGTCCAAATTCGGCATGAGAGTCGCTCCAGAAGAAGTGTTTGCAACGGGATTCGATTATACCCCTTTACTTTCCTGAATCCCAAGCCTTGAACCGACATCGAGTGCGTTTCCAAATTCAGTAGATCACGATTTGCCATGATGCGCAGAGCCGGATCCGTGATCCGGCGGTGATCCGAGCGTCAAACCCGCCGGATTCGCAATCCGGCGGGACACATACTCTCGCAATCGTGATCTACTGAATTTGGGTTGCTTTTTCGAGTTCCTGGCCGAATCAAGTCGGGCGCTTCAGGCCCGCGGCCAGCGCACGGTCTCCGCTGTCTGGGGCTCCGGAGGTCGACCACTGGCGCGAAACGCCTGCAGATCCCGAGTTCACCTGGCCAGTGCGCCATTAAACACATGGCACCCCAATTGAAATGCACTCCCGGCATCCTCATTTAGCAATCATGACATCGACTGCATCCTGCAATCGCCCGCGCACAGCTTCACCCCAGGATCCGGCCCGATCGATAAACCGATCTTCACCGCCCGCCCGGCTGAAATGCCACCACAGCGCCAGGATGCTGGCCGCGAAAATGAGCACGGCAACGCCCGCCTGTGATGCTGTTTCCAGGCCCGAAACGCCGTCGATATCGAAATGCAGGATGTTCTCGATGAGATAGACGCCCAGCATCAGCCCCGAAAGCACTGCCGCGCCGATCATGAATGGCCCCAAGATCATGGTGAGGATGATGGCGGGGAGGAGGATGAGAATGAGTGCGAAATCCCAGAAAGCCAGGGCCATGTAGAGCCCGAACAAGACCAGAAAAGTAAGAGGCGAACGGGCCGCGTCTCTGCCCGCATCATGGAGCACCATGAGCGTGACGCCCGCGGCAAACAGGAACAGAAACCACAATCCCGAAACGCCCAGACGGCGGCCCAAGAGCAGCCCCATCACCGCAAGGAAGACCAGAGCCGCTCCCCAATAGTTCGCTCCTTTGAGCCGCGTCATTCCCCGGCCGCCCGTTGCACCACCTCAGGCCCGAGCAGGTCCGCCAGCATCTGCGAGCCCGCGGGGGTGAGATGCACGGGCGTGTCGGTGAACTCCTCCGGCGGGATGCTGTCCCACAGGTCGAGGTAATCCCAGCCGTTTTCCTGCGCCCGCTCCGCCAGCAGCGCCCGATACTGGTCATAGGCCCAGCGGGGATAAAAGCTGTTGTAACGAGTGTCGCTGTTGGCGCCATGGCTGATGAACATGGGCTCGTTGACAATGAGCACGGGAAGATCGTCCGCCCGGGCTACGCCCGCGGCCAGCACATCCAGCGCCAGCAGGCTCTCGTCCAGCGTGGTGGGCTCGGACAGGTCTTTCCAGCTCAGGTCCGCTTCCAGATCGCTCTTGCGCAGGGGGATTTCTGCGGGAATGAATTGATCGACGCCGGTCGCGCCCCAGGCCGGGCCCAGACTTTGCAGCCGCATCAGGTTCGCCAGCTCGCGGCGTTGCCCCACAATGCTGCGCTGCCAGAAGTCGGGCTCGACGAAGCGGGGATCAGCGGGGTCAAGATCAAGATGATATGCGGCGATGAGCCGCCGCACCCGGTCGGGGTTGTTTTGCAGCAGGGGATGATCGAGCTGGCGCGATCGGGCGAAGGATTCCAGGGTCGCGGGCCAGAGGATGAGGTCGGGCTGATACTGCATCGCCTCATCCAGCAGCATCAGGTCTTTGGTCAATGACATCACCGGATAGCCCAGATTGTAGAACGTCAGCCTGCGCCCATCATCGGTTTTGTACCCGCCCGCGTTCAATCGCCCGACCAGGGTGTCCTGATTTTGCAAAAACCAGCCCCAGGTGGCGGAATCGCCGATGACCAGCACCCGGAATTCATCCCCGGTTTTCTTCTGCATCAGCGTGTGGCTGTGAAACATGGCCGGGACGTTGTAGAGGCTGAGGTTGTAGTCTTGGGTCGGGTCTTCGCCGTAGGGCAGACGCAGCCGCCCGGGCCAGGCGATGTTGTAAAGCGACGCCTTCCCCAGCGTCTCCAGGGGATAGGCCCACGCAAACAGCAGGTTCAGCGCCACGAAAATCAGCGCCGCCTTGAGCAAGACGCGCCCCACCAGCCGCCAGGTCGCGGATCGGAAGAAAGTGGCAAGGGGAGGAGGGAGGGGCATGGATGTTGAATGATTAGTGATTAAAGATTAAAGATTGAAGATGAAGGCATTTGGGAAGATGAACGAGCCTTTAATCATTAATCTTCAATCCTCAATCCTTATTACAGGCCGAAGAGGCGGAGGAAGGTGCGGGCGGCCAGGCCCGCGTCGGGCAGCAGGAACCACACCCAGCCCAACACCACGAACTGAAAGGTGATGAACCAGGCGAACAGCGTCCACGCCCGCTTTTTGCGGGGATGCTCGGCCAGGCCCCGATACCACTTGCGGGTGCGATCGCTCCACACTTTGTGGATGAACAGGCCCAGGCCATGCCACGCGCCCCAGATGACGAAAGTCCAGCCGATGCCGTGCCACAGGCCGATGGTAAGCATGGTGGCCATCAGGCCCAGAAAGACGATGAGCCGGGGCGAGGGCCGGGGTTTGCGGCGCAACAGACTGCGGCTGAGGGGAGAGAAGATGTAGAAGCGGGCCCAGTCGCTGAGGGTGATGTGCCAGCTCTGCCAGAAGGTGGTGATGTTGGTTTTGAGATAGGGACGCTTGAAATTTTCGGGCAGACGCACGCCCAGCAGCAAACCCACGCCAATGGCGATGTCGGTGTAGCCGGCGAAATCGAAGTAGAGGCGAAAGGCGTAACCGTAGAGCAGCGCCCACAGGCCCAGCGCGCTGTGCGCCTGCTGCGCCAGATCGGGCGTGAGCGCCATGCCCAGGGCCAGGGTGTCGGCGATGACGAATTTCTTGAACATGCCGGTGAGGATGCGGGCGCCGCCCTCGCTCAGGCGGGATGCGTCCAACCCGCGCAGGCCCGGCAGCGCCCGCCAATCCTTCTGAAAACGCTCGGCCCGGTCGATGGGTCCGGCGATGAACGCAGGGAAGAAGATGGCATAGGCCACGTACTCTTGCAGACTCAGGTCGGGCAGCAGGCCCGTCTGCCGGTCGCGCAGGGTGTGGATGATGCGGAAGCTGACATAGGAAAAGCCCAGCCAGCCCAGATCCGCGGGCGAGGCCAGGTCCGGGTTCTGGCCCGTCAGCGAGCGCCACCACGCGGCCACGGCCTGGCTGAGAGCGGGCGTTTTCAGCACGACGAAGACGCCCACGATGACCAGGATGCCGCCGGTAAGGGTCCACCAGCGTTTGGGACCGGCCAACAGCGGCGTCACCGCGGCCAGCGTCACGCCCATCAGCGCCAGCGCGGCCAAAATCAGGCCGGGCGCCGGGGGGCGGGAGGGCGTCAGCCGCCAGTCGGGAGCCAGAAACCGGTTCATCCCCATCAGCAAGATCAACCCGAGCAACACCGCCAGCGCCGCCCAGTCTTCTCGCGCCAGCCGCCAGCGCCGTTCATGCTCCGGTTGACGGGTCAGCCACCAGCCCCCAACGGCCAACATCAGAGTGAAGGTGGGCAACAGGAAATCCGCGTAGCGGATGGGCAGCCAGGGTTGCAGCCAATACACCGCCACGATGCTGGCTCCAAACAGCAGCCAGTTTCGGCCGCGGCCGCGGGCCAGACCCGCGTACAGCAGCGCGAAGACCGTAAAAACCAGTATCGTCTCAAGCCCCAAACCCATGGCCAGTAATCAGTGAGCAGTGATCAGTAATCAGTTGAAGTATTCGAACTCCGAACTTAGAACTTAGAACCCCGAACTTAGAACTTGGAACCTCGAACATGCCTAAAACCCCTGATAAATCCATTGGGGCGAGGCGTCGGTGGCCGCGATGATGATGGCGATGACCATCAGGGCCAAAGCCAGAGCAACGAGATTTTCCTTGGAGAAAAGTTTGTCCATTTCGCTACAACCAACGCCGGATTGTGAATCCGGCTTCGGAGCAAGCTTGTAACAAGAGTGATGCTGCAAAGGTGGATTCGCAATCCGCCGGGCAAGCTAAATTAGCCCAACGCGGGAGTTGTCGCCCAGGGTCAGCTTCAGGGCCCGCGGCTTCAGCTCCGAGCGCTGGATGGTCACGTTGCGCCCGATGAGGCTGTCGGTGATGCGGGCGTCCACATCGCTGATCTGGCTGTGCTCCAGCATGATGCAGTGCTCGATCTCCGCGTTCTCGATGAGACAATCGTGGTAGATGGAGGTGAAGGGCCCCACATAGCTGTTGATGATGCGGGTGTTTTCGCCAATGATGGTCGGGCCTCGCACCACGCTGTTGATGATCTGCGCGCCCGGCTCCACCGTCACCCGCTCATCCACCTCCGAATCCTTGTCCACAAAGCCATCGATGCGCGGCGATAGCTCCTCCAGCACCTTGCTATTGGCCGCCAGCATATCGATGGGCTTGCCGGTGTCGATCCACCAGCCGCGATGGATGTAGGGATGCACATGGTAGCGCGCGTCCACCAACCACTGGATGGCGTCGGTGATCTCCAGCTCGCCCCGCCACGAGGGCTTGATGCTGCGCACCGCCTCGTGCACATGCTCATCGAACATGTAGATGCCCACCAGGGCCAGATCGCTCTTGGGCTGCCGTGGTTTTTCTACCAGTTGCTTGATGCTGCCATCGGGGTTGAGCTCGGCCACGCCATAGTGCTGGGGCTCCGCCACCCGGGTGAGCACGATCTGGCTGTTGTAGTCGGAGGTCTCGAACTCGCGGATGAGGTTGCTGATCCCCCCCTCGATGACGTTATCGCCCAGGAACATGACGAAGCGGTCGTCGCCCAGATAGTCGCGGGCGATGAGCACCGCATGGGCCAGGCCCTTGGGTTCATCCTGCACGATGTAAGTGATCTTCACGCCCCAGCGCCCGCCATCGCCCACCGCGGCCCGCACCTTGCGGCCATTTTCGCCGCTGCCGATGACGATGCCCATGTCATCGATGCCTGCGTCGTGAATGGCCTCGATGACCCGGAAAAGCACGGGCTTGTTGGCCACGGGAATGAGTTGTTTGGCGTTGGTGTAGGTGAGAGGATAGAGCCGGGAGCCCTTGCCCCCGCTGAGGATCAGCGCTTTCATAGGGTTGCCTCGTATTCAGAAAGGACGAAAGAGCGAAAACCGGAGACATCCTCCGTCCCGATCTCCGATTATTTTCCGTAATAATTGTACACGCCCGTATCCAGGGCTGCGTTGGTTAGCACCGAGCCCACCAGATTGGCCTTGACCTTGGCGAGCACATCCTTGGCCCGTTCCACGAACTCGCGCTTGGTGTGCCCGGCCCGGGCCACCAGCAGCACGCCATCCACCTTGGTGGCCAGCAGTGCGCCATCAGTGACCGCGATGAGGGGCGCTGCGTCGAAAAGCACCACATCGGCCTGCTCCTTCAGTTGGGCGATGATCGCATCCATACGGGCCGAGGCCAGCAAGTCTGCGGGATTGGTGGGCGTGGGCCCGGCCGGCACGACGCGCAAATTGGCGATTTCGGTGTCGAAAATGGGCAGCGCAGCGTGTTCATCCACGAGCGCGGTGGCCAGCCCCCGCTCATTGCTCACCCCGAAGACCTCATGCAGCTTGGGCCTGCGCAAATCAGCATCCACCAGGATGACCCGCTTGCCGCCCTGGGCGCTGATGACGCCCAGATTCGCCAGCACCGTGGTCTTGTCATCCTCCGGCTCGGCGCTGGTGATGAGCAGGGTGTGCAGAGGATTTTCCAGGCTGTAAAAATCGAGATTGGTGCGCAAGCTGCGATAAGCCTCGGCTCGGGGCGACTGCGCATCGGTGAGGGTGATGAGGTTGGCGGTCATGGCGTGTTCTCAGTATTCAGTGTGCGGTAAAGGATG
>Ga0256914_1003374_pt1 | contig 12599 bp, 11 predicted proteins | sample HulkmetaG_FD_191571 | JGI IMG/M metagenome (GOLD analysis project Ga0256914, IMG submission 191571) | Hydrothermal chimney microbial communities from Main Endeavour vent field at the Juan de Fuca Ridge, Pacific Ocean - Hulk | ecosystem: Environmental > Aquatic > Marine > Hydrothermal vents ...
CACCGGCGGCCCCTATATGAGCGGATAGCGCAAAAATACGGATATACCGTGGACGCGCGGCAGGTGCAGGATGTAACAGATGAGCGGGACGTGCTGGAGCTGATCGCGGCACCCCTGGAGGAGTAGGATATGGAGTGTGTAACCCATCTCAAATGCGTTCTCTGCGGCAGGACCTACCAGGCCGGCGAGGTGGACTATGTCTGCCCGGAGCACGGCAACGAGGGTATTCTCGATGTCTGCTATGACTATGACCGGATCGCGGCCCGGATCAGCCGCGGGGCGCTGGCCGGGAACCGGGATATGTCCATCTGGCGTTACCGGCCCCTGCTGCCCATCGGGGAAAAGGCCCAGCTCCCCCCTCTGGCCATTGGCTGGACGCCGCTGTACCGGGCGGAGCGTCTGGGCCGTAAGCTTGGCTTTTCGCATCTGTTCATCAAGGATGACGCCCGCCTGCCCACGGCCAGTTTCAAGGACCGGGCCAGCGCCGTTGCCGTGGTCAAGGCCAGGGAGCGGGACGCGGAGATCATCACCACTGCTTCCACCGGCAACGCGGCGGCCGCCCTGGCCGGCATCTGCGCCAGTATGGGGCAGGCCAATGTGATCTTTGTGCCCGAGTCCGCGCCCCGGGCAAAGATCGCCCAGCTTCTGGTCTATAACGCCACGGTGATGCTGGTGCGGGGAAGTTATGACCACGCCTTTGAGCTCTGCCTTGCGGCCGCGGCCGAGTATGGCTGGTACAACCGCAACACCGGCTACAACCCCTACATGAGCGAGGGCAAGAAAACAGCCGCTCTGGAGATCTGCGAGCAGCTCGGCTGGCAGGCCCCGGATGTGATCGTGGTGTCCGTGGGTGACGGCTGTATTATCGGCGGCCTGCACAAGGGGCTCAGGGATCTGCATGCCCTGGGCTGGATCGACCGCATGCCGCGGCTGATAGGGGTGCAGGCCGAGGGATCGAACTTTCTCTACGAGGCCTGGAAAAATGGCGAGGATGTACTGACCAAGGAACCTGTTTTGGGAACAACCGTGGCCGATTCCATTGGAGCCGGCCTGCCCAGGGACCGGGTCAAGGCCCTGGCCGCGGTGGTGGAAACCGGCGGGGCGTACGTGCAGGTGTCGGACGAGGAAATCCTTGCCGCCATTCCCCGGTTGGCGCAGGGGGCGGGCGTCTTTGGCGAACCGGCCGGCGCCGCTGCCCTGGCCGGGCTTATCCGGGCCGGAGAAGAGGGGCTGGTGACGGATGCAGAACGGATTGTCGTTATCAACACCGGCAGCGGCCTCAAGGACATAGCGAGCGCCATGGAGGCGGTGGCACGGGCCGGCGGGCGGCCATATCATGTGGAGCCGGAGCTTGCGGCGGTCAAGGAGGTTCTTGGCGGTGGCGCAGAACAACAGATATAATTCCCTTCCGGTGAGAGCCGGACGTAACAAAGGATGACAAAGGAACCCAATGCAAACCTTGATTGACCTGACCATTCAGGATGAAGACAAACTCAACCACGCTGTTGAGCGGGCCAGAGAGCAGAAGATCATCATTCCCACCTTTCGCGAGATGATCAGCCCGGAGCTTATTCCGGGCGGGGTCCGGAAGCGGCTGCGGGACGTTGGTCTCTGGGATCTGAACCCGCTCAACCTGTTTCGGATCAACTGGCACAACGAGCCCAGGGAACAGGGCGGCCTGTTCGGCGGGGTCAATTACCTGGAGCTGCCCAGTGAGCTGACCGGTGTCAAGGCGCGCATTCTGATCCTGCTTGGCAAGTGGTTCCCGACCGGCGCCCACAAGGTGGGGGCGGCCTTTGCCTGCCTGGTGCCGCGCCTGGTCACGGGCCAGTTCGACCCCACCTGTGAAAAGGCGGTCTGGCCTTCAACGGGCAACTACTGCCGGGGCGGAGCCTATGATTCCAATCTCCTTGCCTGCGACTCCATAGCCATTCTGCCCGAGGGCATGAGCCAGGAGCGGTTCGACTGGCTGGCCAAAGTGGCGGGCGAGACCATCAAGACGCCGGGCTCGGAATCCAATGTCAAGGAGATCTTTGACAAGTGCTGGGAATTGCGTAACTCGGGCCAGGCCCTGACCATTTTCAATCAGTTTGACGAGTTTGGCAACTATCTCTGGCATTACCAGGTCACCGGCCATGCCATGCTCGAGGTTCTGCAGGAAAACATGACCGGCAAGGACCGTTTCCGGGCCGTGATCTCCAACACCGGTTCGGGCGGAACCATTGCCTGCGGCGATTTTTTGAAGAAAAAATACCCGGAGGCCAGAATCGTGGCCTCCGAGGCCTTGCAGTGTCCGACGCTTCTTCATAACGGCTTTGGCTCGCACCGGATCGAGGGGATTGGCGACAAGCATGTGCCCTGGATCCATAATGTGAAAAATACCGACCTGGTCACGGCCATTGACGATAACGGCCCCATGACCCTGATCCGGCTTTTCAACGAGCCGGCCGGGCGCGAGTACCTGGTTTCCCAGGGCGTTGCGCCGGATCTTGCGGACAGGCTTGATCTGCTTGGCATCTCCAGCGTGGCCAATGTGCTGGCCGCCATCAAGGTTGCCAAGTACTACGAGATGGATGAAAACGATGTCATGGTCACCGTGGCCACCGACTCCATGGAGATGTACGAAAGCCGGCTGGAGGAACTGACCGAGGAACAGGGCCGGTTTACCGAGCTGGACGCGGCCGCCGCCTTTCATCGCTACCTGCTCGGCGAGACCACGGACAACATGCTGGAACTGCGGTATACGGATCGGAAGCGGATCCACAATCTCAAATATTTTACCTGGGTGGAGCAGCAGGGCAAGACCTTTGAGGAGATCCAGGCCCAATGGTATGACGAAAAATACTGGTCATCCATCCCGGCGGCTACCGCAAAGATTGATGAGCTGATCGACGCTTTTAATGCGCGCACCGGTCTGCTGGCTGAGCTGGTGGACTGATGCGCACCTGGCTTGCACATCCGCTTGCCATACTTGTCCCGGCTGATGTGGACGGCCGGGGCGGCATCGTGGTTGAGAATGACCGGATTGCCGAGGTGCTGCCTGCCGGGGCCGAGCCGGCCCTGCCGGTGGATGTCCGTTTTGATGCCGGCGGCCTGGTGGTGCTGCCGGGCCTGATCAACACCCATCACCATTTTTATCAGACCCTGACCAGGGCCTGTCCGGCGGCGCTGGACAAAGAGCTCTTTGCCTGGCTCAAGAGCCTCTATCCCATCTGGGCCGGGCTGGATGAAGATATGATCCATGTCGCTACCCGCCTGGCCGCGGCCGAGCTGCTCCTTTCCGGCTGCACCACGACCGTGGATCATCACTATATCTTTCCCGAAAATGCCCGCCAGGCCCTGGACGTGCAGGTGGACGCGATCCGGGCAACCGGTATCCGGGCGGTTCTGACCCGGGGCTCCATGAGCCTGGGCGAGGATCAGGGCGGCCTGCCGCCGCGCAGCACCATCCAGGCCGAGGATGCCATTCTGGCCGACTGCGAGCGGGTGATCGACCAGTTCCATGACCGGGCCGCCGGGGCCATGCTCCAGATCGCCCTGGCTCCCTGTTCCCCGTTCAGCGTCACCGAAGGATTGATGCGGGATACTGCCATCCTGGCCCGGTCCCGGGGTGTGCGGCTCCATACCCATCTCGGCGAAACCGGGGACGAGGATGACTTCTGCCTGGCTACCTTTGGCGTCCGGCCGGCAAAGTATCTGGAGCGGGTGGGCTGGATGGACAGTGATGTCTGGCTTGCGCACGGTATCCATTTCAGGGATGAAGAGATTGTCCGCCTGGGGCGGGCAGGGGTTGGGGTCTGCCACTGTCCCTCTTCCAACATGGTGCTGGGCTCGGGAATCTGTCGGACCAGGGAGCTGGAAAAGGCGGGTTGTCCGGTGGGGCTGGGCGTGGACGGTTCCGCCTCCAATGACTGCTCGAACCTGGTCCAGGAGGTACGCCAGGCTCTGCTCATCGGCCGGCTGCGCTATGGTTCGGCCGCGCTGGGGCACAAAGACGCGCTCCGCTGGGCCACCGCTGGATCAGCCGCCTGCCTGGGCCGGGATGACATCGGTGCGATTGCTCCCGGCAAACAGGCGGATCTGGCCCTGTTCGCCCTTGATGAGCCGCGTTTCTCCGGGGCTGGTGATCCTCTGGCGGCCCTGGTTCTCTGCGGTGCGCACCGGGCCACCCATGTCATGGTCGCCGGCCAGTGGCGGGTGCGTGATGATGAGCTGTTGGGTATGGATCTGGAGCGGCTGCGGGCGGAACATGAAGAGGCGGCCAGAGGGCTTTTGCAGGCCGGGACAGGTATGTGACGATTTGAAGTCGCTGAAGCGGACCATGTCCGTGAGAAAGGGGCATTGATTGTGCACCCTGTGGATCCCTGTGGTTTGCCGGATGGGCACATATCCTGTCCGAACCAGAGGGAAATGGATTTTGCAAACGGTGATCTTGCTTCACCACATATTCTTTCATCTCAACCAAAAGGAGAGAAAAATGAACAACAAAATGCTTATGGCGGTGGGTTGCGGCCTTACTCTTGGTATGCTCTGCGCGGTGCCGGCGGATGCGGGCTACTTTCACAAGACCGAGGCCCAGATGCACATGGATTTCAGCCGTGACAAGGGGTTCAAGGATGCCAACGGCGAGGACATCAAGACCGATATTCTCACCCTGACCATTGCCCACTTTTCCGAGTGGAAGTACGGTGATAATTTTTTCTTCCTCGATATCGAGGGCAAGGATGACTACAAGCTGGAACCGGCCCAGTACTATGGCGAGTTCGCCTCCCGCTTCAGCCTGGACAAGATCATCATGGGGCCGGAAAACGGCACCAACATGCTCGGATCCTTTCTCAAGGAGACCTATATCAAGCTCGAGATAGACAGCGGCACCCCGGCCGGCGGTTATGACTATATCGACGATTCACTGCTCGCCGGTATCTCCTTTGACCTGGACCTGGGCCAGCCCAACTTCGGCTTCACCAATGTGTCTTTCCTCTACAAGACATATACGGCCATTGACAATCACGATGACAGTGACAACACCTGGCAGTTTACCCTGGTCTGGGGCCAGCCCTTTTCCATCGGCCCGGTTAATTTTGGTTTCGAGGGTTTTCTCGATATCTGGGAGTATAACGACGAGGTGGTTGTCCTCTCAGAGCCGCAGATTCGTCTGCAACTGGATTCCTTTGTCGGCAAGGGAAATTTTCTGTCCGACTCGGCCATCGGCATGGAGTTTGAAATCTCCAACCGTTTTTTCAACCAGCAGGATACCACCTGGTATATCAATCCCACGGTCTTCTGGGTCACCAAGTTCTGATCCCGGCAATGACGTGATCTCCAGCAAGCAGGGCGCGCCGGGATTCCGGGCGCCCTGTTTTATTTGGAAATAGCCCTCGAAGCCGGAGTTTTCGGGCTATTTTCATCATTCGTTGTGCGCCCGGCGCGCCGGGAATGAATGTTTATATGAGAATATTCGAGACCATGATAGAAGACGAGATCCTTTCCCGTTTGCAGCGCGGCCAGCGACTTGCCCTGGTGACCATTGTTGACAAGTCGGGTTCTGCGCCGCGCCTGCCCGGCTCCAAGATGGTTGTGGCCCGGGATGGCAGCCAGGCGGGCACCATCGGCGGCGGCCGTCTTGAACACTGCGCCCGCCAGGCGGCCCTGGAGGTTGTGGGAGGGGCGGCGCCGCGGCTGCTGGAATTTGACATGCGGGGAACGGATGGCGATGCGGATATGATCTGCGGCGGTGTGCAGATGATCCTCGTTGAACGGATCATGCCGGAGCTGGCGGATCTTTTCTCCCAAGCCTTGTCGTGTCTGGACAGAGGCGGGCAGGGGGTATGGATCATTGACATTACCCGGCCGGATGCGCCGCAGCGTAAATTTGTCGACCTGGATCGGGAAATCCCGTCGGCCACTGGCCAGGATCTGCCGCTCCTTCTACGCCGCCGGGTCACCCGTCTGATTCAGAGTGAAGGGAAACGTCTGGTTGTCGATCCCCTGCCGCAAAACGGCACGGTGGTACTCTTTGGCGGCGGCCATGTGTCCCTTGAGGTGGCGCGGTTGGCCCAATATGTGGATTTTGGGGTCGTTGTCTGCGATGACCGGGAGGAGTTTGCCAGCCAGGACCGTTTCCCCATGGCCCGGCGCGTCCATGTCCTGCCCGGCTTTGCCGATATTGCCGGGACCCTGGCCCTGCACGAGGAGTGTTACCTGCTCATCCTTACCCGGGGCCACAGGTATGACCAGGTTGTGCTGGCCCAGGCCCTGCGAAGCCGGGCCAGGTATATAGGCATGATCGGCAGCCGTAAAAAGCGTGATCGCGTCTACGCCAATCTTCGGCAAGAGGGCTTTGGCGAGGCGGATTTTGCCCGGGTTCACTGTCCGGTGGGCATGGCCATTGGGTCGGAGAGTCCACGCGAGATCGGCATTTCCATTGTTGGGGAGCTGATCGCGGCCCGGGCAGGTGCGTTATAGCATGGCAGCCAGTATCCGTACCCTTGTTCGTGGGGATGAGCGGATCATCGCCATTATCGGGGCGGGCGGCAAAACATCGCTCATGTTCTCCCTTGCCCACGCGCTGCGGGAGCAGGGCGAGACGGTCATCACCGCCACCACGACCAGGATCCGCGTCCCGGTCCGGCAGCAGAGCGAAAATCTTGTTCTGCGTGTCGATGACGGCTACAGGGATCGGCTTGCAGATGGCCTGGCCCGGACGGGCCACGTGACTGTGGCGGAAAAACGGTTGCCCGGAGAAAAGTTGCAAGGAATCGCCCCGGCTGTCCTTGAAAAGATATTTGCCGCATCAGGAGCTGACCGGCTGCTCATCGAAGCGGACGGCGCCCGGGGCCTGTCACTCAAGGCAGCCGGAGCAGATGAGCCCGTGGTGCCGGCCGGCACGGATCTGTGCATCTGCCTGGTCGGCATTGATATCATTGGCCGGCCCCTGACCAGCGAACATGTGTTCCGGCCGGAGCTGGTGGCGGCCAGGAGCGGGACGCCGCCTGGCGCAGCCATCACCCCGGAGTGCGTGGCCCGCCTGGCTGTCCATGCCCGGGGCCTGTTCAAAGGGTGTCCCCAAAGGGCCCGCCGGGTTCTCTTTGTCAATAAAACCGATATCCCCGGCGGCCGGGAAAAGGCGGCAATGTTGCTTGCCGCCCTGCGCGGGCAGGCCGGTGGCGGGATCGATCGTGTCGTTTCCGGTTCTGTCAGAAAAAACGAGTGGGAGGATATACTGCTTTTTCAGAGGTGATTTTTGAGGATTTCGTAGATGGCCGGCCGTTTTTCCCTGATCTCTTCAACACTCAGGCCTTCCAGGGAATGGGGGAACTTGATCCAGTCCGCTGTCTCATGGACGTAGTAGTCCGGAGCCCGTCCGGTCTGGTTACGGCTGGGCTTGTAGTAGGGTACGGCAATACGGACATCTTCGGGCATGTTCAGGCGCATCCGGCGATGCAGTTCCCTGATGATCGCCTCCATGGAGCGGCCGGTATCAAAGACATCGTCAACCAGCAGCAGCCGGTCGGTATGCTGCATGTTCTTGACCAGGTAGTTGAGGCCAAAGATTTGAATCTCGCGGCTCTGGTTGTCAATATTGCTGTAGGATGAGGTGCGGATGGCGATGTTGTCGGTCTGGATGCCATGAAAGGCGAGGAATTCCTGAACCGCGATACCGATGGGCGCGCCGCCCCGCCAGACCGCGATCATAAAGGATGGCCGGAAACCGCTGGTCAGGATCTGATGGGCCAGCTTGAAGGAGTCCTCAAGCAATCCCTGGGCTGTCAGGTATATTTTGTTCATGGCAGAGAGAAAAAAAGAGCGGGCTTCACCCGGGTTGTGGCTGGATTATACAAAAAAATGGAAAAAAAGGTATGGTAAAGGTGAAGTCCGTTGTCCTGATCGGTGTCACAGCGCATGGAGATGCAGATGAAAAAGATATTTCTTGACGAGGAAACCCTGATCCTTGATTCCTTCCGCCTGGGCGTGCAGATCTATGAAAGCGGTTTTCGGCCGACTTTTATCGTCGGATTGTGGCGGGGCGGCAGTTCGGTGGGCATCTATGTCCAGGAATGCCTGCAGACCCTGGGCATCGAGACCAACCATATTTCCCTGCGCACCTCGTATCGGGGCCAGCCCTCCTATCACGCCATGGTCGCCTCGGCCGAGGCAGAGATAAGGGTACATGGCACCCAGTACCTGCTCGAAAATCTCAACGCCGATGATTCGCTTCTCCTGGTGGATGATGTTTTTTCCACCGGCAAGTCAATGGCCGCGGTGATCTCGCGTCTCAACCGGCATCTCAAGCGCAACATGCCCGGCCAGGTCCGCATCGCCACCCTGTACGAGCGCCCATCCTTCAGAATCACGGAGATCCGGCCCGACTTTGTCCAGCACCGCACCGGAGACTGGCTGGTCTTTCCCTATGAGATCAGCGGGTTGAGCCTGGATGAAATCCGGGAGCACAAGCCGTTTCTTCTGCCCCTTATCGATCCGGAATTGGCTGCCACCGGCTGAGCCATGTTTATCAGTGTTCTTGAACTGTTCAAGATCGGCATTGGCCCGTCCAGTTCCCACACCATGGGACCAATGACCGCGGCCCGGGATTTTCGCATCCTGGTAGAGCGCTATTTGAGCGCCCGGGCCGCTGATCCGGCAGCAGGGTTTTCCCTCCGCTGTACGCTCAGGGATTCGCTTGCCTATACCGGCCGGGGTCACTGCACCGATCGGGCCATCACCCTGGGCCTGCACGGTTACACTCCCATCGAGGCGGCCAGACAGGACATGGAAAAGCTGGTCGAGACGCTCAACCAGCAGAAGTGTATCCGTGTTGATGACCGTCATGTGCTCACCTTTCGTCCTGAACACGATATTCTGTTTGACATGGAAAACTCCCTGCCCCAGCATCCAAACGGTATGATTTTCGAGCTTCTGGATGCGACAGGTGCAACAGTTGTCACAGAGATCTATTTTTCCATTGGCGGCGGATTTGTTGTCACCCTGGCCGGGATCGGTAATCTGGTGGCGCCGCTGCACATGACTCCGGCGGAAAGATATCCCTTCCCCTTTGACTCGGCCCGTTCCATGCTGCGGATGGCAGCCCGAAGCGGCTTGTCCATTGCCGGCATGAAACAGGAGAACGAGTTGCAGGACCTTTCGGCAAAAGAACTTAAGCAGGGGTTGGATGGCCTGTGGAAGGCCATGGAACAGTGTGTGCGTCGGGGACTGGCTACGGAAGGCGTGCTGCCGGGCGGGCTTGATCTGCCGCGAAGGGCGCGCTTTCTGCATGGGCAGTTGCAGAGAGAGCCGGAGCGGGCCACCGTAAACGATTATCTGTGCTGTTATGCCATGGCCGTATCAGAAGAAAACGCGGCCGGCCACATGGTGGTCACCGCACCCACCAATGGCGCGGCCGGCGTGATCGCCTCGGTCTTGTATTACCTGGTTCACCATGAGGGGGGAACCGTGGAGCAGGTGCGCGAGTTCCTCCTGACCGCCGCCGCCATCGGCGGGATCATCAAGCATCGCGGTTCCATCTCCGGGGCCGAGGTGGGCTGCCAGGGGGAGATCGGCGCTGCCGCCTCCATGGCCGCCGCCGGACTGTGCCAGGTACGGGGCGGTACGCCCGAACAGATTGAAAACGGGGCCGAAATCGCCCTGGAACATCACCTCGGCATGACCTGCGACCCGGTCAACGGCCTGGTCCAGGTGCCCTGCATCGAGCGAAACGGCTTTGGCGCGGTCAAGGCCTATACCGCCGCCTCCCTGGCCATGCACGGCAGCGGTCACCATTTCATGCCCCTGGACGGCTGTATCGCGGCCATGAAACAGACCGGCATGGAGATGTCGGACAAGTTCAAGGAAACCTCACTGGGCGGCCTGGCGGTTTCCATCAGCGAATGCTGAGCCACACCGTACCTACAACCAGAAGAGCGGATAACGTCTGCTCCTGGGAATGTTGTTGACAAGCAGGGCAATGAGCAGCATCACCAGGGCGCCAAGTCCGGCAGGCACAAGGGCATACAGGTAGCCGAGGGCATGAATTTTGCTGCTGCCGATGACCGCTATCAGGGCAGTGGCACCTCCTGGCGGATGCAGGGTTCTGGTGAGTTGCATGACCGCGATGGCCGTGGCGACGCTGACGGATGAGGCCAGCCAGAGATGTCCACCAAGCAGTTGATAGCAGGCCACCCCGATGATGGCCGAGATCACGTGGCCGCCGATCAGGTTTCGTGGCTGGGCCAGCGGGCTTGAGATGGCTCCGTAGATCAGGACGGCAGAGGCACCGAAGGAGCCGATTACCATGACCAGATCTGTTCCCGCAAGTATATTATTATGGATCAGGGCAACCGCTGAGATGCCGAAAAAGGCCCCCAGCCAGGACCAGAATATTTCCTCAAGGGAGATCCCAGGCGGACTTGCTGTCACCCCCTTCATTTTGTCGAAAAATTTTTTCATTCAATTTTACCTGTTTTTTTCGCAGATATGCCCGTCCTGACAGGTGTTGTAACGAACATGCGCACAAGGAAAGAAGTATAATTTAAAATAATAATTTTTATTATTAAGTGAAGGATACTCACTCACAAGGAGATGTCAAGGGTGGAAAATCGAAGGCATGGCCTTGGCAAGTCTTTGCAGTAGCACATAACCCTTCCAACGCATTCATTGTACGTTCTTCTTGTTTCTTACAACATGATTGAGTAATATTACTCAGCCGTTGAGCAATATGTAAAAATCTCTTTTTATGAAAAGGTATCTCTGTGTATCAATTTGAAAGAATGATAGTTTCAAGTGTTCTAATGGGACTGCAGGGCAAAAAGAACGTTCTTCATATTATCACCGGACCCAGACAGGTTGGAAAAACAACGGCTGCGCAACAAATTGCCGCCAAATGGCCGGGCAGGTCAATCCATGCCTCGGCTGATTCTCCTCTTCCGCCAGGACCGGAATGGATCCATGCCCAATGGAACCGGGCCGTACGTCTCGGAAACAGGGAAGGCCACCAGGATGTCCTGCTGATTCTCGATGAAATCCAGAAAGTACGGGGATGGAGCGAAACCATCAAACTTCTCTGGGACCAGGAATGTCGGGTTCCTGACGGCCTTCAGGTTCTTCTGCTCGGCTCCTCCTCTCTGCTCCTGCAGCAGGGCCTTTCCGAAAGCCTGACCGGCCGTTTTCTCCTGTACCGTTGTGGTCATTGGCAGTACCGGGAAATGGCAAAGGCGTTCGGATGGGATTTTGATAAGTGGATATATTTTGGCGGCTATCCCGGTGCTGCTGACCTGATCGCACAGGAAGAAACCTGGCGTTCCTATGTGACAGATTCCCTGATCGAAACCGTGCTGGCCAAGGATATTCTGCAGCTGCAGACCGTTGCCAAGCCCGCTCTTTTGCGCCATCTCTTTTTGCTTGCCTGCGGTGCTCCCGCGCAGATCCTTTCGTATAACAAAATGTTGGGCCAGCTCCATGATGCCGGCAATACGACAACTCTTGCCCATTACCTGAGACTTCTCGAATCAGCTTTTCTGGTTTCCGGCCTTGAGCTTTTCAAACGGGGCAAACTGAAAAAAAGAGGCAGCAGCCCTAAACTGGTTCTTTGGAACAACGCACTGGTAAGCGCTGTCGCCGGCTCATCCTTTGCACGGGATATGGACGATTATTCCTGGCGAGGCAGGCTTATCGAAAATGCTGTAGGAGCGCATTTGCAAAACCACCTGGCAGGGTTGCCGTATACACTTTATTACTGGCGACAACGCAATCTTGAGGTTGATTTCATCGTGGAGACCCCCAGAGATCTCTGGGCAATCGAGGTTAAATCAGGACAAACGGGGAATCGGAAAGGATTGTCAAAATTCTGTAAAATGTACCCGGAAGCCAAACCCCTTCTTCTGGGTTACGATGGAATGAGCCTGGAAGATTTTTTCAATGCTGTTCCAGTTGAAGACTGGTAAAATTGGACAATCCTCTTTCTTGTAACCCCCATCCCGGCGGTCCGGGACAACGAAGGGATGAAAGCCGGTGCCCTCAATAACAGACATGACATGACCGGGCTTACATATAAACCAACTTGTAACGGTAGGGATTGCTGAAAAAGAAGAAGGATAGGCCTTCCCCTTTTGTTGCTCTTCATTCTCCTTGGAGATTACCAGCAAAGCTCAGCAGTTATTATTCAGTCTCAAGGTGACGGGAACGACTGGTGCGCGCGGGTCATGCCCGCGCAAGCATGAAGATGGGCAGTGCCATTTCCCACAGTCCCTGATTCCTGCCTTAGAAGGGATGACGGAGAACCTGAGGCCATACAGGCCGCATCTTTCCGGTCTTTTTCTCGTTACACCGGTCAGTGCTATAGCCAACATGTCTGATCATTGTCCAGGGCATTACAATAGTATGTGCAATGGGCACGGTCCATCTTGTTTCTGAGGGTTGGTGATCATCACTAACCGGAAAAAAGAAAATCCAACACGCACTGTACGTGTTGGATTTTCTTATAACTGGTGCCGGAGGTCGGAGTCGAACCGACATGGGCGCAAGGCCCGCTGGATTTTGAGTCCAGTGCGTCTACCAGTTTCACCACTCCGGCGAGAATTATGAATTCATGTTAATACAGCAGCCCC
>Ga0256914_1003375_pt1 | contig 12598 bp, 9 predicted proteins | sample HulkmetaG_FD_191571 | JGI IMG/M metagenome (GOLD analysis project Ga0256914, IMG submission 191571) | Hydrothermal chimney microbial communities from Main Endeavour vent field at the Juan de Fuca Ridge, Pacific Ocean - Hulk | ecosystem: Environmental > Aquatic > Marine > Hydrothermal vents ...
CTTAAGTAACCATCAGCACCTGTGTTAAGACCTACTAAAGTTATGTTACCTAACCTCCTAACCCAGTGCGGCGTACCTACGTAGACGCCGAAGTACTTACTCATGAACTCATCGTAGGTATTGACTTGAGCCCAGTCGTGATTACCCGGTACTATGTATGTGGGCTTCCTCAACTGATTAATTAACTGGTAAACCATCTTGAGAGCACCTATGTTGGAACCAACATCAACTATGTCGCCAGTTATTACTACTACATCAACGTCCTTTAGGGCATTAGCTAGTAGTATGTATGCCTTAAGCCTGTCCTTAGCGAACCTACCATCAACGAATAGACCTAAGTGCGTATCACTTATGTGCATAATCCTTAATTCCTTAGGCCACTCCTTAAGTACCCACACCGACCTAGGGCTCCATAAGCCGTAGGTCCTACCATTAACTACGGCCTTAACTACTAAGTCATAGAGTGCTGGCTTAATGTCTTTAGGCAGTACCACCTCAAATACATAGTACTTACCCCCATAACTACAGGTTAGTACGTACTTACTCACTGGCTTAACTACGTACGTTAGGTTAGGAGCTACTAACTCAACCTCAGAAACACTAACGTCACCCAACCTACTATAGATAGTTACGTTGAGGGCTGAGCCAGGCAGTAGTGGGTATGGTGATGAGTACCTAGGACTGAATACATATATGTTAGGGTTAGGGACCACCGAACCTACTGAAGCACCTACCCTCACTGACGCGGTCGCTAAACCCAGTAGTACCGAGGTAAGTAGTAGTGAAGTTACTAAGTAAGTTACGTACCTCCTCCCCAAACCATTCACCAAGGAGATTTAGGAGGTGGGTATATTAAGGTGACTTAGCTTAAGCAACAGCCTCAAACTCGACCTCCTCCCAACCACGCCTCGGGAAGATCACTACGTCCTCGGTACTTATGTAGACCCTAACCCTATCACCCGGTCTTAAGTCGACGTCCCTATCTATGTAGGCCTTAAATGACTGACTACCTAATTTAATACCTACCCTATTGAATAAACCTATGAACATAGTCATCTCGACAGTACCCTCAAGAACGTTGTACTCGGTCTTGGGCGGTTCTAGACTGAAGTCCTCGGGCCTCATAATAGCTACTGCAGGGTCGCCGGGGGATACCTTATAGCCCTCAGCAACCCTACCCTTAATCCTTACGCTACCCTCAACAATAACTACGGCCCTACCACCACTAACGGCCTCAACCCTACCACTAAGTAGTGTTGACCTACCTATGAACGTAGCTACGAAGAGGTTCCTAGGCCTCATGTAGACCTCCTTAGGAGTACCTATCTGGAGTACCTTACCAGCATTCATCACGGCTACCCTATCGGATAGACTCATCGCCTCCTCCTGATCATGGGTCACGTATATCGTAGTTATCCCTAACTCCTTCTGAATACGTTTAATCTCCTCCCTCATCCTGAGCCTTAACTTAGCGTCTAAGTTACTTAGTGGTTCATCCATTAGTAGTACCTTAGGCTCAACAACTAATGCCCTAGCCAGAGCTACCCTCTGCTGCTGACCACCACTTAATTGGTGTGGGTACCTATTCTCGAGGCCCTTAAGACCTACTAACTCAAGAACCCACTCAACCCTCCTCCTAATCTCCTCCTTAGGTAACTTACGTATCTTAAGTCCGTAGGCGATATTATCGAATACCGTCATGTGAGGCCATAACGCGTAGTTCTGGAACACCATAGCGGTTTCCCTCTCGTAGGGCTTCTTAAGGGTTACGTCAACGTCATCAAAGAATACCTTACCCTCATCAGGTAGTTCAAAACCAGCTATGATTCTTAAGGTAGTTGTCTTACCGCACCCTGAAGGACCTAAGAGGGTGAAGAGCTCGCCGTGTTCTGCCTTGAAGCTCACGTTATCAACAGCTACTACCCTACCGAACCTCTTCGTAACCCCCTTAAGTATTACGTTGACCATGTTCACACCCCTATGAATGCGTACCTCTGCTTAAGTACGATGTTAGTTACCACGATAATCGTTATTTGGATACTAATAAGGAAGACAGCCATAACAGCTACTAAGTTAGGTCCGTAGACGTAGCCACTATATAGTAGGTCGTACATAGCGTAGGTTATGGGTGCTTGAGCCCTATTAATACCTCCTAAAGTAACGCTTACGCTAGTCTCGGCCATCGAGTAAACGAATGATATTAATGCGCCACTCAATATGCTCAAACCTATCAGCGGTAATACTATAGTCCTTAAGGTCCTAGCCCTAGAAGCCCCCAAATTCATGGCCGCCTCCTCAAAAGCTTCGTGGGTCTGCTGGAGACCCGCGAAGACGGCCCTAGTAGTGAATGGTGACCTCCTAATCGCGTAGGCCAGTATGAGTAGGAGCCAAGGACCCGAGGATATGGGGTCTAATGGTGTGTTCTTGAATATCCTCGACGAGAAGAGTAAGAAGTAGCCAGTAGCTATGGCTAATCCAGGGATAGCTATTGGTGAGGTAGCTATGGCGTCTAAGACACCTATACCGGGTAACTTAGCCCTAGCGACTATGTAGGCTGTGGACACGCCTAAGATAACTATTATTAGTAGAGCTACGCCTGAGTACATTAAGCTATTCCTTATGGCCGTGAATAGTATTGGGTTATGGATCATCTCACCGAAGTACTTAAGGGTGAAGCCTTGAGGGAACGTACCTACCCACCTCTCGCAGAAGGCGAATACGAAGACACCAAACTGAGGTGATGCACAGAAGAGTAATGCTGGTAGGAGTAGTAGGTAAATAGCTAGTAAGCCCTTAACACCTAACCTCCTAACCCTAGGTACCCACCTACCACCCCTACTAAGCATTGCGTACTGCCTCAGGGATACGTACTTCTTAATAGCTAGGAAGATAGCTAGTGCGAACGCTAGGAGTATGAGGGCTAGGCTAGATACGTAAGGAGGTATGGTACCTGTGATAGCTGCTTGAAGACCCGAGAATATTCTGTAGGACATCATGTTGAACTCCCTAAACACTATAGGTGCTCCTAAGTCCTCCATAGAGAATATGTAGACAACAGCGGCGCCAGCAGCTAAGCCAGGTAATGATAGGGGTAGTGTTACAGTTCTAAACAACCTAAAGCCCCTAGCACCTAAGTTCTCGGCCTGCTCCTCAAGGCTGGGGTCGATCTGCATCATACTAGCGTACACGTTCAGGTAGACTATAGGCCAGAAAGTCATTGTCTGAGCAACCATAACACCAGCTAAGTAATCAATATGTATTAGTATCGGTAGGTGGAGTACGTTATGGAGTATATAAGATATTATGCCGTCGTAGGAGAATATCTTCCTAATTACGAAGGCATTAATGAATGGAGTCATTAGTAGCGGCACCATAGCTAATACCCTAAAGAACGTCTTACCGGGGAAGTCGTACCTAGCCATTACGAAAGCAACTATCAACCCGAAGATACTAGCAGCTACGGTAACTACTGCTGAGTTAAGTAGGGTGTTTAGTATTGCTCCGTAATTAGGGCCTACAATAACTACTAAAGTAGTTGGTTTACCCCCGTAGTTGATCGTCCTAATAATCACTGGTTGCCTACTCGAGCTTAACCTAACCATGGTGGGGTCCTTAAAGACGTCTAGGGGTGTGTACACGTAACCGCCCGGACCCGGTAGTACGGGCTCGATAGCCACGGTGATTAAGGGTATTATGAGGAATAAAGTGAAGAGAATTACTGATATAGCGAGTAGGGTAGCTACGGTAGGGTCCATGAAGAACGTAAGCCTCTTCAGTACCCCACCACCCAATATAGGTACCCTCAAGTAATTGAGTATGGAGTAAAAATTCTTAGTTGGGCTTAACCACCTAACTCCTTAAGTATTTCGTGGTACCTCTTACTCGCTGCCTGCTTCCAAGCCAGCATGTACTTACTGAGGAGTGCTGGGTTCTTGGATATTATCTTGTTGACCCTAATAGCGTCTGACTGAGTGAACGTTACTTTCTTACCCGTTACTGGGTCTACGTAGGTTAGCGGCTTACCCAATTCCTTAACGTACTTCCAGAACGTAGCGTTATCTATCTCATGATTGAAGTACTTCTTAAGTAGGGCTAGCCACACCTGCTTTAACTCACCGTTACTATCAACTAGCACCGCCTTGAAGTAGTACCTCATGGCGTTCTCATAGAGTAGCGCTAAGGTATCGTTGAACTTCATAGCCTTAGTATGTAGGGCTGACTCAAACGCCTTCTTAAGGTCAGGCCTCTTCTCACCCTCAGGCGTACTGAATATCCTCGGATTAGCTGGTAACCTATTTATCGTTGGGCTTAACCATATCTTCTGCCCCTCAGTCAGTACCCAAGCAATGAATGCCTTAGCGGCTTCTGGGTGCTTACTAGTTACTAGTAACGCTATCGGGTCACCATTAACTATCGTGGCTCCCTTAGGTATTATGTACTCACAGGCAGGGTTCTGCTTCTGTGCTGTGTAGCCGTAGAAGTCAATCGTTATACCTACTGCTATGTCCCCCCTAATGACGGCATCCCTAACATCACCTGAGTGGCTATATATCTGCGCGTTAGCGGCCATAGTAGTAAGTACTACCCACCCCTCATCCCATCCATACCTCTGAAGTATTATCTCGTACATCCTAGTATTACTTGTCGACTGTGTTGGGTCAGCAATACCTACCGCGGGGACCCCGAACTCAAGTAGTGGCTTACCGAATGTAGGTGAGCCTAAGTCAGTCCATGTCTTAGGTGTTGGCAATCCGAAGAGCTTCAGCTTATCGTGATTAACCGTGAACCCGAAGGACGATATAGCGGCGGCTACCCAATACACCTTACCGTCAGGTCCTACCCTCTTCATTGGTGCCCCAGCCAAGGTATCAGGTATCTGCTTAACCGCATCCTCAACCAACCCACCCGTTAGTGGTGCTAGTAAGTGGTTCTGGTACAGCATATCGAATAGTGTAGGTCCGCCGCCCCAAGCAACATCAACGCCAACTCCCCTCTTCAGCATAACGACCCACCAGCCAGGTGGTTCCTGAATGAATCTAAGACCTACTATGTGGTACTCCTTAGCTAGTTTAGACTGTAGGAAGTACTTCTGAGCCATTATCTGAATATCCCCTGGGTGCCTCGTGAGTATAGTTAGTACTATGCCCTTACTAGGTGCTGATGTAGTCGCTCTCGATGTAGTACTTACTGACTTACTTACCGTAGTTGTCCTTGTTGGCGTAGGTGGTGATGTGGTTACTGTGGAGGTGGTTACTGACTTACTCGTTGTCGTTGTAGTAGTCACTAACTCCGTGGTTGTTGCGGTTGTTGTGGTTATGACTAAGGTTTTAGTAGTTACTGTAGTAGTTAACGTAGGTGTTGGGGTGGTTGCTGACGTCTTAGGTAGTGACGTAGTAGTTAATTTAGGTGTTGTAAACGTTACTACGACCTTCCTACTACCTACGTAGTAAGCTAGGAACCCAGCTACAGCAGATATGATTACTACGGCAGCTACTACTACAGCTAGGGATACCCTACCTAAGGACCCCCTCACCACGACTTAATCCACCGTAAGTAACTGCACGTTAGGGGTATAAACGAGTGTCTCCGGAGTAATTATTCAGTATATAGTGCCTCAGTAGCTTCATTAGCCTACGTAAAACTACTGAAGCAACTGTAGGTAGTTTTTTAGGTCTGGATCTGCGAGATGTACGTGAGGTGAATTTAGTGGGTAGGAGATACTTCCTACTACTCGGTACATTAATCGTGGTAGTTGCTCTAGCACTATCAACACTAACCACATCAGTTAATGCAGCTAGGGTACCCGGCATAGTAGTGTTAGTCGATATGTCACACGGTCAGAACTCAGGAGGTCTTGAGGAGTTAATGAAGATAGTACCCGAGGCCTACTGGGTAGTACTGGTTAAGAGTCAGAGCGACATCAATAACCTACCAGCGGGTGTTAGGAAATTAGCAGATGAGATTAGGGTCGGCGGCTTCACGGATAAGAACCTAGAAGGTGTTGATATGGTCATTATAGGTCAGCCAACGCTACTACCCAGTAAGTCTGAGGTGGAGGCTATAGCTAAGTGGTTTAAGTCAGGGACCTTAAAGGCTCTGTGGTGTGCAGGTGATAGTGACTACCCAGCGCAGGGTAGTGAGAAGGCTCAGGAGTTCTGTAACGTAATATTCGAGGCTGTAGGTTCTAAGTTAAGGTGTGATTACGTATCTGTTGAGGATCATAAGGAGGGTTACTACGCGGGCAAGACCTACAGGGTACTAGGTGTTGTTGACCCGCCTAAGGAGCTTGAGTTCCTCAAGTACGGATGCGTTAATAAGGTACTATTCCACGGTCCCGGAGCGATAGCTGCTGTAGCACCTAACGGTAATTGGGTGAACCCGATAAAGAACCCGGTAAAGGGTGTTTACGTAATCGTACACACAAGTAATGAAGCAGTGATTGTTGAGCATCAGCCCGTATCACCTGGAGCACCGGGACACTTCGGTATAGCTTACCACGCAGGCGACACCGGGACCTTCCCACTACTAGCTGCTGAGGTAATGCCTAACGGTAATGTAGTTATTGCTTCAGGTGAGTCGCCATATAGTGGCTATCAAGCAATGGTTACTTGGGAGTACCACGGGTACGTACTATCCGGTCCTAGGTTCGTTAGGAACCTAATACTCTGGGCTACCCACTACATGGGTGAGTTAAGTGAGGCTAAGAAACTCTATGAAGTGTATGATGAGGTGAGTAACATAGCATCAACTGTAGACCAGATTAAATCAACATTAAGTAAGTTGCAGTCGGAGGTGAGTAGCCTTAAGTCATCAGCTCCCGCATCCTCAGTTAGTGGTGAGGTGGCTAAGGAGTTAAGTAGTCTTAAGGCGCAGATTCAGGTACTATCAAGTAAGTTAAGTGACTTAGAGAGTAAGGTAGCGTCACTGAGTAACTTAGGTAGTTCAGTAAGTGACTTAAGAGCTAAGATAGCGTCGCTACAGGGGTCATTAAGTACCCTACAATCAACCATAGCCTCACTACAGAGCCAGTTAATTAAGGTGGCTTCACAGCAGGGACCAACTACCGGAGTAATTAGTAGTATTGAGGGCGCTGTTAAGCAGGTAGCTGACGCGGTCAATACCTTATCAGGTATGTCAAGTGCTGGGTTAGCACTCGCTATAATAGCTATTGCCGTAGCTCTAGTGGCTATTGCCGTAGCCGTTAAGAGGAGGTAATCAATTAATTATTTTTAATGAGTTACGCTTAACTTAAAACATACTTACACTTAACCTAGCTAAGGGATTAGCGTAATCACCCCTTGACATTAAGTACCTCAGGCTTGAACCTGCTCAGTAACTCCCTTAGTGCGTTGAACTCCTTCTTACCCATTACCTTAATCTTAATCTTCTTACCATCTAACGTATTTATTATTAAGTGACCACCTGAGATCAGTCCGGGCTTCTTGAGTTCCATACGTATTATCTGCTCCTTAGGTATCACGATATCACTCTTACTCACTAACTCAGCAATAGCCTTATCACTCTCCTCCTTAGTCAGCTTCTTAGCTAGGAATGTACCTACAGCAGCACCTACCGCACCACCTATTAAGCCACCAGCTAAAGCACCAGCTAATGCTGTCTTCCTCTTCTTAATACCTATTAACCTATGAGTCGTTACGTAGATGGCGTAACCCCTCAGTACTCCCTTAGCTAGGTCAGCACTAGCTATTCCTCCTATTAAGACCTCTTCCGACGACACTACTTAGTTACACCTTACGTCCTTATCCTAAGGAGATATACTAAAAAGTATATACTTTTTAGAAACACTTATTAAATCTCTAACACGCGAGGAGTCGCTACATATTTTCAATATATCAAATAAGAGTTTTAGAAACAAATAGCTCTTTATCATATGAGTTCCTGTGCTAAAGTAAAAACAATAATGAATAATTTATTTACTTTAATTCGCAAGTTGTAGGAGTTTTCCTAAATAATACTGGAGGCATAGTTAAGAATAGTGATACGTGGGGGTAATTGTTAAATGAATTCATTTAACATCTAAAGAGATACGTTAAAACAAAATTTTTTAACCAAGCCCTAGAGAGTAGTAGGGTGGGTGTTTTGAGGGGTGTTAGTAAGGTCTTAGTAGCTATAGTTACTGTAGTAGCTATTGCTGTAGCTGTAGGTGTTACTTACTACGTAGTACTTATTAGGGGTTCATCAGGTGGTGAGTTAACTATATTCTGTGCTGGCTCACTTAAGATACCTCTTGATAAGGTAGCTGATTTAGTTAGGAGTAGGTACGGTACGGTAGTTCATATAGTACCTAGCGGTAGTGTTGAAGCTGTTAGGAAGGTTACTGACTTAGGGCTTAGGCCAGACATAGTAGCTGTTGCTGACTATAGGTTAATACCTAAGATGTTAGTACCTAAGTACACGAAATGGTACTTAGTATTCGCCTCTAATCAGTTAGTAATAGCATTCACTAGTAAGTCTAAATACGCTAACTACCTAATGAAGCACCCTAGTAAGTGGTACGTCGTACTAGCTAGGAAGGACGTTAAGTTCGGGTTCTCAGACCCTAATAAGGACCCATGCGGTTATAGGGCCGTAGGTGCTATTGCGTTAGCGAGTATATACTACCGCAACGAATCAATACTTAAGTCCTTACTACTTGATAAGACCAACATAAGGGCTGAGAAAGTAGGTAGTAAGCTTGAGGTCTACGTACCAGCAGTACTTAAGGTTAGGGCTAGTGACTTAATAATTAGGCCTAAGAGCGTCGACTTAATAGCACTACTTGAGTCCGGGGCACTGGACTACGCATTTGAGTATAGGAGCGTAGCTATTCAGCACGGACTTAAGTACATTGAATTACCTAAGAAGATAAACCTATCAGACCCAGCACTTAAGGATTGGTACGCCCAAGTAGTTATCCACCTCCTCGTAGGTAGTGGTAAGGAAGTGACTATGCCGTTAGCACCTATAGCTTACGGAATAACTGTATTAAGTAACGCTAAGCATTACCAAGAAGCAATTAACTTCATTAAGACACTCCTAAGTAGTGGTGGTAGGGAGATATTTAGGGAGTGCGGTCAGCCAATACTGACTAAGCCATTAGCTTACGGGGAAGTACCTGAGGTGCTTAGGGGTTATGTCGAGGTTGTGGGATAGGTCGGGTAGGGCCTTCCTACTGACCCTATCAGTAGGTGCTTCAATACTAATTACTTTCTTAGTAATACCCATCATAGCCCTCTTCGCATTAAGTGACTTAGGTGTTATGGGTAAGGTACTCATAACTAATGAAGAGTACGCTAGCCTCGTATGGTCAGCGATGGCGACTACGTTACTAGCTTCGGGTACATCAACAGTTACCCTCCTAATACTCTCAATACCCCTAGCCTACATACTAGCTAGGACTGACTTCAGGGGTAAGTCACTGATTGAGGCATTCATTGACTTACCACTAATGATACCGCACGCAGTAGCTGGTATAATGATACTCCTAGCCTACGGCGGTAGGGGCTTACTAGCTAACTTAACTAGGTCCCTAGGTATAGCTATATGCAATACCTTCTGGGGCATCGTAGCGGTTATGGCGTTCGTATCAGCACCCATAATGATAGACACCATCAGAGTTGGGTTTGAGTCCGTAAGCCCTACGCTAGAGTTAATAGCTAGGTCCTTAGGTGCTTCACCAGCTAAGGCATTCACTACGGTCACGCTACCCCTAAGTATTAAGGCTATATGCACAGCAGCTATCCTCTCATGGGCTAGGGCACTTAGTGAGGTAGGTGCTATATTGATAGTTGCTTACTACCCCAAAACAATTAACGTATTAATTATTGAGTGGTTCATGACTTACGGACTGAAGTACGCAGTAGCTATCTCAGTACCTCTAGTACTGATATCACTAGCACTATTCACGATACTTAAGGTGGTGCTTAAGAAGTGATAGTCATTAAGGACTTAATAGTTAAGCTTAAGGAATTCAAGCTAGTAATACCTGAGTTAAGGGTAGGGAGGGGTGAGTACTTAGTAGTTATGGGCCCTAGTGGCGTAGGTAAGACAGTACTCATACATACCTTAGTAGGATTCATAAAGCCCTTAAGAGGCTCAATAATAGTTGATGGTAGGGACGTAACTAACGAACCACCTGAGAGGAGGGGCTTAGCACTAATACCTCAGGACTACGGGTTATTCCCGCACATGAGTGTCTACGATAACATAGCTTACGGATTAAGGATTAGGGGCTTGAGTAAGGACTTAATCGATGGTAAGGTACGTGAGGTAGCTCGTACGTTAGAGATTGAGGGTATCCTAAGTAAGTACCCCCACGAAATATCAGGTGGTGAGCAGCAGAGGGTAGCTCTGGCTAGGGCATTAGTTGTTGAGCCTAAGGTACTACTAATGGATGAACCACTAAGTAGTCTAGACCCTAGGTTAAGGATTAAGTCGATTGAGTTCCTTAAGAACCTACATAGGAGGTTAGGATTCACGGCTATACACATAACTCATAACCTACTAGAGGCTCTTGAGTTGGGTGACGAGGTAGCTTACATCGAGGGTGGTGAGTTAATGTGCGTACTACCTCCTAGGGAATTCATTAGGAGTAGGTGGGGTAGGGAGTATCTGAGGGAGTTACTAATGATTAATAAGTACTTAAGTACCTAGGAGGACCCTACTAAGTACTTCCTCCCTTAAGTACTTCCTGTAAGCCCTCACTAACCTATCCCTCAAACCCTTAAGCTTCGGATGGTAGAGGTAATCACCTAACGTACCCCTAGCTTCCCTAATACCTACGTGACTTACCAAGTCACTAAAGTAACCACCAGCTAAGCCCTCAGCTATTAATGCGTACCCCTGAGCGGCTTCCTTAGATACTGAAGCACCATCTAACCCAGATACCCTCCTAATGGGTGCTATACCCTTGAGTCCCTCCTCAATAGCTTTACGTACTTCACCATACCTAACTAACCTACCCGATAGTAGGACCTCCTTAGGTTCCTTAACTGAGGTAGCCTTAATTGAGTGCACGGCCCTAATAACTGAATCAATCATTGCTTTAAACGCGTCGAGGCACTCCCCACTACCTAACCTACTAATTAATTCCTCAATACTACCCACACCACAGACGTCGGAGACCCCACCATGGAATACGTCACTCCTAGACCATGACCTACCAGCAACTACTAACTCAGTATCTACGGGACCTATGGTTAGGAACCCCATAGGTACTAAAGTACCTCCTAAACCATCAACTACCCTACCACCCTCAACACCGATTACCGCGTTGTAGCCGAAGCCTAACTCAACGTATATGAAGCTTACCTCACTATAGTCGATACCTAACCTCCTAGACTCATCATATATACCGAGTACCGTAGCTGCTAACTTATCGGCAGTACCCATATCCAACTTATTTATCTTCCTATACTTAGGTACCGTAGGTAGTAACTTAACCGAGGGTATGTAGCATACATTAAGCCCCTCCCTCCAGAGATCCTCAACAACCTTAGCTAATGCGTCATAGACAGCAATCCCTAACTCACCCCTCCTCAAACCCTCACGAATATCCTCCTCACTACTGAGTAGGAGTACCTCAAGAGCGAATCCCCTAGGATCCCTAATCTCGTAATTAAAGACTAGGGGTGTTCCGTAACCCGATGGACCAGCTATTACGTCAGCACCTAACTCCTTAATAGCTTCAGTAAGTACTTTAGGGTCCTTAGCAACCTCAACAGTCTCTATACTAACCTCCTTAACTACCTTAGGACCATCAATAAGTACTAAGTCAAATGACTTAGTACCTGGGTCGATACCTAATGCACGAACCACTTAATCACCCTTAATGAATAGTTAAGTTAATCCTAAATACCTAAGCCTACCTCAGTAAGTATTAAATACTGTTCCATGTAGTTACTTTAGGTGCTAAATAGTGGTTAAGGTAGTTGATTTAGTACCAGTACCTGTTTTCGGTGGTGTTGATGAGGCACTAAAGGATCGTGAGTTAATAGCTAAGGAGGTTAAGGAACTAACTAACGGCTCGGTTGAGTTGGAGGTAGTTACTATTGAGAGGGGTGCTGAGACTATTGAGTCGATCTACGATGAGTACGTAAACGCACCATACATACTCCAGAAGGTAGTTGAGGCTGAGTCTAGAGGTGCTGACGCAGTAATTATTGATTGCTTCGGGGATCCCGCATTAGATGCTGCTAGGGAGTTAGTTGAGGTACCCGTAGTAGGTGCTAATCAAGCATCTACGTACTTAGCAGCTCAGCTAGCTGGTCTATTCTCAGTAATTAATATATTACCAGGTACTGAGTTGCAGGTAATTAACTTAATACGTAAGTACGGACTAGTGAATCACTTAGTCTCTATAGAGACGATAAACTATGGAGTTAATGAAGTCGTTAAGGATGGTGAGGGGGTAGTTAAGGCGATTAAGGAGGCAGTGAGTAAGGCAGTTACTAAGGGTGCTAAGGCAGTGGTTCTAGGATGTACGGGGATGTCAGGACTTTATAGGAGGTTAGTGAGTGAGTTAGGTAGTGAGGTACTCATCATAGAGCCCTTCAGGGCTGCACTATCTCAAGCCATTAGCTACGCCTTACTAGGTATT
>Ga0256914_1003376_pt1 | contig 12597 bp, 11 predicted proteins | sample HulkmetaG_FD_191571 | JGI IMG/M metagenome (GOLD analysis project Ga0256914, IMG submission 191571) | Hydrothermal chimney microbial communities from Main Endeavour vent field at the Juan de Fuca Ridge, Pacific Ocean - Hulk | ecosystem: Environmental > Aquatic > Marine > Hydrothermal vents ...
AGCGCTTTGGCGTGCGCCACAAGGAGCGCATCAAGCAATTGCGCACGCAGGTGGATGTGCTGACGCTCACAGCTACGCCCATCCCTCGCACGCTTTACATGAGCCTGACCGGCGTGCGCGACCTGAGCACCATCGAAACGCCGCCCATGGAGCGGCAGGCGATTCAAACTCAGGTCAGTTTCTATGATGAAACGCTCATCCGCAACGCCATCCTGCGGGAAATGGACCGGGGCGGGCAGGTGTTTTTCGTCCACAACCGGGTGCGAGGCATCGAGCAGATGGCCAACAAGCTGCGCAAGCTGGTGCCCGAGGCCCGCATCGCGGTGGGACATGGTCAGATGCCGGAGCGGGCGCTGGAGAAGGTGATGCGGGCCTTTGCCGATGGTGATTACGATGTGCTGGTGAGTACCACCATCATCGAAAGCGGTATCGATATTCCCAATGCCAATACGATCATCATCAACCGCGCCGACAAGTTTGGTCTGGCCCAGCTCTACCAGTTGCGGGGCCGGGTGGGCCGCAGTGCGATGCGGGCCTACGCGTATCTGCTTTACGACAAACACGCGCCCCTCTCGCCCGAGGCCAAGCGCCGGCTGGAGGCCATCCAGGAGGCCAGTGATTTGGGGGCTGGTTTTCGTATTGCCATGCGAGATTTGGAGATTCGGGGGGCGGGCGAGCTGCTGGGTGCGCGCCAGCATGGTCATATTGCTACGGTGGGTTTTGATATGTATGTGCGCTTGTTGGCGCAGGCTGTGGAGGAGCTGCGAGAACAGGGGCATTTGCCCGAGACGGTGGCTGCTATCAAGGGGTTGCTGGCCCCGCTGAATCCCAGTATTCAGTTGGATTTACCGCTGACTGCGGGGATTCCCCGGGATTACATCGAGAATGAGGATTTACGTTTGCAGCTTTATCGTCGCATTGCAGGCTTGGGCTCGTTGGGCGAGCTGGATGACATGGCCACGGAGCTGGCGGATCGCTTTGGTGCGTTGCCCGCGATGGTGCAGGATTTGCTCTTCCAGGTGAAGGTGAAGCTGCTGGCTTCGCGCTGCGGTGTGAGTGCCATTGGCCGGGATAGTGGTCAGATTTTGGTTCACAGCCCTGCGGTGGCCCGGCTGCCGCGGCTGGAGTTGCAGCATCATTTGGGCGACCAGGCGCGGGTGGGCTCCCGGGCCATTTGGGTTCCTATCGATGACGCGGGCGCCTGGCGAGAAGTGCTGCTGAATGTGCTGGATATTTTGTCGGCGGGCATGATTGTCAAAATGACGTAAATCCCTTAAAATAAACACGCCCCCTCCTCGCCTCTCTAAATACGTAACGACTAACGTACCCGACTTCAATCACCACAAAGGCGCAAAGAGACTAAGAACACCAAGAATTTCAAAGCTTTTCCTGTTCTTCGTGCCTTTGTGGCTTCGTGTCTTCGTGGTTTCTAGCCGGGCTACCTTAGTCGTAACCTAAATACTCGCCCATCCTGATAATGATTCGTGTCGTTTTAGCTGATGACCATCCCGTTGTTCGTGCAGGCACGCGCACCATGCTTGCACAAAATGAAGATATAGAAATTGTAGGCGAAGCGAAAAATGCAGATGAAGCGCTGCAACTCGTCATCGCCACACAGCCCGATGTATTATTGCTGGATGCCGTGTTGCCGGGAAAACGCACAAAACGCCTGATGCGCACTCTGCACGAGCAACAACCAGCATTACGTATTCTGATACTTTCGGCCTACAAAGATGCTGATTTGGTCATGGGCCTTTTGCGCGAGGGAGCCAGGGGCTATTTACTCAAAGAAGAATCGATGAACACCATTGCTCGGGCCATTCGCGATGTGATGGATGGGAAAAAAATTTTTAGCACCGACATCATCGAATTGTTGCAACAAGCAGCCTTGGGCGATAAAGAAACTACCGATGAAAAAAGAGCCATGGCAACCCTAACAGAGCGAGAACGAGAAGTCTTAGCGCTAATGGTCAAGGGAATGAACAATGCAGCTATTGCCAAACAATTATACATTAGTGAACGCACTGTCAAATACCATATCGGCAACATCTACGGCAAACTAGGTGTCGAAAATCGTACCGAAGCGGTGCTGCTGGCGCTCAAGTATCCAGCCTGAAAAATCACATGCGTCCAAGGGCCAAGGGATAAGATGGGATTTGGGGACTAGCACAAACCAGAATAACCATGAAGTTGCTGTAACAATTGGCGACCGTTCAGGCCCGTTTAAGTAAGTGATGCTATGAAAGTTGAAATGTAATGGTTCATTGCCATCCAGCGTACACCACCAAGCGCACCAAGGATAGAACAAACACAGGGAACCCTGTACTGCGGTACAGGTAAAAACTGTACCAGGGGCCATTGAAGGGGGTGTGAAAAAACACTATACTAAAAACATACACAGGCTTTGCTCGAGCAACATAAGTCCCTCGTCCCACTCCCAAACAAAATTTTCTCACATTTCCTTAACGGAGGTTATTACCATGACTTACATCGATCTTACTGACCTGGAAGCCATCGAAGAGACTTCTTTGCAGTCATCCGTAGCCGATGGCGTCGGCGGTCTGTTCTGCGTCGGCGGCTGGTGTGGTTTGGCTTGTATCGTCGTCTAAAAGTCATCACCAGAGAAGCCGGTCGGTGGGCAGCCACGCCGCCTGCCGACCGGCCCCTACAATGCCCCTTTATTCTACCAAACATTTTCTCACTTGCCAACAGTGAATCTTATGATATCCACAGCGCTTACCCCGACCCAAAAAATCAGCACGGTAATAATGTTATGGCTACTGGTGCTGGTGCTTATCGGTTGCACAGATAATCAGGAGCAAGCACCGCTGCCGGGAACGTTAGAAGCCACAGAATCTTATAGCGTGCAACTGCCGCAAGGTGGCCAGATTTCTCAACGGGATGGCAATCGCATCCTTTTCCTGGGCTCCATGATTCAGCGCAAATCGAACCAAGAGGCCACACTCTTTGATGCGACCACAAAGAAATCTCTGTGGCATCAACAATTACCAGGTTCAGCCATTAGGGCCATCATACTTCCAGAAAGCGATTACATTCTTGTTACCGCCAAAGATAAAGGGAATGCCCATTTAGTGAGACTAGATGGACAAACCGGCAAAATTCTATGGGATCGACCTTTCGAAAATGAGGCGCTGGATGCTCTTTGGCTTCCAGAGAAAGATGGCTTGTTGGTGAGTGATGGTTTCACGCTATGGCTCATTGATCCCGATCAAGGAAAGATTCTTGGTACCCCGGGCACAGCGCTTTCGAAAAATGCCCATCCTGGCAGTGTCATCTTGGCCCAATCTATCGATGATGCACAGATAATCTTCTTGGCCAGTGACAACATGTTGCAGCAAATAACGCTAACTGGCATGAAGAGCACCTCGCAATGGCAGTTTATTGCCGGAAAATTCATCACAGCGTTATTGCCTGTTCACTTTGCCAATAGCCAAGATGGCATCATTCTTCTCGCCCATAGTCACAGTTACTTTGTCAGTCCTGCCGGCAAATTGCTCTGGCACATCAAAAATCAAGACATCAACTATGCCCCCATTGCTATTCCCAATGCGCAATCGGCTCAACAGGTTGTTTTCAGCAACTATGTCAAGGGACTCTATCTGGTCAACGCCCAGGGCTTGCAGCAGCACACCCCTTTGCCCGGTGGCAAGGTTCATATTCTTGGCATCCCGATGCCGATTCCGCAAAACATCCTGCTGGGCGGAGCCCTCATTACCCCATCTCCCTATCCATCGTTACAGGGATACATTCTGTCAGTGCGCAGCCTCGATAACTTTTTCGTCTATCAACTATCGCCTACCGGAGACCTCTCCCTGATTGCTAAAACAGCTATCGCTACTGAAAAGAAGGGAGGAAACATCATCCAAAAGGGCACCCTGAACCCCAACTACGCCCCACTGCAAATAAAGGATGCTCTGGGCGTTACAGATGGCGATGGCATCCACATCTTCGTACTCGAACTCCAAGGAGAGCAATAGCCATGTTGCCCCAAGAATTATACACCTTTCAAGACCGCAGCAATACCAAATTTATCTTTGACCCTGAAAGCATGGCTTTCTTCTTAGCCGATGAGGAGCTTTATCGATATGTCAGCAGAAAGGGAGCCAGCAGCAATGGTCAGGTGCTGAATGGAAAATCACAACCCACACAGTTTCGGCAAATTGAGGAAATTCTACAACGGGAACGACAACGGGTTTCTCAGCGATACAGTGCTGTTTCAACTGGCATGCCAGAAACTCTGAGCCGGCTCACAATTCTAACAACAACAGCCTGTAACCTCAATTGCACTTACTGCTATGCAGATGGCGGCGCTTATGGCGGAACGGTTAGCCGATTGTCAGCCAGCAATGCCAGTACTGCCATCCGCAACATCGCCCAGTACTATCACGGTATCAAGAATATCCAATTCTTTGGCGGCGAGCCACTTCTTAATCCCGGTCTTATCGAAAGCGTATGCCAGGATTGCGAAGCAATGGTTGCTCGGGGCGAATTGCCCCACTTGCCGCAATTTGGGGCCACCAGCAATGGCACGATCTGGAATGATCGTATCAGAGATTTGCTTAAACGTTATCAAATCGGCTTGAACATTAGTGTCGATGGCCCACAAGATGTTCATGATCGCTCTCGCATCGATGCAAAAGGACGTGGCACTTATCAGCGAGTCATGCGGACGCTTGAAAATCTACAATCGGAGCAGATTCCGTTCAACATCGAGGTAACCTACAATATCTATTCCATGCAGGCAGGATACAGTATTTGGGATACAGTTGAATTTTTCGCAGACCTCGGCATTTATAATCCGCACATTGTGCCTGCCTCCTACGCCCCCCACGATCCGCAACACTGGACAAAGCAAGATCAAGAAAAATTGGTGCAAGACTACCGAGATGCAGCACGTCGCTCACTGAAATCGCTGCAAACAGGACAACCTCTGCTGTTTACCTATGTTGCAGGCACGTTAAGCACCCTACTGTTAAAGATACCTCAACCATTGGTTTGTGCGGCTGGTGCTCGCGATCTAGCCATTGATACTGCTGGCAATATCTATCCTTGTTTTATGTTTGTAGAGCAAGATGAGTTTTTACTGCAATCAGCGCTGAAGCCTCTTGATAACAATGAGTATCGGTACAAGGCGCATCATTTCTTCCTGCAGAATGTCAAAGAGCAAAGAAATTCTTGTCAGACATGCTGGGCTCGTAGCATTTGCACCGGTTGCCTGGGAGCACAACAAATCGAAAATGAAGACTTAGATGGCAAGATTCTTAGTTGCGATATCACGCAAGCTGTGGCCGAAACTATCATCTCAGAATTGGCTCATTTACAGCAAGATCCCACTGAATGGCAACAGTTTGTTGCAAATTACCGACGTTTTCGGCTCGGACAATCTTACGTTATTGAGAGTTGCTAATGAGTACCTATTTATCCCATCCCCTACCTGATGTTCAAAGCTGGCTTTTGTTCAGCAATAAGAATGGCGTTGCGCACTATCTGGTGGGCAGCATCTCAGCAGACCGCTATCTGGTGGTTGATGAACACCGACATCCATTGGTTATGCAAATCATTCATCAGCTACAGCAAGGGGACTCTACCGAGACAATTCAAGATGTACTGGCTCAAAAAGGCATTCGCACCGATATCGAAGCTTTTATAGCACAGTTAGACCGTCATGGCTTGTTAGAGGCAAAAGCAGAAGTTGCAGATGAGGAAACAAAGAAGCGACCATTTTATAGCCAGCTCAAAGTGCTTTCATGGGATGTTTTTTCCATTCCTCTTGACGCTTTCTGGTCTCGCATGATCAAGGCAGGGCGTTATTTTAGAATACTGCTTCTGAGCCTGGCGATGATAACCAGCTTGCTGGTGCTCGGAAATATCCTGTGGGGTACTCAGCGCTTTTCGCTATCACGCCTCTTGCAAATGCGGGATCATCTTAGCTTACCTCTTTTTATCCTGACTTACTTAAGCATTCCTCTTTTCATCATCCCCCTCCATGAGCTGTCGCATGCGCTTTTTGCAACAGAGAAGGGTGTTTTTCCAAAACAACTTACCTTTCGTCTATACATGATGATTTTACCTTTCTTCAGTTTGCAACTTCCGGGGCTTTACACCCTTCCGCTCAAACATCGCTTATGGACAATTGCTGCGGGCCCAATGATGAATTTAACGCTCGGTAATCTAGCGCTGCTAATCAGCCTCCCCTCTCTGGCCCATCCTGCACCCTGGCAAGCCTTTTTACTCGTCTTTGCTGCCATCAACTATGCTACGTTCCTGTTCAATCTCACGCCCTTTTTGCCTCTTGATGGCTATTACCTGCTTTCGCAATGGGGATTCAAAGAGCTGGATATTCGCAGCAATGCCTGGGCTTCTTTTAGAAGATGGCTGCGCAAAAGAAATGCCTTCCCCCCCATTTCTCATCTCATTCTTGTTATTACCGACTCTCTTTTCCTCATCGCGCTCCTTTACCTTGGTGTCGGACAACTGAATCATTATCTGTTGCGCTGGAGCCATGAAACAGGAGCACGATTTATCAATCAGCTCAATCCTCACTTACTAACACCTCTGCTAATCCTTGTGGATACAGCTATCGTTCTCTTCGCTATCTATCGCCTCTCTACGCTTATGGGCATACGCAAGGCTCTACAAAAAGCATCATGACACATCTGCTCACTGTTCGTCATCTCACGAAAAAATTCGGGACTTTTACAGCCCTTGACAATCTGAATATGACGGTGGAGGAGGGTGAAATCTACGGATTGCTAGGCCCCAATGGCGCCGGTAAAACAACGTTGCTCTCAACACTGTTTGGCCTGTTGTTGCCCGAAAGTGGAAAAATACAGTTGAAAGGCCAAAACATTACACCGGCACATCCCGAAACAACACCGGGACTAGATGGTTTTGTCGATACACCTGCTTTTTATCCCCATCTCACCGCACTCGAGAATCTCCGCCTGTCAGCTCGCAGACGTAGACATCAGTTTTCAGATAAAACCATGCAGCAGCGCCTGGCACGCGTGGGTCTGGCCAAGGCGGCCAATCGCAAGGTTGGAGGATTTTCAACAGGGATGAAGAAACGCCTGGGCATTGCCAGATCTCTGCTTATTCCGCCCAAACTTCTTATATTGGATGAGCCTACCAGTGGCCTCGACCCCAATGGTGTCAAGGATATGCGACAACTGGTCTTAGCGTTAAAGCAGGAAGGTGTGAGTATTTTGCTTTCCAGTCACGTTCTTTCCGAAGTTGAACAGATCGCCGACCGCGTCGGTATCATTGATCATGGGCGCATGGTGCGGGAAGATAAGCTAAGTGCTCTGACCACAACCCCAAATACCTACTGGTTCAAAGTTGATGATGCAACGCCTGCTGTGAGCTTGCTCAGCAGCTACGATGGTTTTGTGGTGGACCGAGTGGAAGGCAATAGCATTCAAATTCGTCTTACGCCACAACGCTCTGTGGCAGATGTAAATCGAATGCTCGTCCAAAATAACGTCAATGTCCTGGGCATCGAGCCTGAAAAGAACCACCTTGAAGATATTTTCTTCCGCATCATCGGCATTCACTAACTCATGTTACGCAGCAATCGATTGAGCAGCTCTTGGCAAGCACAAAAGCGATGACGATTCTCATCCTCTGATTGATCACGAAGGGCACGAAGCAAGAAAAAACTTCCCCTCTTCGTCACCTTCGAGTCTTCGTGGCAAAAAATTCAAGGTCAAGAGCTGTCATTTGTGTAACATCACTCACTAAGATAACGAGACTAAAATTATGTTCTACACTGAGTGGAAAGCATTTATTGTCAATCGACGATTTCTATTTCTTAGTTTAGGGCCATTGCTTTTGGCTGTTATTGCAGCATTTAGTTACTATGCAGCAAATAGTGTCGGCTTGGCCTATGTGAATGGCTATACCTTTTTGATTGCCACAGCGAACCTGTACGCCTTGCTCTTTTTGCCCTTTTTGGGAGTCGCTGTCGGTGCTCACTTCATTCAGGCAGAATTCAACTGGCATACCATTCGTCGCCCCTTTGTCGAACATATTCCCAGAAGCCATTTCATCCTGGGTAAGGCAGCAATTGCCGCTGTGGCCCTGATATTGCTTATGGTTCCTTATTTTCTAGTCTGTGTTCTATTGGCCAGCGTCCTTTTCGGCTTTGGGCACATTCTCATCGAAGACCAGACGATTTCTATTAGCAATGGCTTGATGCGCACGTCGGTAGCCTATCTATGGAGTGGCTTTATTCTTTACATTTTCATCATTCTTGGCCAAATTATTCTGTTACGTGTACGCAATACCACAGTGGCCATCCTCGGAAGTCTGCTTCCTTACTACATTTTTGTTGCATTTGGCAAACAATTGCCATTGGCTCCCATGCGAGTCATGTTTCAGCTAAGCGAGCGCATCCTGCAATCTTCAACGCTGAACTGGAGGCTTGGTCAGGCAATACTTGGCGCCCTGGCAACCTGGAGCATCATTACCATCATTTTGCTGATTCTGCAAGTGCAACTTTTTAGCCGTCAAGATGTAACAACTTCCTGATTGATACCGATTATGTCCCCGATTACCTTTCTAATTGTTGATGACTTCCAGGCTTCACGTGAGCACTTGCGGGAGCTGATCGAAAGCGCTACGCCCTGGCAAGTGGTGGGCGAGGCCAAGGATGGGCAAGAAGCGATTCGCAAGGCACGACAGCTCCGCCCAAACATCATCATCCTAGATGTATCGATGCCCGGCATCAATGGCATTCAGGCTGCAAAGATCATCAAAGACCATCTTCCCAAAACACATATCATTATGTACAGTTCGTACAATATCCCTCTTATTGCCCAGCGGGCATTGACGGCTGGCGCAGATGCTTATTTCAACAAAAATGAACTCGAGCGCACGCCTTTGGTTGCGCTCATCCAACAATGGTATCCCACTCCCCACTTAACCACCTTTCCCATCACCCCATCTCAACAGGAGGCATTCTCATGAAGCATTTCAGTCACACCATCCACCAATTGATCGGTAACACCACCTTCCGCCAGTCCCTGGAAAAGGATATGGCTCAAACCCTTGCCAAGTACGAACTCTCCTTATCAGCAAGCGAACAGGAAGCGCTGCAAGTTATGCTGGCCTCGATTTCTGCCACCGCCAAAACGGAACAGCGTATTCATCGCAGCCTTCCCGGATTGCCAGATTTTGGTTGGCCGCTCATCAATTTGAATCCACAAGAAACCATGGCTTAGCCAAATGTCTGACTCATTTGCCTCAGCAGTTCACCAACTTTTGCATGACAGTATTGAGCAGCATGCTCATGAAACCGTTTATGCAAAGGCCTTATCCTATGTTCTCAGTCGCTTTTCGCACGTACATCCCGAGACATTAGGTTTGATCGAGGCAGCCGTTTTGGATGCTGGTGGCCAGACAATGCTCGCTGTGCCCATCGCTGCGGCATGGCGGGCATTGCATCTGGCTGCCCGTCTACTGGATGATGCCGAAGATGGCGACAGCGCACGTTGGCAACCTTCATCGGCGAACTGGGAAATTGGGCGCATCATCAATCTTGGCACGGGATTTATCGGCATCTCGAATCTCATCCTGACCTACACCGAACAACGGTTTTCGGCACAGCAAAGCCTGTGGTTCCATCGGCGCTTTAATCAGGTTATGATGGCGATGGCTGCAGGACAGCACCTCGACTTGCAAACACATGGCGTCCAGTCGCTCAGCGCATATTGGCAACATATCCAAGGCAAATCAGGCGCGTTCTTTGGTCTGGCAGCCGAAGCCGGAGCCAATTGCGGTTCCCCGCCAAAAGAAGCTCTGGCCCATTACTACAACTTCGGCTATAATTTAGGTATCGCCCTCCAACTCATCAATGACCTGAATGGGTTTTTCCAAGAAGATCATCACTCCGATCTCATAGCGGGCAAACAAACGCTGATACACTATTTTCTTGCTGATGTTGCCCCTGATTATGTGCAAGAAGAGCTACAGAGCCTGTGGCCACAAGCGCCATACCAACAGGCAACACGTCAGCGCATTCGCGAGCTGGCGTATGCCCAAGGTGCCGATGTTTATATGCTGGCCGAAATAACCAAACATACCATTCTTGCACGTAACAATCTGATCAAAGTGGAGAAACCAGCCAGGCGTCTCGCCAACTTGCTCTCTGAGTGGCTAAAGATTCCTAATGATTTCCTCGCGCGTTAGATCGTCCCAACTCTGGCATATTCCACTTCTCCTCATCGATCTAAGTGTTCTTCTTGTGATCGGTTATGCCATTTTTTTCCGCGTCAATTTCCCTGATCCCGGCGTACAGATCGCAACAAACACCGGAATCATACAAAACTTAGAAACCAATGGCTTTCTGGAACAGGCGGGATTCCAGACCGGTGATCAAATGGTATCGGTGGCAGGAAGGGCTTGGCGCGATGTAAGCAATGTTTATGGAAATGCACACGCTCAAGAAACAATCACCTGGGAACTTGTACGAGAAAAGCAACTTACTCACATAACAACGAACCTACCGGCGCTTTCATGGTCACAACGATTACGCAACAGCATTCCCCTGCTAGTGGCACTATTCTATTGGGGCATTGCCACAGTCCTTTGGCTTTACAATCCACAACATAAGACTATTCGCCACTTTTTTTTGTTGAGCCAACTTGTAGCTCTGATTCTTGCCGGAGGGGGACTCGAGACCTTTTCAGTTCGATTTGGCGGGTACTTATACTTTGTTGCGCTTATTGCCGTTATTCCTGTTACCATCCATTTCTTTGCCACATTCCCAAAACGTTATGAGTCCCGGCTGATACGCCGTCTTATTTTTGCCAGCTATGGTATTGCTCTGCTGTTTATTGCGCGCTTCATCCTACAACTATTTCAACATGCCTCGCCACGGCTGGGCAATGTATGGCGCCTCATGTTGCAGGGATACTTTTTTGTATCCTTGCTGTTTGCAGTCATGCTTTTTTTCTACCGATGGTTCAAAACGCCTCCGCAAGTGCGGCAACGTCAACGATTGATTGTGGCAGGCATGTTAGCCAGTTTGCTACCCTTTCTTTTCTTTTATCTGCTACCAAATCTCTTAAACAGCACCTTACTTATCTCGCAAAATTGGCTCTTTCTGTCTTTGATCTTTCTGCCGTTGGCTGTAGCATATGCACTGCATAGTGGCGAAGTGGGTACAATCGACTGGTTCTTGAACCGCACGTTGGTTCATGTCTTGCTTTTTGGATTGATGGCAGGGCTTTATGCAGGGTTGTTTTGGTTACTCAACACCTTTTTTCCAAAAACAAGAGAGGCGTCACTGTTGGTGGCAACGATTTTGGCGGTTTCATTGGCAGTGCTCTTTTCGCCTTTGCATCGCATTCTACAATACTGGGTCGATCAGATATTTTATCGCGGGTGGTACGATTATCGCTCAGTTGTAGAGCAAACTGGTCAGCAATTGGTGCATGCTGAGCGCCCTCAAGAGCTGGCACAGGTACTGCTGGAAAATGTCACGACAACGATGAAATTACGTTGTGCGTGTTTTGTTCTGCCACAATCTGACACCAATGAATCAGGAAGCCTATTCATTCATGCGCCCAAAGGTTGCCCATTACAAAATTTCGAGACATTGCAAATTTCGATTAGCCCTCCCTTTTATCAAGCATTGCAAACACCCACGACGATTCTAGAGACGGCAACATTGCGGCAACGCATTCCTGTTTCACAGCTTTCTGAGATGGAAAAAACGTTGGTTCAATGCCCCCATGCGCAGTTGTGGATTCCCAGTCGATTACCTGATGAGTCTCCAGCGCCCGAGGCCCCAGCCGAGCTCATCATCGGCCCCAAACAAAGCAACGAAGCATTTAGCGAGGAAGACCGGACAATTCTCACGACACTGGCCCGACAAACTGCGTTAGTCATCAAGAACCTACGATTACTTATTCAACTGCAACAACGGGAAAAGGAGTTAATGCACCTCTACAAAAATCTGACCTTTGTTCGAGAAAATGAGCGTAAACGTATTGCCCGCGAACTACACGATGATATCATTCAAAATATCCATGTGATTTACAGAAGCATCAAGGATAGACATGTGCTTCACCCCGAGCAGGCAGAAGCAAGCCTGGAAAAATCGGCCCAGCGACTCAAACAAACGATGAATGATGTACGTCGCATTTGCAATGATTTGCGTCCAGCTACTCTGGAAGTTTTGGGACTTACCGATGCCATCCGCTCTCAGTGCGACCGATTCAATGAACGTTCAAATACCACCATCAATTTTTATGTCGAGGGCGATAGCGAGATATTACTTCCAGAACAAACGGAAAACATGCTGTTTCGCATTTTTCAGGAAGCTTTGTGGAATGCTGAAAAACATGCCCACGCCAATCAAATTGATGTTCGCTTGACCTTTCCAGAAAAAAAACAGGGGCAGTCTAACGCAACGGTACAGTTGATTGTTCAGGATGATGGCCAGGGCATGAAAGCCTTGCCGCGGTTTGATGACTTGTTAGAACGCCGTTCATATGGGCTCTTGAACATGCAGGAGCGGGCGGCAATGGTGGGAGGGGCGTTGCAGTTTTGGTCGCAATGGGGAAAAGGTGT
>Ga0256914_1003377_pt1 | contig 12594 bp, 12 predicted proteins | sample HulkmetaG_FD_191571 | JGI IMG/M metagenome (GOLD analysis project Ga0256914, IMG submission 191571) | Hydrothermal chimney microbial communities from Main Endeavour vent field at the Juan de Fuca Ridge, Pacific Ocean - Hulk | ecosystem: Environmental > Aquatic > Marine > Hydrothermal vents ...
TCCCGGGATCCATTGCAAGAAACTGGCCCGGACGCACCTCGCTCGAGGTGCGTCCGGGCCAGTTTCTTGCAATGGATCCCGGGACTGCTGATGGCAGGCTTCAGGGAGAGCAGACAACAGAGCCTACCTTTGGACTTCCTGCGTGGTGGATAGATAAAAACGAGGTTCAGAGGGCTGAAAGAAATGGCTATACAGTGGTTGATGCTGGTACGGTTATTGTCACTAATCTGGCGGAGGTAATAAGGACATATGCCTATGAATTACTTACGAAACAGTCGGTTAAGGACCTTGTAGATGCAGTGAAGTCAAAGTATCCGGCTATCGTGGAAGAAGTGGTTCCCGGGGTTGTGTCTCTGGGCGAGCTTCAAAAAGTTCTCCAGAACCTGCTCAAAGAGAGGATACCAATAAAAAACGTTGTTACCATACTAGAAGCCATAGGAGATTATGGGCGCAAGATCAAGGATCCTGATATATTAAGCGAATACGTGCGTTTTGGTTTGGCAAGGACAATTACTTCTTTATATGTTGGAGAGGACGGAAAGATGCATTGTATTGCAATAACGCCTCAAGCAGAAGAAGAGTTTAAGAATTCGCTTCAAAGGGGTGATTTTGAGGCGCGCATAATAATGGATCCTGAAAAAACGAAGCGTTTTATGGATGCTCTGACGGATCATTATAACCGCGTATCTGCCAAAGGTGATAATGTGGTGCTTTTGGTCAATCCGCAAATAAGGTTGTATCTGCGCAGATTTATAGAGAGAAATCTCCCATATTTGCCGGTTTTGTCGTATAATGAAGTGGTATCGGGTGTTGATATAGTTACAGAGGCTATCGTGGGGTTATAATATGAACATAAAGAAATATGTTGGCAATGACATGCGTGTCCTTTTGGAACAGATAAGGCGCGAGATGGGCGAAAATGCGGTTATTTTGCATACGCGCACGTTTAAAAAACGCGGGATTTTGTTCTGGCGCGCCAAGCAGATTGTAGAGATTACCGCATCCAATGACGTAAAGGTTCCCGACGTTAAACTGCCTCCGAGAATGCCCATAGCCCCCAAAAGAACTGCTCAGGCATATGCAAAGAATAAAGTGGATGCGCCTAAGAAAACTCAAGAGGCAAAGGGCCTGTTAGATGAGATAAATGAGATAAAACAAATCGCATATAAAATTTTAAACAAGGGGCAGTTTGCTATTTCTTTTCCTGGAGCGTATCACGATTTTTATGCAATGCTTTTAAATCAACAGGTTTCTCCTCCTTTGGCAGAAGAGTTGACAGACCAGCTATTATCTGAGTGTGGAAGGGATGCTGACATTTCAAGAATTGTTATGCATGCTGCGCGTAAAGTAGAGTCTGTTGTCAAGGCCTCTTCCATTGCGCTTCCACCAGATTTGGCAAGGCCTTACAAAATAGCATTAATTGGCCCGACAGGTGTGGGCAAGACAACGACTATTGCGAAACTCTCTGCGAGATTTGCTCTGCTTGAGAAAAAAAGAGTTGGGTTGCTTACAGTTGATACGTTCAGAATAGCGGCGGTTGACCAGCTTAGGACATATGCAGATATTATGAAATTGCCGTTAGAAGTAGTTGTCAGTCCTCAGGATGCAGAATCAGCATTTAAAAAACTCTGGGATAGGGATGTTATCTTCATTGATACGGCTGGAAGGAGTCAAAAGAATGATATGCAGATGTCAGAGCTTAAAGCGTTCTTATCTGCCATGCAGCCTGATGAGGTGCATTTGGTTTTGAGCGCGACATCTAATCCGGGAAACGTATTAGACGTGATAAAGCGTTTTAAAGAGGTTAGAATAGATAAACTCCTGTTTACCAAGTTAGATGAAACGCCTTCTTTTGGTGTATTGATTGAGGCAATAGAATATTCCGGACTACCTATTTCTTATATTACAAACGGGCAGTCTGTGCCTGACGATATAGAAGAGGCAAGGCCTTTTTATATAGCTGAACTGATATGTAAACAAACGGAGGAATATGCAGGACCAAGCAGCAAGGCTGCGTGAACTTGTTGAGGCCGAGGCCGTGAATAACGCCCGGTCCATAAGCATTACCAGCGGCAAGGGCGGCGTTGGGAAGACCAATATAGTTATTAATCTTGCCATTGCATTGGCAAAGCAGAAAAAACGCGTTGTGATTTTGGATGCTGATTTGGGGTTGGCGAATGTTGATGTGTTGTTGAATATAAATCCAAAGTACAATTTATACCATTTCTTAGAACGGCATAAGCGTTTGGATGATATTATCGTTGAAGGGCCTCTTGGCATACGTATTATTCCCGGAGCATCGGGTATTGCCCGTTTAGCCAACCTGACACACAACGAACGTTACCAGATTATAGATGAGCTAAACCGTTTGCAGGCCGATGCGGATTTCATATTGATAGATACCAGCGCGGGAATTTCTAAGAACGTGTTGAGTTTTTTATCCGCTTCGGATTTGGTTATATTGGTAACAACTCCTGAACCCACAGCAATCACAGATGCCTATGCCGTTATAAAGGTTTTGGCCCAGCAGGCCCCGTTGTTGGATGCGAGATTGGTTTTAAATATGATTACGAGCTATAAAGAGGCCGACCAGATATATAATCGCATCGCAATGGTGGCAAAGCAGTTTCTGCACATCAATATCAAAAAGGCAGGGTATATTATTAAAGATGACGGAATTGTCCAATCGGTTTTGACCCGCAAGCCGTTTATATTGGAATATCCGTATGCGCCTGCCAGCAAGATGATAACGAATATAGCCAAGGAATTAATTAGCGAATTTGAACAAGAACCGGTTTCATCTCAAGGGTGGTTGGGCAGGCTCCTAAATATATGGGGGAAGGGATGAGTTTTAGAGAGTTTTTAGCCGATTTTTTCAAAGGTATTGGCGAGGCGTTGGAGCCGAAAGAGAAAAAGACAGGCGGCCCAAAATTTCAATTTATTTTTAAACCTGCCCAGCGTTATGAGATGTTCGTGGCAAAGAGGCCGCGAGTAGTTTATAAAGGTAGAATAGAAGAGGTCTTTGACGACTATCTGGTTCTCAGCGCGCCTTTAGAAAGGAGCGTTCCTGTGTATTTGCCAAAAGGCACGGAAGTGATTCTGGCAATTGTGGGGCTTCCATCGGGAAGATATGAGTTCAAGACCAAAGTAAAAGATACAATAGAGGAAAAAAATACAGTGCCACAGTTGGTGTTGCAAAAACCAAAGGTGATATATAGAAGACAAAAAAGGGAAAAGCCCAGAATCAGGATGTTTAGCAAGGCCGATTATAAGATAACAGGCCCGTTACTTAAGGGATTAATCCGCAGCGGCAAGGCCGCTGTATGGGATATAAGTGTTTTGGGAATAGCATTATTATTTCAGAGAGAGGTTCCATTGCATACGCGAATGAGGATAGTTTTTACGTTGCCTGACAGTGGTATACCCATAAGGGCCCTTTGTGAAGTCGTAAATAAGCGATGGGACCAATACAGCAGAGAATTTATAACAGGGATGGTATTCTTGGATATGACAGAGGAAGATCGTGCTTATGTAGATAAGTTCGTGCAGAGTCAATTGCCGCGTTATGTGGACGGGCTTGTTGTTTAGCATTGCGCTATTTATTAAGTGAGAAAATTTTGTTATAATATAGCATATAAATGGGGGGGTATATAATTTATGTGTAAGGCCTTGATAGGCGCTATTGGCCTGATTATAGTGGCTTTTTTAGCCATATCTAACGAGATGAGCCTGCCGGGCGTTTTGTCAAGGCTATGGGCAGTTGTGTTCTGCGCATATGTGTTGGGTGGCATTCTTGACGTGGCTTTTACATCGGTATTCAAGGAGGCAATAGATAATGTCTTTAAGCCGCAGCAACAACAGCAGCAGGGATGATCGCAGCGAAGAGGAGTTGTGGCGAGATTATAAAAATGATAAAGATATGTCTGCCAGAGACAGGTTGGTGGATAGGTATATGTCGCTGGTGGAAAAGATTGTCTTGCGTCTGAGGCCTAATTTGCCGACGAAAGTGCAGACGGATGATTTGTTTTCATATGGAATAATTGGGCTATTAGATGCGATAGAACGTTTTGATGTTTCTGCCGGGGTTAAGTTTGAGACATTTGCAACGTGGAGAATAAAAGGTCAGATATTGGACTTTCTCAGAAAAGAGGATTTGTTGCCCAAAGGGCTTCGTTCCAAGATAAAACACATGCAGGATAAGTTGTTGGAAATAGAGGCCAGAGAGGGTATAATGCATTTAAGCGAGGCTGCTGAGCGTATAGGGATGGAAGAGGAAGAGATGCAGCAATTGATTAACCTCAGCAATACGGCATTTATTTTATCTCTTGACATTCAGGACGATGAAACAGACGGTTCTTTAAAGGATGTGATTGCGGATAAAAGGCTTGATCCATCAGCTATACTGGACAGGAAACTGATAGCTGAGGAAATCAGGAATCTCTTGGATACACTGGAAGGAAGGGATAAAAAGGTGCTTTATATGTATTATATAGAATGCCTTACGTTTAAGGAGATAGGACAGGTTTTGGGCCTGACTGAAGGGAGGGTCTCGCAGGTGCATTCTAATATTTTGTTTTTCCTGAGGACGGCCCTTTTAAAGAAGGGTATAACATGTCCATCAGGCCAATAGATTTTCAGAGTTCTATAGTAAACATACAGAAGGCCGAGCAGGTGCAGTCGTCGAAGAACGAACATTTGCTGGCTATGCAGTATAACATAGATGCTGAAAGGAAAAAACAGATAGAGGAAGAAAAGAAAAAGGTGGTTGAGACTAAGGAGTCTGATCAGGCAACGGTGCGCGACAAGAAAGAAGAGGATAAAGAAAAACGCAAAGGACACTACAGTTTATACACGAAGAAGAAAAAGAAAAAAGGCCTTGATACGGGCAATGTTTTAGATAAGGAGGCGTAATTGGCGGATAGAGAATTATATAGAATTAAAACGCAGATACTTGAGCTCTTTGACGAGATGATGGATGCATTAGAGGAGAAAGAGGATTCTTTGAGAAAATTAATAAGGGAAGCAGATGTTAGGATAAAAAAACTTGGTATGGCAAGGGACGTAATGGAAGAGAAGGAATCCGATTCTTTGTCAACTGACCCGAGATACAGGCTTATTTTAACAGAGAAAAGGCGAGGCAAGACAGCGCGCGAGATTGCGCTTGAAAATAATATGCATTTAGGCGAGGTGGAACTTATATACAACCTTATAGATACTCAGGAAGAGGGGGGCGCTTTTTGAGATTTATTCCTGTTGATAAACTGCGAGATGCCTTTGAAGAAGTAGGCCAGGAAATAGAGATTGCCAGGGACATCATATACATGAGCCATAAAGGCTTAAGGATGCGTTTTGCAAGCAAGGGCATAAAGGTCTTGCACAGGCATTTACAAAAATTAGAATCCCTTGGCATAGACTTGCTTGCCATAAAGGACCCTATATTAGACGGAGTGCGTTTTGATTTTATTATAGATGAGGATTCCCGCATAGCGTTGAAATTTATGCTAGATGACTTTGCCAAAACAGTTGAGACTATATTAGATAAGTTCTTTAAAGATAAGCCAAGGGCAGGCATAGGGCATGAATTTAGGGATTATTGGAGATGGCATTGCAATATGACGATTGCCCAGACAGGTAGGTATAAGAAGAATATACAGGACTTGATTTACATTATTCGTTCCAATTTTAGGGTAAAACACCTGCCATTGATGCCATTTCCATACAATATGACTAATTATTTATCGCTTCATTCAATAAACGTGGCATTGCTTGCTGGAAATATCGCCATAAGATTGGGTGATTTTAACAGCGAGAGGCTTATGCATCTAGTTGCTGGGGCAGTGTTGCACGATGCGGGGTTTCCTTTCGGGTTGTTTGAAGGAAAGTATGGCGGCAAGGACAGCGAAGTTTATCGCAAACACCCGAGGATAGGGTGTATGGTTATTAACGAGACAGAGGGGCTCACTTCTCAAATGGGTATTATTTCACTTGAACACCACAGATACATCAATAACACGGGATATCCTGAAGATATACCTGAAAAGGATTTTTACGGGTACCCCCGCAATATGCATTTATACAGCAAAATAGTTTCTATCGCAGAACACTTTGTCTCATTGAGTATGTGGTATCCCGGGGATAAGGTTATAAAGGCGATGAAGGCCTTTAAGGGGGAGTTGTTTGAGCCTGAATATATTGATTTGTTTGAGAATATAGTGCTTCCGTTTTCTCCCGGGCAGGAGGTCATGTTAAGTGATGGCAGAAAGGCCATTGTCGTTGGTGTGAATAAAAAGGCATTGGAAAGGCCCGTTGTTCGTATATTGCGCGATGAAAACGGAAAACGGCCTAAAGATATAATAGAGGTTGCTCTGGCAAAGGAAGGCCTGTCCATATCATGCCCGGCTTATGTGGATAAAAGGCTGAAGGATTTCTTACAGCCTTTATACGATAAAGACTTGTTGGCAAAATTAGAGGAGGGGGGCGTATGAAACTGAAAGGTTTATTTTCATGTTTAATGCTTGTGGTAAGCGTTGCGTTTTTCAATCAGATGGCGATAGCTCAAATTGACAGGGATGAAGTCGTCAACGCATTGGCAGAAGACGGCAAGGCCTTTTACGAAAAGGGGCAGAATTATTTGGATAAAGGAGATCTTGTTTCTGCTTACGAATACTTTGCCAGGGCATCGTTTGTGTTTCCCAATGATACGGTTATCAAACAGAAGCTCCGTAATCTAAAGATAGAGATAGAGTCGGCTATGCAAAAGGGTATGCTTTACACAAGTCAGGAGCAAGACAACTCCACTATGCAGAAATCCATGGAAGAGGTTGAGGAACTTAGGAACGCGCTTATTGAGGCCAGAGAAAAATGGCGCAATTACTATACAGAAAAGGCAAAAAAACAGAATGCCCAGTTTAAAGAGAAGCTGGATTGGCTTGAGGATAAGCATAAAATAGAGATGGAACAAAAAGACATGGAGTTTAATGAAAAATTAGAGGAACAAGAACAGGCATTTAAGACGCAATTGGAGCGGTATAAGACGAATATGCAGGGCATAATCATGGGATTGAAACGTGATATTGCGGATAAAGACAAGCTTTTAGACGAAAAGGATGAAAAGATAAAGGAGCTATTGAAAAATTATAGTGATCTAGAAAAGACCTTAAAAACGAAGTTTTCAGGCACGATTTCTGATCAGAGAAAGAAGTTAAATGAACTGGAAAAAGAAAATACTGCGTTAAAGACAGAGCTTCAGCAGAAAAAAGCCAGAATAAACTCATTGGAAAGGACAAAACAAAAATACATAGAGCTTCAAAAGAGTTTTCAGGATTATAAAGATGATATGGAGCAGGAAATAGATAACATCAAAGATGATGAAAAGGCAAAAAGAGATCAGATGAACGCGCAGTTTAAGAAGGATATATCAGGATATATAGAAAAGATAAGCAAAAAAGACATAGAGATAAACGTTCTTAAGAAAGACAAGGAGAAATTGGAAGAAGAAGTCGCCTCTATGTCAGAGGAGATCCGTTCTTTGAAGGCGGATGTAAAGGATTTAAAGATAGAGAACTCCCAATTAAAGGGTAAAATTGACGGTTTAACCAAACAATTAAAGGAAAAGGCCTCGGCATTAAGCAAGGCTGAGACAGAAGTGTCAGATTTGCGCGGACGCGTCAGCGTATTAGAAAACGAGAAGAAAAACCTGATACTCACCTATGAAAGGCGCATTCAGGAATTGATAGCGTCTCAAAAAGAGGCATTTTTGCAAAAAGAAACAGAGTTGAAAGATAAAATCAAGGAATTGGAGGATTCAATATCGGATAAAGAATATAGAATATCTGATTTAAGCACACTAAAGGACCGTATTACGGAGTTGACACAGAAAGTTAACAGGCTAAAGGATTCTTTAAAGAAAAAGTCAGCGGAGATAACACAACTTAAGATGCAGCTTGAATCAAGAGAAAGGGAAATTAGCCGGTTAAAAAAATCCGCAGGGAGAAAGCAGAGCGAAAGCAGGAGAAAAACCAAAAGAAAATCAGCGGCTTCTTATATAGTTCCAAGCTTTACAAGTGAGGATAAAGAGGAGAGCAAAAGGGTTGTAAGTAATAAAACAGTATCAAAAGGCAAAAAAGAGACGGAGAAAACCACGCTTAAAGATTCTGTTGCAATTGAGCCGAAACCCGATGAGGTTAAGGGGTCTGAATCAGGGGATTCTAATGCATATTTTGATAAGGCAATGAGTTGTGTTGATGCGCAAGACTATGATTGCGCAAGGAAGTTTTTGAAAAAGGCAATAGATGCAGATCCTAACAATACTGTTGCAAAGTACATGTTAGATAGCATTAGTTTACTTAATGGAGACGAATAATCCATGGATTTGTCGAAGTTACACCGCATAGACAGATTGCCGGCATTGCCTGATTTGGTGACGCGGCTGGTCGGTATGTTGGACGCGCCCACAACTTCCGGCAGGGATTTGTCTGATGCAATCGCCCATGATATGGCAATAAGCAGTAGGCTTTTAAAGATTGTAAATTCGCCATTCTATGGGTTTAACGGTAGTATTAAGACGATTAGCCATGCAATTGTTGTTTTGGGTTTTAATACAGTAAAAGGTATTGTTTTGAGCTTTTCCGCTGTTGATATGCTGCGGGATTTGTCTGATACGGATTATTTTTCCAAGAAGGAATTTTGGAAACACTGTGTTGGGTGTGGTATTGCCGCAAGAGAGATTGCCTTGTTATTGGGAATAGTTGATAATGAGCGTTTTTTTACAGCAGGGCTATTGCATGACGTTGGGAAGATGGTTATGTGGAATTTATCTTCAGATGAGTTTTTGTCTTTGGTAAAATTCGCAAAAGATGAGAATATCTCTTTTTATGAAGCGGAGAAACAAAAGGAAGTTATGCATCATACGGAGGTGGCGCGGGTTTTATTTAAAAAGTGGAATATGCCCGGGTCTCTTATAGATGTGGTTTCAAAACACCATAGCCCGGACACATCAGAATTTGCTATTGATGTTGGAATTGTACATTTAGCTGATCAAATAATAAGGGCAATGGCAATAGGGGACGGCGGGGATAATTGGCAGCCCAAAGAAGAAGGATTGCGTTGCGATTCACTAGGCCTTACGTTAGAACAAGTCCAAGGCATTATGCCGGGTATTTATCAAAGATTGGAAGACGCTCAGGCCATTTTAAACATTATATAAGGGGAAAACCATGGATAAGTATTACAACGCATTAAAAGATTCAATACAAGAAGGTATTATCGTATTTACAAAAGATGGTAGTGTCTTGGATATAAATAAAAATATAGAGATGACAATGGACTGTGTTAGAACAGATAACTGCAGATTGGACATGATTCTTCCTGAAAATATCTCCAGACGCATATCAGAGATGATTTCTACTCTTGAAAAAAATGGATTTTCAGTTCCAATACCTATATCTATAGTGAATAAGAACGGCGTTAGAATACCATTCTGGGTGGTAATCGAGTCTATTGGCGAAAACGTATACCTTGCTGTGTTTAAAGAACTTATTTCAAACGAAGAGATGCATAAGTTCGCTTGGGAGAATGAGATAAAGGGCAGGTATTTATCAAAGATATCTAAATCCCTTTATCTTCCATTGCATAATTTGGAACGTGATTTGGAGTACGCGGAAGATGCCGTAAATGCTGTTGAGCATGAATCTGTTGCCGATTTTGTTACCGATGCGCGAAAAGAAACGAGAAAAATTCTGGATATCTTTGAGGAAATCCTGGATCTGTCCATAATAGATACCGTAACGAATAAGATGTTGTTTAAAACAGTTGATCTGAAGTCTGTTTTGGATAAAGCAATAGGCATTGTATCTGCGGATCTGGTCAATATAGAATTTCAGCATGATAATAGTGAATATAAGGTATTGGGAGATGTGAAGGCATTGGAATACCTGTTTTTGACAGCGATGGATCTTAGGTTGCAATACATAGATTCAAGCGATAAAATAGTTATAGAAATGGTAAAGGAAGAAGGTCATATTAAGGTGTTAATCTGCGGCCATAAAAAGGGACAACAGAGCAGACTCGAAAGCATATTGGCCCAGCAGGATGACATCAGCGATTTTGAGAGCATACGTATGGATATAGCCAAATGGATAGTGCGCGTACATAATATTGCATTGCATTTCCATGGTGGTTGTGATGAATTTGTATTTGCGCAGGATTCTTTATAAGTAAAGAAAGGTGTTATATGAAGACATTAACTAAATGGTTTTATGTTAGTTTAACTGTTCTTTCTTTGGTTCTCTTATATTTTTTCTTAAATTCTCAATACTTTTTAAATGCAGAATATATCTTTAAAGATTATATCCTAAGAAAATCAAGTGTGTTAATGTCTGACAGATTAATTCCATTACAGGAGCAGATAACATTTGTTGATATAGATAAAAAGACAATGGATGCCTATCACAAAGTCTGGCCTATGGATAGAAAGGCAATGGCCTTATTGGCAAGGAGATTAAAAGACGCAAAGGCGATTATCTTTTCTATATCGATAGAGGGAGCGACAGGCACCAGTGGAGATGATGCATTAGAGAAGGTTTTGAGATTGCAGCATAATGTCTTTGTCCCTATTCGTTTTAAACAGATCTATACGCCAGTTGCGGGTATTGCGCCAGCCGACAGGGTGATTCTACTGCCGTGGAGAAAGATATTGCCATATTGTTTTGTCGGGGTGCTTGATTTTTATCAAAATCCAATAGGAAACATAGAGGGATTCTATCCAATTATTGGGTATAGAGGGCAGATGATTTCTCATATGGTCTTGAAGGTTTTGGCTTTTCTAAGGGGTTTTGACGATAAAAGTTTTGTTTTCTCAAAAAAGAGCAAGCGATTAGAATGGGCATTGCCGGATTCCTCGCGTTTTACACTGCCGGTTGATTATTATAAAGGGGTTGGATTAAATTTAGCTCCATATGCATTGCCAAAACATAAAATAGAGAGTATTTCCTTTACAGATGTATTACCCGAGGGACTGTATAGGAAATACAAAAATAGAGGCATTTCAATTATGCCTTACGCAGAGGCAGCTGATAAGATTTTTGTAGTAGGCACATCAGAACCGTCGGTTGCAGAAAACGTTCCCACAATAATAGGGCAAATGCCGTTGCATCACGTATTGGGATATTCTTTAAGCGCTGTTTTGCAGGGATCTTTCATTAGGTCTCTGCCTATCTTTCTGCAGTATTTGGTGTTAATTCTTTGCCTTGGATTAATGGCCTTTGTGTTTATAAATTACAGGTGGAGCGCGGCGATTGTTATAATTTTGCTTGAAATATCCGGATACTTATTTGCTTCTTACTTTTTGTTAACGCATAGCGGCATATTCGTCTTTGCGATAAAACCAATAATAGCCTTATTGGCAGTGTTCCCCGTGATCTTGTTATTGAAAAATTTCCATAGAAAGATTATGGCGCAGAAAAAGGAGATAGAGGCTGGTATCATCACGGAGATAAAAGAGAAAACGACCTTGCTCCCGCCATCAGACCTTCCATGGATAGATACGCGTATTAAAGAAGTCAAGTCAATGCACATAGCAGGTGGAATGTACGATTTTGTGCCTATGGACAACAAACATGTAGCTATTGCAGTTGCAGATGTATTTTCTTCTGGAAAGGATGCCTTGTTAAAGATTTCATATTTGCGCGGTTTCTTAAAGTCTCAGACAACAATAAGCCGTCAACCTGGAGAGGTGGTTTACAGTATGAATAAGGCCCTTGTAAAGAATAACTCTCTGAATATGACGTGCAGGTTTATTTACTTGTTATTTGATGCGGTTAAAAACAAACTGGTTTATTCTGGCGCTGGAGGGGTTTCTTTTATAGTATTGGGCGCAGAAGGCACAAGCGTTAGGTGTTTTGAGGCAGAAGAGCGGATTTTGCTTGGCATATCAAGGGAGATATTCTATGAGCCAAGGGAGATTCCCCTTAAAAAAGGGGATATAGTCATAATTTATACGCCCAATATCTTTTCTATGAAGAACAAAAATGGAAGATCTTATGATGTTGACAGGCTGGGCAAATTGGTATTGGCCAACCATAAACTCCCGGCAGGCGCTTTAATTGAAAGGCTTTCCAGAGATATAAAGTCGTTTATAGGTCAGGAGAACCTACAGGACTTTGCATTGATTGCGGTAAAATGGCTGAACGAACCTGTAGTTGAAAATGAAGAGAATATTTATGTTGGCATATCCAAAAAAGAGAGAGATATGCTTCTGTTTTTCAAAGGCAAAAAGAAAGGCAATAAATGAAAGAAGTTAAGGTGTTGATATTAAAAACAGCTGGGACTAATTGTGATAGAGAAACTGCTTATGCATTTTCTCATCTAGGGGCCAATGTGGAAATCTTGCATATAAACAGGTTAAAGGAAATGCCTTCAATGCTTTTGTCTTATAACATACTTTGCATTGCTGGCGGATTTTCTTATGGTGATGATATCAGCGCAGGGAGGGTTTTGGCCATGGAATTAAACCTCTTTTTTAGGCAACAGGTAGAAAAACTCGTAAAGTCTGGGGGGCTGGTTATAGGTATATGTAATGGTTTTCAAGTATTGGTA
>Ga0256914_1003378_pt1 | contig 12593 bp, 8 predicted proteins | sample HulkmetaG_FD_191571 | JGI IMG/M metagenome (GOLD analysis project Ga0256914, IMG submission 191571) | Hydrothermal chimney microbial communities from Main Endeavour vent field at the Juan de Fuca Ridge, Pacific Ocean - Hulk | ecosystem: Environmental > Aquatic > Marine > Hydrothermal vents ...
TGGTTTACTCGCCGGCCTCGGGGGAGCGTTTCTCTCTATTGCCTATCAATCACAGTTTTCTAAGGCAATGACTCAGGGGAGGGGATTTATTGGTCTTGCCGCTATGATATTCGGTAGATGGCGACCCCTCGGTGCATTGTACGCCTGTCTTATCTTTGGGTTTGCGGATGCATTTCAGGCTGCTGCTCAATCGGCAGGGGTTCCTATTCCGCCTGAGTTTTTATTAATGCTTCCCTACGTGCTTACCCTTGTGGCGCTTGTTGGGCTTTTGGGGAAGCGAGCGGAGGGCCCTGCGGCAAACGGAAAACCATACGAGAAGAGTTAAAGATATGTACGACATAGTTATCCACGATGTGCATGTAGTGACAGTTGACTCCAAGAGAAGGATAATTCCTGGGGGAACGGTTTGTATTAAGAACGGAAAGATTGTGTATGTGGGAAAACGGGGGGAGGTTTCGACTCTAAAGAGAAATGCAAAAGAGTTTATTGACGGAAGCAATAAGGTAGTGATGCCGGGAGTTATAAATTGTCATACCCATGTGTATCAGGCTTTAATCGAGGGAATCGGGTATGATATGCACTTTAGCCCGTGGAATATACGCTATCTACTTCCAATAGTCTCTCATCTGACACCTGAATATGCGGAGTTGAGTGCCTCTCTTGCGGCGCTTGAAATGATAAGGAGCGGAACAACAACTGTCTCCGATCACTGGTATCTCCACACTAATTTCGAGAATATCTACCGGGTTGCGGAGAGCTTCGATAGGGCAGGTTTAAGGCTTCATAGTGTTTTTGGTTTTTTAAATGAGAGTTTTGCCGGGATGAAAAAGAGAAGCGGAGAGGAGATGATTCGAGGAGAAAACTCTCTGCTATCCGCCGCTAGAGAGTATGTGAAATTATGGCACGGTAGAAATAGAACAATTGTTGCCCTTGGTCCGGGTTCTACGGAGGATGTGAGTAGGGATATGTTTGTGGAGATAGTGGAACTTGGTAGAGAGTTGGGTGTTGCCCTTGTTACTCATATTGCGGGATGGATAGAGATAGTTTCTCGTTCGTTGATAAACTACGGTATGAGGGATCTGGAGTATGCTGCTTCTTTAGGATTTACGGGTGATAAGAGTATAGCCATTCATGCTGTTTGGCTCTCCAGAGAGGAGATAAAGCTTTTGGCCTCTACAGCTACCGCGGTTGTACATAATCCGATAGCTAATATGCACCTAGGTTATGGAATTGCTCCGGTGCCTGAAATGCTATCCGATGGGGTAATTGTGGGGCTTGGAACGGATGGGGCTGCGAGTTATACCTACGACATGTTTGAGGTGGGAAAGACCGCTGCGATGCTTCATAAGGTTTCCAATCTTAATGCAGAGGCCCTTACTGCGGAGAAGGTTATAGAGATGCTTACTATTGATGGGGCGAGGGTTTTGGGTATGGATGGGATAATTGGTTCCATAGAGGAGGGGAAGGCGGCAGATTTGATACTGCTTGATTTTGACAAGCCAGAGTTGATGCTCTCCGGTAGGGTTGTTCCCAAAATTCTCTACAGTGCAAGGGGCTCCGATGTGGCTACGACTATTGTAGACGGAAGAATTCTTATGCGGGATAGGGTTGTGCTCAGTGTTGACGAGAGAAGGATTCTGGCGAGAGCAAAAGTTGCCTTTGAGAACCTTGTGGAGCTTGGAGGCAGAGAAACCCGCTCCCTCATAGAGGCGCCATGGGCCGGTGCAGAGAGAGGATTCTGGAGGTTTGGCGGGGATGGCTAGGTTTCATCGACTACTCAGGATAAATCTTACCAGGAGAGAGACTCGAATAGAGGAGATCCCCGGGGAGGTAGAGCTTAGGTTTCTAGGAGGAAAGGGAATAGGTACCTACTATTTTTTTAAAGAGGTTCCTCCCGGGATTGATCCCCTTGGTCCTGAGAATAAATTTATAATAGCGACAGGTCCCTTGAACGCGACCACGGCTCCTGCCTCTTCGAGATACGAGATTGTTACCAAATCTCCCCTTACCGGTATCTATCTAGACTGTAATTCCGGCGGTCACTTTGCCCAGGAGATTAAAGCTACAGGTTTTGATCTTTTTATCTTGGAGGGGGTCTCTGAGGCGCCTGTTGTTATTTACATAAGGGATGAAAAGGTTGGGTTTATAGATGCAAGGGATATATGGGGGATGTATATATACGAAACAGAAACCCACGTGAGAAATATGTTGGGCGATCCGGGTATCAGAGTTATGTCTATCGGACCTGCCGGGGAAAATCTTGTGCGTTTTGCCTCTGTTTCAAACGACTACTCCAGGCAAGCGGCAAGGGGGGGAAGTGGAGCGGTTTTGGGTTCGAAACGGGTTAAGGCTATTGCTGTAAGAGGAACGAAGGATATACCCGTTAGGGATTTGCGGGCCTTCACCAGGGTAGTAGAGAGGGCTCGAGAGGTTATTTTTAATAACCCGTGGGTTTCGGATCAACGTAATTACGGAACTCCGCGCTCTGTAATACCGGTTAATGATGCCGGGTTTCTTCCTGTTAATAATTTTACCGGAGGACACTTGGATGATGTATCTTCGATAGATCAATATGCGATGGATAAACTTGTTGTTCAGCGGTTATCGTGTGGGGAGTGTCCCGTTGCCTGTGCCAAGGGTTATAGGAGGGGGAATATAGGAATGGAGGGGCCGGAGTATGAAACCATAGGTTTGTTCGGTCCCAATATCGGGGTAATGGATCCCCACGAGATAGCCGAGTACAACTACTACTGCAATCAGTACGGCATGGATACTATCACCGCCGGAACTTTGATAGGGGCTCTTCTTTTTTCCGGGGTTGTCGGAGAAGAATTGGGTAGAGAGGATGGAGCTGGCAGTGTGAGTGGGGGTAAAGGTAAAGGGAATGATAGGGAGAGTCGAAGGCGTATCGTGCTCGAACTTCTCGGGAAGATAACCTATCGTGAGGGTATTGGAGGGATACTGGCTGAGGGTTTGAAACGGGTGGGGGATGAGTTTGGTATTTCGTATCACATTCCCCAGGTTAAGGGCTTGGGTTTTCCTGCATACGATCCCCGCGTTTCCGAAGGCACCGCCCTTGTGTATATGACGGCCGATAGAGGGGCGTGTCACCTTCGCTCATGGCCGATAGGGAGGGAACTTTCCGGAATCCTACCGGCGGATGATTTGAGGAAGAAGGTTGAGTTTGTGGTGAATCAGCAGAATGATAAGGCGGCGGAGGAGAGCCTTATAGTATGTCAATTTCCATACGGGATAGGTTTGTTGGACGATGTGCTGGCTGAGTTGGTTAACGAGGCAACGGGGGAGGATTGGGATTTGAAAAAGATGCGAGAGGTTGGTGAGAGGATATGGAATATTTCCAGACTCTTCAATATAAGAGAGGGGATAACACGTAAGGACGATTATTTACCCGAGAAATTTTCAAAAGAGGGATTGGGGAGTGGTCCGTTGAAGGGAAAATTGATAGACAGGGAGGTTCAGGATAGGATGCTCGATCTCTACTATGAGCTGAGGGGCTGGTCACGGGATGGGGTACCGCAGGAGTCGACCCTTAGGCGTTTGGGAATATCGAATTAGCTGTTAGGAATAGGGATTTTAAGGTTTTGGAAGCGGAGGATGGGTTTTGAGTTTTTTGAGGATAGATAAAAAATTGTGTACCGGTTGCAGAATATGCGAAACAGCCTGTTCTATTGCCAAAGAGGGGGTTATAAATAGGGCTCTTAGTCGGATAAGGATATATAGAGTCGACGTAACAAGGTTGTCTTACAAGGTTTGTGTTCAATGTAGGAGACCTGCATGTATTCCGGCATGTCCTGTTGGTGCAATCTATATGGGTGATGAGGGTGTGAGGGTAAGGGAGGATCTCTGCGATGGGTGCGGGGAGTGTGTTAAGGTTTGTGATCGCTTATTTGTCTCTCCTGACGGGAAGAGGATTTTGATGTGTGATCAATGCGGAGCATGTATCCCGGAATGTCCGGAGAATGCTCTGTCTATAAGGTAGCTTTGGATTTGAGGTGGTTTTATGGGTGTGGATTTATCGGTGGATTTTTTGGGGTTTAGGTTAAAGAATCCCCTTATGCTTACAGAGGGGCCCCTCAGTGGGGATTTACAACTCATTGAAAGAGCTTCTGACTATGATATAGGGCTTATTTTCACAAAGGGGATAAGACCCAAAAGAGCCGTTTCCCCAATGCCCTACATGAGTAGGTACGGGAGAAGCCTGATAAATGCAGATTGGTCTGATATAGGTTTGGAGGAATGGTTAAAGGTAATAGAACGATTGGATAGCTCCATCCCGCTTGTTACAAGTATCGCCAAGAATTATGTGAGAGTAGATGATGCAGTGGATATGGCAGAGCTTCTGGTTAAGGCTGGTTCAAGAATTATCTCTTTTGTTGATTATGTCCCGGCTGAGCTTGTAAAAACGGTTAGACTTGCAAAGAAGAGACTCAAGGTTCCTGTTATGGTAAAGCTTCCGCCCTTTATCAGGAATCTGGAGGAGGTAGTAGGGCAATTGGTAGAAGCAGGGGTAGATGCCATTGCCGCGATGGACTCTATAGGTCCCGTCCTCTCCGTTGATACGACTACTGGACTTCCTGTTATGGGGAGTGAGGATGGTAGCGGATATCTGTCGGGAAGGTACATTCTGCCTGTAACCCTAAAGTATGTATACGACATTTCACACTATACGGATCTTCCTGTGGTAGGTGTTGGTGGAGTTAGTGATAGCGATTCCGCCCTCCAGATGATAATGGTTGGGGCTACCGGTGTGGGTATGGTTAGTGAACCCCTATTAAAGGGGCTTAGGGTGTTCAATTCGGTAGCGAGGGGGATAGAATCTTTCCTATCCCTTAACGGGTATAGTAGTGTGACAGAGATTAGAGGAGTTACCCGGAAGAAATTGAAGACGAGGAAACCTATTACCGGAATGGTGGCATACATTGATACGAACCTTTGCAACCTCTGTGGTTTGTGTGAGATTGTATGCTATGCAAAGGCCATACATAGGAGGAATGATAGCTATAGTGTTGATGATCTGTCCTGTACGGGGTGTGGTTTGTGTATGAGTGTTTGTAATAGAGGAGCAATAACTTATGTAGCTAAATAGATTATAAGAGAATAAGTTACAGAAAGGAAGGAACAGATGGGTAGAAATATTTCTATCGAGGAGCTAGAAAAGGCGGCATGCAAAATGCGCTTTTATGCTCTGGTAAGTATTCACGCTGCCGGATCGGGTCATCCAGGGGGGTCGCTTTCCGTAATGGATATTGTGGCGGCTCTTTATCTTAAGTTTGCGAGGTTGGATCCTCAAAATCCGGATTGGGAGGATAGGGATAGAATAATCTTTTCGGCGGGTCATAAGGCCCCCGCGCTGTACGCAGGGCTTGCCCTTGCCGGATTTTACAGTATAGAGGATATGATTACCCTAAGGCGGTTTAACAGTCCCTTCCAGGGACATCCCCATGCCCCAGACCTCCAGGGGGTTGAGGTATCGACCGGTTCTCTCGGGCAGGGCTTGAGTGTCGCATGTGGGATAGCAATATCGGCTAAGTTGTTAAACAGGGATTATAGGGTCTTCTGCATTATGGGTGATGGGGAACAACAGGAGGGAAGTATATGGGAGGCTGCAATGACAGCAGCAAATTATTCCCTCGATAACCTAGTAGGGATAGTTGACAGGAATAGATTGCAGATTGACGGGGAGGTGGATTCTCTTATGAACATATCTCCCCTGGGCGATAAGTATAGGGCTTTTGGGTGGAATGTGTTGGAGATAGACGGGCATAGTATGGGGCAGATTGTTTCCGCTTTGGAGGAGGCGATCGAATTTAAAGGAGCCCCCACCGTTATTATTGCAAATACGATTAAGGGTAAGGGTGTCTCTTTTATGGAGAACGAGGCTGGATGGCACGGAATTGCAACGAGGAATGATGAGGAACTCTTTAAAGCTCTCTCCGATCTGGATTGTAGCCCCCTCGATAGGAGGGATGTGCTTAGTTTAATAGAAAGGGCAAGGGAGTTTTCTAAGGGGGAGGATGAGAGGCTCTTTAAGGAGGTTCCGAGGTTTTCTAGGGGGTATTGGTGGAATGAGTCGGAGTCAATGAGGGTAAAAATGACTCCCACAAGGGATGGTTTTGGAATGGCTATGGCTAGGGTGGGCGAAGATAAAAGGGTGATTACGATTCATGCCGATATTTCTAACTCGATAAGAATTACCGAGTTTGAGAAGGCCGATTCCTCTAGGGAGAGGCGAGTGATAAACGCTGGTATAGCGGAACAGGATATGATGACCCTCGCTGCGGGGCTTGCTCATGAGGGGTGGATTCCTGTCGTGGGAACCTATGGAGTGTTTGCTGCCGGAAGGCCGTGGGATCAGATAAGAACAACTATTTGCAATGACAATCTGAATGTAAAAATTGCAGGGGCACATGGAGGTATATCTGTTGGGCCGGACGGGGGGACACATCAGGCTTTGGAGGATATCTCTCTTATGAGTGTGCTTCCCAATATGCATGTGGGAGTCCCCTGTGATGCAGAGGAGACACGTAAGATCTCCGAGTATATGATACTGAATGTGAATGGTCCGTGCTATATCCGCTTTGCCAGAGAGGCAACCCCTGTGGTTACTGATGAAAATACTCCCTTTATGTTTGGGTTGGCCAATGTGATAAGGTATAGAGGGGTAAGGGATAAGTTCAAAGATGCCTTCGAGACTATACTTGCGAGAGACTATGGAAATGAGAACGAGGATATAACACTTATTGCCTGTGGACCTATTCTTACCGAGGCTATGCGAGCCGCATATATTCTTAAGGAGGAAAAGGGGCTTGAGGCCAGAGTATTGAATATTCATACGGTAAAACCGATTGACAGCGAGGCTATTCTTAGGGCTCTTAAGGAGACAAAATGCATACTTACCTGTGAGGAGCATCAGAGGGGTGGTTTTGGGAATATTGTTGCCGGGGTTATTGCTAATCTAAAGGATTTTTCTCTTCCCTTTGTTATGGATATGATAGGTGTGGATGATAGGTTTGGTGTTTCGGGAAATATGCGAGAGCTTTTTTATGCCTTCGGACTTGCCGCTGAAAATATAGCGGAGAGGGCAATTAAACTAATATCTAAAAAGGAGATGTGAGAGTTGATTGAAAACTTGAGCGTGGTTACTGTTTCCGAGGCAATTGCAGATAAGATAGTAGAGTTAATCTCCTCCGGTCAGTTGAAATGGGGTGAGAAGTTACCCCCCCAGAGGGAACTTGCAAAGATGTTGAATGTGGGAGTTTCCTCCTTAAGAGAGGGTTTGCAAATTCTTCAGACGATGGGGTTTATAGAGATAAGGAGGGGGCATGGTACCTATATCACGGAGAATTCGACCAAGGTGCTCTCTAAAAATATTACCCTCTCTGTTTATCTGGATTCTAATATAAGAGATCTGATGGAGACGAGAGAGGTGTTGGAGGTGGGGGTAGCCGGCTTGGCTGCCAAACGGGCCACCCAACAGGATTTAAAGAGAATGGAGAGGTGTCTTACGGAGTTGGATAAGATTATAGAGAAGGATGATGAAGAAGTCTCCAGGTATGATCTTGAGTTTCATATTGCCCTTGCGGAGAGTACCAAGAATGCCCTGTTAATTAAGTTCGCAAGGGCAATTCGTTCATCTCTGAAGGAGTTTATAGGAAATATTGAACATACCAAAAGGGGATTACAGTACCACTGGAAGGTTTACGAGGCTGTAAGGGATAGAAACCCGGAGGCTGCAAGAGAGGCCATGAGTTCTCTGCTGAAGATTACAGAAAAAACTTATCTCTCTACGAAGAGAAAGGAGAAAAATAGGTGAGAAAGGTTCTATTGGATAGGCCTCTCCATGAGGAGGCTATGAAAAAACTCTCCGAGAGTACTCAACTTATCGAGGTGTACGATTTTGATTTTGAGAGACTGCGAGAGGAAATTAAAAACGCGGATGGTGTTATATGTTCCGCTGCCTTTAAAATCGGAAGGCAGGAGATAGCCTCTGCCGCGAATCTTAGGGTTATAGGAAGGCCCGGGGTTGGCTATGACAATGTGGATATTAAGGCAGCTACGGAGGCTGGAATTCCTGTTGTTTATGTTCCCGATGGACCTACGGAGTCGGTGGCTGAGCATGTTACGTGTTTTATGTTTATGCTAGCTAAGAAGATAAGAGTCGTTGAAGGGGCTCTCCGTGAGAGGGGGGATTTTGGAATTAGGTCAAAGGTAACGGGAATAGAACTCTTTGGTAAAAATATGGGGATAATAGGTGCGGGAAGGATAGGAAAACGGGTGGCCGAGATAGCCAAAAGGGCATTCTCCATGAAAATTATAATCTACGATCCCTTTGTTAAGGATTTGGGTGATTTTCTTGACGGTGATTACGAGTTAACCTATGAGCTTGAGAGCCTTTTGAAGAGGGCGGATGTTATTTCTGTTCACATACCGCTAAATAAGGAGACAGAGGGTTTTATTGGAAGGGAGCAGTTCGAGATGATGAAACGAACGGCCATTTTTATAAATACCTCGAGGGGAAGGGTTGTAAAGGAGCGGGATCTTATTGATGTGTTGAGAGAGGGAAGGATATGGGGTGCCGGGCTTGATGTGTTTGAGAAAGAACCCCCGGATCCGGATAATCCCCTGTTTGAATTGGATAATGTTGTAGTTACCCCACATTTGAGCAGTTTTACCGATGGGGGAAAGCTTAAGATGGGGATGGGTGTGGTTAAAGGGGTACTAGATGTCTTCGAGGGGAGGTTCCCCGAGTATATTGTTAATCCAGAGGTCTGGGAAAAGAGGAGGAGATGAGTGCTCGAAAAGAGCCGGATTACCTTAAAGAAATAGTCTCTCTTATCGAAATCCCCAGCGTTACGGGCAAGGAGGGGAGGCTCGCCAATTATTTAAAAGAGCGGTTCGAGTCTATTGGAATTTCTGCAAGGTTGTACGAGGTGGAGAGGGATAGGTACAACGTCTTCGCTCTGATGGAGGGGACTGAGAGGGGGGATGAACTGGGGGTTCTCTTTCACGCTCATATTGATACCGTTTCTCCCTATCAGATGGAAGAGCCTTTTAGGGCTGTGTTTAAGAGGGGCTATGTGTATGGAAGGGGAGCGGTAGATCAGAAGGGTGGGATAGCCGCTATTATCTCTGCCTTCGAGAGAGTGGTTAAGGTTGGCGTTGATTTAAGGAGGAGTGTAGGATTTGTCGGTGTGATTGATGAGGAGTCTGAACACAGGGGGAGTATGTTTTTAAGGGATATGGGGCTAAAAGCCTCCTTTGGGGTGGTTAGTGAACCCACCGGTTTGAAGCTGGGGATAGGGTGTAAGGGGAGCCTTCCTATTAAGGTAACGGTGATAGGGAGGGCAAGTCATGGATGTAGACCCTGGTTGGGGATTAATGCTGTGGAGCATGGAATGAAGATTGCCGAGAGAATTCTCTCCTCTTTTTTGCCCCGGTGTGAGATAGATGGTGTGGGTTCGACTAGTGCCACCTTTAATTTGGGCATGATTAGGGGAGGTGTAGCCTATAACATTGTCCCGGATAGGTGTTCACTATGGTTTGACAGGCGAATTGTGCCCGGAGAGGATAATGAGAGGGTTCTCGAGGGGGTGAAACGGATAGTTTCTAATTATCTGGAAGAGGCCAAGAGAAACGAGAAATTGAGTGATCTTCGTGCACTGGTGGAGGTTGCAAGGCCGGATTGGAATTGGGAACCCATAGTTAAGAGAGGGTTAAAACCTGCTCTTGTTGACCTGGGTAGCGAGATTGTCGATGTGGTGAGGAGGGCTCATAGGAATGTTCTGGGAGAGGAGCCCAAACTCTTCTTTACCGATGGTTACAACGAGATGGATTTTCTTATAAACGATATGAAAATCCCGAGTGTTCAATACGGTCCGGGGGATGCTTCGCTCTGTCATACGCCAAATGAACGGTTGAGCTTGGATGAACTGGAAAAGGCCTCACTTGTGTACTTTGAGATTATAAAATCCATCTGTAGTTAGAGAGTGTAAACTTAAATCGAATTAGCTTTTAGTAAAGAGGTTAATTGTATGAGGATAATGATAAATAACACGTGGTACAGGATACAACCGGAGGATGAAGGCTTATCTCTTCTTACCTTTCTGAGGGAGAAACTTCGGCTTGTTGCCACAAAGAATGGTTGTGGCGAGGGACACTGCGGAGCCTGTACTGTAATTATAGATGGAAAGGCGGAACTTTCCTGTATAAAAAAAATGGAGGAACTGGATGGTGCTAAGGTTTATACGCTGGAGTCTCTCAGTTCTCCCTCTACCATTCACGCCATACAGAAAGCATTTATAGAGGAGGGTGCCATTCAATGTGGTTTTTGTACTCCCGGTATGATAATGGCTACGAAGGCACTTCTTGATAAAAATCTTAATCCGGATGATAGAGCTATAAAGAGAGCTCTTTCTAGAAATATATGTCGGTGCACGGGTTACGTTAAGATTGTTAATGCTGTTAAGCGTGCTGCTAAGTATTTAAGGGAGAAAAGAGAGGAGTTTCCCAGGGAGTCCATTTTCCCCCCGGTGGGTAGAGGTGTAATAGGTAAATCTGTTCCTCGTGTCGATGCTCTTGCCAAGGCGACAGGAGAGCTTAAGTTCACCGACGATCTTAGGTTTGAAAACATGCTCTACACACGAGTTCTAAGAAGTGATTACCCCCATGCCAGGGTTGTTTCGCTTGATGTATCCGAGGCGGAAGCTGTGGATGGAGTGGTATGTATTCTTACCCATAAAGATATTCCCGGGAAAAACAGGTTTGGTCTTATAAAGGATGACCAACCTGTCTTTGTGGAGGATAGGGTAAGATTTTTGGGCGACGCTATTGCTGCTGTATATGCCGAGAGTGAAGAGGCAGCGGAGCTCGGAGTTAACAAGATAAGGGTGAGGTATGAAGTTCTCCCCGTAGTTGGGAGTATTGACGAGGCTCTAATGAATGAAGCTCCGGTATTACACGGGGGTGAGAGTAATATATTCTCTACAATGGAGTCCGGAAGGGGGGATACAGATCTTGGTTTTAAAGAGGCAGAGATTGTAGTTGAGTCGGATTACTATACGCAGTTTATCGAGCATGCCTATCTTGAGCCTGAGTCCGGGATAGCGGTCCCCGGTAGCGATGGGAAGATATCAATTTATGTCGGGAGTCAAGGACCCTTTGATGATATTAGACAGATAGCACAGGTTCTTGATATGCCGGAAGAGAAGATACATATAGCGCATATGCCCCTCGGAGGGGGTTTTGGTGGTAAGGAAGATATTACGGTTCAAATAATTGTAGCGTTGGGGGCATTAAAGACGGGAAGGCCTGTTAAATATACCTTTAGTCGGAGGGAGTCTATCCGGAGTAGCACGAAGCGCCATGCTATGCATCTCCACTATAAAACGGGAGCCACACGCGATGGTAAGATTGTAAGCCTCAAGGCCGATATATATGCAGACGGCGGCGCATATGCCTCTGCCAGCGAAGCTGTAATACTTAGAGCAGTGAGTTTTGCAGGAGGGCCCTATACTATGGAGAACGCCTCTGCAAAGGCTTGGGCTGTTTATACAAACAATAATCCTACAGGAGCAATGAGAGGATTTGGGAATCCCCCTGTTACCTTTGCCTCTGAAATTCAATTGAATAAGATAGCTGATAGGTTGGGGATGGATCCCTTCGAGATAAGATTGCGCAATGCGCTGGACGAAGGGATTCCGACCATCACGGGTGATAGGATTAAATACAGTGTAGGTATTAGGGAATGTCTATTGGCTGTTAGGGATGAGTTTAGGAAAGTGGAATTACCGGAACCAACCCCTGGTTGGAAAATAGGTGTAGGGGTTGCCGCTTCGTATAAAAATGTGGGATTGGGTATCGGAATAGACGATTCCGCCGGTGCATATGGTGAAATAACCGAGGAGGGGAACCTTCTTGTTAGGGTGGGGAGTGTGGATATGGGTCAAGGCTCCGATACGGTGGCGGCTCAGATTGCCTGTGAGAGGATAGGATGGCCGTATAGCAGAATTATTGTACATTCTGCGGATTCCGAAGAGGACCCTAAGGGGGGAATGACTACCGCGTCCAGACAAACCTTTGTTACTGGTAATGCGGTTTATAGGATGGCAGAGATATTAGCTTCGAAGATCTTCGGTGTTGTTTGTGATTATGTAAAGCGGGATAGTAGTGGGACATTAATGACACCGCAGGATGTTGTTCTAAAGGAGGAATGGTTTTGTAGTAAAAAAACAGGTGCAAAAATTCTTTCCCTGGAGGATTTTCTTAACATACTCCGTGAGAATAAATTGAAAATTTCTGCAATTTACCACTACTCTGCTCCCAAAACCTACTTTAACTTAAGGGAACCCATTGATGGTTACAGGGGTGATGAGGGTAGATTGCACGCTGCGTACTGCTTTGGGGCGCAGGTTGTTGTTATCGAGGTTAATCCCAAGACGGGACAGATTAGGGTATTAAAGGTTATAGCTGCTCACGATGTCGGAAGGATTATTAATAGGCAGGGAGTTGAGGGGCAGGTAGAGGGTGGGATAATGATGGGGTTGGGCTATGCCCTCTCCGAAGAGTTTCTTATC
>Ga0256914_1003379_pt1 | contig 12590 bp, 16 predicted proteins | sample HulkmetaG_FD_191571 | JGI IMG/M metagenome (GOLD analysis project Ga0256914, IMG submission 191571) | Hydrothermal chimney microbial communities from Main Endeavour vent field at the Juan de Fuca Ridge, Pacific Ocean - Hulk | ecosystem: Environmental > Aquatic > Marine > Hydrothermal vents ...
TTTCATTTCTTGATTATTTGAAAGATAGATTGGTTGGGAGTGGAGATATTCCTTGTTTGGGTGAGTCTGTTCGGGTTGCTGTTTGTCGTAGTGGGTAGGTTTTTAGGTAGAAAGTGAGAAGTTACTAGATATGGTATTAAATAAATCATTTGGAAAATATATTTGAAGATTATCTCTATATTTTGAAGGATAGTTGCTACATTGAGTTTTACAATCTTTATAGTATTGAAATCCAACATTACTAGGTGGATTAAAAATTCCTTCTCTCTCTTTTGTATTTTGATTCATAACATATTTAATACCATCACTATCATTATAGATAAGAGTAGCATTTTTAAAAATTACATTTGATGGTATCTGTACTTCTATTTTGTCTTTTTTACTAATTAAAAGTATAAAAAGTAACATAAAAAGAAGATCTAATAGAATAATGACAGGAGGAGTTGATAGTTTTTTAGTCATTGTTCTGCTCAGATATTTTAGGATAGATAGAGATTTTTAGATAAAAATTGATAATATAAAAGATAATACCAATCATAGTTGTCATAACAGCATCAAAAAAGTTTTTAACCAAAGCAGTGTCTATATTTTCATTGTTTGCATTCAATAAAATAGCCATAGAAAAAAAAGTACCCAAAAGACCAAACATTGGTGCTACATTGATAGCCCATTCTGATTTATGAAAATCAAATATATCTAAAAAGCAGTCAAATTTTGATAATAGAAACAGATATATTTGCTGTACAAGAGTTAAAATCAAGAATATATAGATAAGTTTAATAACCATGTTACTTTTTAGTAAATCACTAAAAAGTTCATATCCATTCTCTTTAATTTCAATTTTAGATTCAACAATAGGTTCGACAGTAGGAGTAATATTATCACAATTAGCTACCAAAATATCTCCTCCCTCCATACATTCAATATATGCAAGATGTGTATCTAACGTATTTTGATTGTTTTGTTGAGTCATAGGCATCTCTTTTTTTTCCATACTTTTATTATCTCTATTTTCAATATTATTTCCATTTTGATATTTAACATAACTTATGGACTCATAGATAAAAATGAAGATTGCCACGGATAGAATAGTGGCAAAAAACAATAGTATATATTTAAATATCTGTTTTTTTTTAATCATATTTTTCAATTCTCTGACTATGAATTATTTTACCTTCTTCAATAAGTGCATCAGCCTCTTTATCTAAACTTTGAATTTGATTCAATAGTTTCATATATTTTTCATAGTCTCTTTGACTTAAAGATGTTTGTTTACGACAATCATCTGCTTCTCTTCTCCATTTATATAATTCTCCACGAGAAGAGTGTGAATAATTTTCTACTCCTGATAGTTCCATACTTGCTAAATTTCGATGTACTTCATCACAAGTAGATTTTTCAATTTCAAAGCTTTTAGAACATCCTCCCAAGATTAGTATTCCTATTAATAGTATCATTTTTTGTTGCATGATTCAATCCTTTCATTATAAGATTTTGGTTTATCTTTTGAATATTTTTTTAAAAGATAATTTTTTTTTGATTCATTAACGCACCGACAAGTTGCGATAAACATATTGCCTTTTTCATCATAAGAGCAATTCTTTTCCTTTAACTTGGGTGGATTTAATGTTTTAGTTAAAGTATAAAGTATCAGCCTATAATATTTTTGACGTTTTTGTTTTATTGGCTTATCTAAAAAACTAACATAATGTTCCTCCTCTTGTCTTAATAATATTTTTAACTTTTTTGTATAATATTTATCTTTTTTAAATTTACTAAAACAATTAAGTTTTATAATTAAATTATTACAATTTGAAAATTTTATAGGAATAATATTCTTTCTATAGACATCATTATATACCCTCATTATTTCTAATATATCTGTCTTTAATTTACCTCTTATTTCATTTTCACATCTTCTATTAGATTTACAGTTGTATTTATAGTAACTATCAATTCTTCTACATAGTTGATAAACCTTTTTTTTTTAACTTCATGCTTAGACAGAGAATACCTATTGGAGATATCTCTTTTTATCTGAGATGTATTTGGATTTTCTACAGGTTCAGTAAAATCATCTCCTTGATTATCAGGTTGAGTGATAGGATGGATACTATTCTCTTGATATATAAGTTCACTAGCATTATTTATAAGTTGATTATCTGGTTGAATGCTAGACTCTAAAGGAGTATTTATTTCAGGTAGTTCTTGCTTTTCAGGTAAAGTATAAAAATGAGAATCTTCACTTATAGTTTCAGCACCTACTACTATAGGGTTTGGCATATCAGTAAGATTAGTATTTATACTTTTTTCAATATCACTATCTTTTTTAACACCAGATAGACCAAAAGGCAAATTCTTTTCTTCTGAATTTACAACTGAAGCAGTATCATTTTGCCCTTGCTCAGGACTATTGATAATTGGCTCAAAAGAGCGTGTTCTAGCCATACATGAATAGTAACGTTCTTTGGTTAGTTCAAGTAAACTACTACCTTTTCGTTTATTTCTTAAAAATAATTTTAATTTACTAGAACACTCTTTTGGTACATCACATTTTTTCAAATGAAGAGAATGTAAAAGCTTTTGTTGATATTTTTTTTTACTTTCAGAGAAAACTTTTTGTAATTCTTTTTTTTTGTCATTATCTCCAGTAAATATAGCATTAATTCTACTAATTAAAGGATTACAAAAGACTCCAATACTCTTTTTATCTAAGATAATTTCTTTTGATTGTCGATGAACTTTTTCAGATAAAGCATCTATATCTGTATTAAAATGATTATACTCATTTCTTATACATTGAGTCTTGTCTTCCTCTTCTGTAAACTTTGTAGTATAACAATCTTTAATATTAGGTTCTGTAGTATAATATTTCTTTTCAATATCAATACAAAGTGAACTTATATCTGCATTTAAAGGTAAAATTAAAAGTAAAAAAATAAAAATGTAATTCATAAGTGTTTCCTTTAAAAATTAGTACTGTTTTGATAAAGTGTAATAGAATTTCTTAAGCCATCAATATACTCTTTGATATCATTAGCTTCATCGATATCTATCTCTTTTAATTGCAAGACATTATCTACTTTACTTTTTAATATCTTCACTTTCTGTTTTACATTTTTAATAGCACTCATTCTATTTGCTTTCATCTGATAACAATCATTATATCTACCTTTTTTAATAACAGTAAAAGTATCATACTTCCCTTTTCTTTCAAGAGAATATAAATATTTCTCTTTTAAAATTTCACATTTTGCACCTTTCGTGATAATTTTTCTTAGTTCGCTTAAATAGGAGGTAGCAAACGTATCATATTTTTCTAAAAATTTATCAAGTTTTTGTAAATGTTTTTTTATTTTTTCTAGCTTTTCAGAAGATGCCTTTATTGTTTTTTGATGATTTAGAATTGAACCTCCATCAGCAAATAGCAATATACTTGTTATACAACAAGAAATTAATATTTTTTTCATCTTATACTCCTTCACATTTTTGATTTGATTTATCTTTTAATCTTTGAAGTATTGTTTTTGATTCTTCTAGCTCTTCTGTTGACATATTTTCAGAAAAATCAACAATTGATTCCATCTCATTAACAGCATTTTTAAGTTCTGCACACTTAGGATTACTAAGTATTTTTTCCATCTCTTTAAACGTTTTATAAATACTCTCTTTATGCTTTTCAATAGAGGCATCTATAACTCTTATCTCCTTATCCACCTCATCCATTTTTCCCATCTCTTTTTTATTTTCTTGGACAATTTTTATCTCTTGGTTATCTAGCTTTGTCTCTGCAAACAATGTTATACTGAGTATAACAATCATACTTAATGTTTTTTTCATTTAATTTCCTTTTTTATTTTTATTTGAATAGAAGAGCTTCTTCTTTATCAATAGCACGTTGTTTTTCACTACGAATATCAACTATTGGCGTAGCTTTAGGCATTGGTGTTGGCTTATGATGAATAACAATATCAGTCGTTCCATCAGCTCTTATAATCGTACTTGAAGATTCTATGTCAGATGGCGTTGGTGGTTTTGGTAATGGTCTAATGGGTTCTACATAGTTTGGTAATTTACCACTATTAACATTATCAATTTTTAATTTTAAAGCATCATAGTTTTTAGGAAAAAACCCTGCAAACGGCATATTATTATAAAGATTAAAATAATAATTAAAATCTTGTATACTTCCATCAATCCCTAAAGATTCTTTTATAGCCATAAGGGCAAATGCCGTTTTTTTAAGAGCAGGTTGTTCTTGGCTACCGATAGGGATAGAAAAACCATACATATTTAAAACTAATTGAATAGCCTTAATTTTAGAATTTTGATTTTTTCTACTCCATTCATGTCTCATATTATTCTTTTGAAGCTCATCTACTTTATACATATCTGAACAATTCCAATAAGGAACTTCAAAATTTCTTCCAAAAGCCTGAATAATAGTATGTTGGATTAAAATTTTAATTGCTTGGTGAACACCAGGGGTAATAGTTTTAGAAGCATTATTTGTAACTCCATTACCAAGAAGAAATACACCAAAACCTCTTCCCGAAGACTTTTTAGCAATTCTAATAGTATTTTCAGCGTATCCATATCGAGCATAGGTGTTAAAGTCTGTACCTTTTTGCTTATTTATAAACCTTAAACTCAAAGATATCTCTCGAATATTATCTGAATCATTTCTTGAAAAACCCAAATCTCCTGAGTTTCCATGATAAGTTCCTGTACCTTCAACACTGCTATCATTTGATTTTGAATAGATAATATCTGACCTATCAATACTACCTTGAAGCTGTAATACTCTAGGAACTTCTGTGTATTTTACAGAATCATCTGCCGTAACGATTGTCCCAATATCAGCAGTAATATGCTTTAAAGGAAAAAAATTTCCACTTGTTGCAGTTAACCTCCCAATACTAGTGAGTAGCATACCTTGCGAAGAGAATGGTAGTTTATCATCTGCTGTTTTATTTAATATCTCATAAACTTCAATATTAATATCACGATAATTAGCATACTTAAACCTTGCATATTGACTAAGAGATGCTCCAAAGTTTCCTAAAATCAATTGGTATTTATCTTCATAATTAGTTATATGACTCATAGATGATGTTAATCTAGGAATGCTTCTCACTGTATAGTCATCTATATGACTACTATCTTTTGTACATCCTGACAATAGAGTTCCAACCATTCCCAAAAACAGTATTTTTTTCCTATTTCTAAACTTCACTAATATCCTCCCTCATTAATAATTAATATTGACTATTTCTTCTTTGTAGCATTTGATGATAAACAAACGCTACAAAGCGTTATTTACTGTACATAAACTGTTGCCGTATTAATAACCGTGCTACCACGACTACTCTTTATATTGGTTCTATTGTTTTGTTGATTATTATTAATTTTTATTTTTACTCCACTAGCATTCGTTCCTCGTCCTAAATTAATTGTAGCAGTATTAACAATAGTTGATTCACCACTTTTTACAGTGAGTTTATTATTTCTTTGATTATTATTAATCGTCATTTTTGCTCCATTAATATTTGAAGACCCCTTATTTCCAGTTCCTGTTGATGAGCTAGGAGAAGAACCACCTCCACTAGATGGTGTACTGTTTCCAGCTTCCGAAGGTGTAGAAGGTAAAGTACTTCCATCTCCTGATGATGGTGTAGATGGTAAAGCATTATCATCAAATCCACCAAATACATTAGAGGTTGACAATAGAGCTACAAATGTAATTATTTTAATTTTCATTTTCAATCCTTTTTTGTTTGTTTTGTGTGACCACAAAAAAACTTATTATAAAAATAAGCTTTATTGTTTTCACTATTTAATAATATATTGATTATTTCTACGATATGTCTTCACATTTTTTATTTTTGTACCTCTTATATCAATTTCACCAATACTCACTCCATTACTTTTAGCTCTTCTATTTTTAACTCTATTTTTTGATACTCTTCTTATTCGTGTATTTTCTTGAATATGAGTAACATTTAATTTTCGATTTTTTCTTAATGTTTTTCCATCAGTTCTAACCGTATTCACATTTAATGCTCCTGCTCTATCCTTTATTTTCACCTTTCTATTTGCTTCATAAATATATAATGTATCTCCTACTACTCCATTTTTATGCGTTTTTGCCATATGTCTAATTTTTACTTTTTCTCCAATGGCAATACTATCATCAAAGCCACCTGCACATAAATAGGTGCTTATTCCTAAAATCACTATAAATACTTTTACTTTCATCTTATTCCCTTTATTAATTAAATTTTGGCAACCATTCCATATCCACGTAATTGTTAATTAGCTCATGTTAAGTTTCAAGGTTTATCTTTCACTAAAATCTTAATAGATATTAAATGGTTACCAAAAATAATTTTTTGCTGTATTACATAAAAATTAATTTCCTATGCTAATTCCAATATTAACACTAGAGCCAGTGATATTACTATTTACACTATTAAGATGATTAACAATAATATTACCTATTCCTATTGAAGTGGGTTCTACTTCTTCTTTACTTATAGAGTTAGAGTTACCTTCTTTTATTATAATTCCTAGATTTGCATTATTAATATCTGAATTTATAATACTCACTTCATTTTCAATAATAGAATCATCAATATTTGGCTCTATAATAATCCCAAAATTTGAGTTTTCAATAGTTGAATTTAATCTCTCCACCGTATTTATTACTTCAGAATTATTACTTATGCTTGTATTGCTACTAATAAGAATAGTCGAATTATTTATATATGGATGAATATAAGTATTAGAATGCTCTATATACTCATTTAATCTATTGCGTAGTTTTACTATTTCCTCATCTTTATAGCCTGTTGAATTTACATTAACAGAAAAATGGCTTGAAATTTCTCTGTTAATTTGTTCTAAACTTATGTTTTGTTCTAATCTTTTATCAATAACAGGATAGCCTCCAAAAGGAGACTTAAAATGTTCTGAGTAAAGTATTATTGGGAACAAAATATAAAGTTTACTAATATGTATATAATTTATGTTGATACCAAAGGTTTTCAGCATTTCTATTTCCTAAATTTTTTGCTCTACGAATATAATCTTTTGATGATTTAAAATCCTTTTTCTCAATATATAAAGTACCTATATAATAATTTAACCCACTATTCAGTGCATTACTTTTTTTATTAGAATTATAAAATTCTATTAAAATCAATACTGCATCTTTACTATTCTTTAAATGTAGATAATATATATCTGCTATTTTTTTATGAATTTTTCCATCTGTATCACTTAATCCAAAATCAAGAGATTTTTGATAACTTTTTACAGCTTTTTCATAGTCTATTTTCTGTTTTTCTTCTATTAAAGCTTTATTATAAAAAGAGTTAGCACATATTGTAGACTTTATTTTTTTTGCAATACAAAGTTTTGAAATTTCTTCTAAAAGAGGATAAGCTTTATTTACTTCATCCTTATTATTTTTAAAGTCTTCAAAGAAGTCATTTATCTTATCTTCTTTAGCTTTAGCATCTTCTTTAGCTTTAGCGTCTTCTTTAGCTTTAGCGTCTTCTTTAGCTTTAGCATCTTCTTTAGCTTTAGCATCTTCTTTAGCTTTAGCATCTTCTTTAGCTTTAGCGTCTTCTTTAGCTTTAGCGTCTTCTTTAGCTTTAGCATCTTCTTTAGCTTTAGCATCTTCTTTAGCTTTAGCATCTTCTTTAGCTTTAGCATCTTCTTTAGCTTTAGCATCTTCTTTAGCTTTAGCGTCTTCTTTTATTTGTTCTTTTTTCAAAGAATTATTATCAATTTGTGTACTTACATTAGGTGTAACACCACTACAACCAATAACTAACAAAAGTATTAAGCTTAGTAAAAAATATCTCATTTAGCCACTCCTTTATATATCATTTTATTATTTTCTCTGGGTTTATTTGCATTTAGATTTGTCATTTCTGCTACTAATTTATTAGGAACTCTTTCCAAAAGATGAACAATTAAATTCGCATCTACGTCATCTGAAGAAAAATTTGACATTAAATCATCCTCGTTCATTTCATTATTACTATCTATAAAACTATTTTTATATTTTCTTATTAATCTTTTTAACCCCTCTTTCTTCTTAAAAGAAGCTATATTTACATTTGGAAAATAATTTTCTATAAGCTCTCTTACAAAATTATCTTTATAATATTCTTTTAAATAATTATCTGAAAGATACTCCCTATAGTTCTCTCGTAATTTTTCTTTCCAGTTACTTTCGGCAAAGGTATACTTTCTAAAACGATTTGGTAAAAAACTCCAATATGGTAAATCATCTAATTTTGCAAGTAACTCAACCAATGAACTTTCTATTAATGCTCTTGAAACCTGACTTAAACCATTTGATTTAGATATAATAGTTCCTGCTTGAAACCCTGCTCCAAAAAAAGCAAATCGAAAAGTATTATCTTTTTTACTCTTTTTTACTAAAATTTTATTACTAGTAGAAATATTGGTAATATATTCCCATCGTTCTAGATTCCCATTATATTTTTTAACAATAAAATCCATAGAAAGTGCTTTTACATCCATATTATAATTTATCCCACCGACTAGATTAGCTTTAGCTCCCCCTGTTTGATAAAGTTGTCCACCTAAATTATCATTTACATTTAAAATTGCATCTAAACCAGTTATTGCTCCTTCTATACGATATTCTCCTGATTTAGGTTTTTTTGTTACTTCTATTAAAGTATAATTTTGACCTATGGTATTTATTGCATTTTTTATCATTAAATCAAAATTTGTAGGTAAATTCTTTTTTCCTGATTGATTAGTTATAGGCAGTACTGAAATATACCTTTCATCTTCTAAAGAGTGATGCATTATAACAGGTTCAGTCTGTTTTTCATTCTTATTCTCACATTGGTATAAAGTTTTTATCGTTTGGTTATTCTCCGTAATTTCAACTGTTTGTGTTGCCATTAAACCAAATCCATCTTGACAACTATTTGAAACTGCTACCTCTTGTTGAATTTCTTTTTGTTTACAAATTGTATTTGTATCTTTATCGTAATAGCCCTTTGTATCTTCATCATAATGTTTTACCTCACATGAACCTTTTTTCATTTCACCATTAAAGATAAAAGGCATATGTATATTTTGTTTAAATTTTTTCAGTAACTGTAATCTTTGTCTATATTGAGTACCTGAATCCATTGTAACATCATCTTTTACCATTTTTTCACTATTATTCTTAACCTTTGGGTCTACTATCTGAGAACAACCAACATTAAATAACAATAAAGAAAGTAAACTCATTGTTATTAATCTTTTTTCTTTCATAAAATCTCCTTTGTTTATGTACGATATAACTAATTTTTTATTTAGTTATTTGAATATTTTTAAAATACTCAAATAAATAAATATCTTTTGATTACTAGCAGTGTTAAATTAAGTACATGTTAGTAATCAGTTAATAGAAAATTATCTTCCTACATCAATTCCTATATTAACATTTCCTCCTGCTTCTATATCTACAGCTGTTAGCTTATTATCTATTTCTATGTCATTATTAGATATTTCTACATTATCTGAATGTGCAATTAATCCCATTTTAACATTTCCTCCTGCTTCTATATCTACAGCAAGTAGCTCATTATGTATCTCAATATCATTATTTGACATAACCATACTACTTCCTGCACCATTGCCTGATGGTGTTGAACTTTGTGGTGTTGAATTTTGTGGTGTTGAATTTTGTGGTGTTGAATTTTGTGGTGTTGATGGAAGTTCAGGAGCAGAATGTTTTTCTGCATAACTACTAGTAACTAACAGTGCACTGCAAACTAAACTTGATAAAATTATTTTTTTGAACATTTTTTTTCCTTATATTTAATTAATAAATTTGATTTTATTTTTTAGAGCTACTACTTACTTTTTGTTTTATTTTTTTATACTACCTACCTCCTCTTAATTTTTTAATCATTATGAATAGAACTATTACTTATAGTTGTACTACTATGAATGGAGGCATTAGATATAGTCCTATCAGTAGATATAGACACCCCACTATTAGAACTTTCCAAACTACTATTCTCAATCTCAACTATATTTGTAACTTCTCGATTACTTATATCTCCTGTATATTCTAGTCCTAAATTTACATTAGAGTTAGAAGATGAATGATGTAAATATTTACCTCTGTCATCTACATATTGATTACTAACATTTCTAATTTTTACAACATTTATAACCTCTCTATTTTCATTATTTTCTAATGAAAGACCTAAATCTGCTCCTCCCTCTTCAACTAAATCATCATATTCACTTTGATTATTTACCTCAACATAATTATAATTCTTGTCATCTTTGTTAATTTTTGCCTTTAACTCATCTAGTGAAGGTGCTTTAAAACTCTCTGCCCCTAAAAAACTAACTCCGAGAACTATTAACACTATAATTTTCAAATACTTACTCATTTTCTTATCCTTTAATTTTATTTTCTATAAAGATTTAAGCTGATTTAAACTGCCATAAAAGACATCTTTATCAACATACAAATTCATACCATTTACATCTGTAGCTGTTTCAGTAAACTGCCAAAATGTAAAATCTTTATTCGGTTTAAAGTCTACATTGTATTGGTGTAAATCATCAATATTATTGATAATTTTTTCACTACTTTTACTAAACATATATTTGGCTATCCAAAGCTTGTAATTGTCTCTAATACTTTGGTCTACTTCACTATCACTAAATGATTCATTCATATAGAGAATAGGTTTACGACCCAAAGCACTCTCTACCTCTGATGCAAATGCTCGTATCCAATCAGAAAACTCTTTTTTACTCCATCTTCCAATTTGATTTCTATTTTGAGCATACTCCTTGCTATAGAGAGGATTTTCCAAATCAATGACAGGTGGAAGCATTTGATAGTTGTCATAGTATGGTTTTATTTTTGATACAAAATATCTAGCTGATTCTCTTGCTTCTGATATTTTATTGTTATAATCTACACGAATAAAATGATAAGGTGCAACTATTAACCCTGCATTTATAGCGTTGTCCATATTTTCTTTGAACCTAGAGTCTACAAATTTGAGACTACTTTCATGGCTTTTCTCATAATCAGTCTCAGGATACCCCTCTGTTGCTTTTATAAATGCAAAAGAGATATTGTCATTTTTGACCTGTAACCAATTTATAGAACCGTTATTGTGACTCACATCTATACCCATTAACTGGGTTTGATTAGAGGGTTCTGTATCTCCTGATGTAAACTTTATCTTTTTGACTCCCTTATCAATAAAAAAGTCTGGTGTTACACCACCCATATCAATCTTTATCCAATCATATTCTAATACTCCATTTTCATTTTTTGTAGAGAACTTCCATGTGTCTCCTGCTTTATTGATAATGAACCATGAGCCATTGGCTTGAAAAAACCACCATAAAATATTAACAGTAGAGTTTCTTATCTTTTCAATATCTGATTGGATAATAGGGTCTGTATGTGACTCTTTCCACCCTTGGTCATAATAAGTATAATTATGATTATCCTTAATATAACCAATGGTAATCCTCTCATTCTTCAAATCGACAGAGGCAACACCCTCTCCAACTGTTCCCCAACCATTAACGCCATTTTTAAAGCCCATTAATGAATATACATTGACTTTTTGGGAGGATAGTAAAGGAGATATATACCATCTCTCATCTTTTTGATAATAACCAAAAGATAATGTAGATATCACACTTTTTATTACTTGACTATCTTGCTGTTTTTGAACTAACTCTGTTTTTGTTGATACTGTTGGTACATTATGCGTTGCAGTAGAGTTTTCCCCACAACCTATAACTATAGTTCCTATTAAAAGGAGGAAAGTATTTATTGTTTTTGACATTTCATCTCCTTTAATTATCTAAATTATAAAATGTTGGATAACAAGAGACTCCACCTGTTACCCATAACTTATCATCAACTGCACCTGCTACATTGTCTTTGTAATTAAATTTATATTTTTTTTCTTGATATTTCTCATCACCAGCTTTATTTGAATCACTTAATATGTACCATTCTTTATTTGCTCCTCCAATCTCTTCTACAAAACCTACATGACCATATTTACCACACTCCCATACAGCTAACAAACCTCTTTTTCTTTTCTCTAAAGGAAGAACATCATCTTTTGTTAAAAAACCTTGACCTTTAATACCCAATTTTGAAGACCAATTTTTAGCATCTCTACCATATGTATCATAGAGACCGTTATATATAGTATTATATGCTTTTTTTGAAATTAATCCTTTGGCATAAAGTTCTATATATCTACCATAAACATACCATGTACATTGACCATATAATCCTGCATGAAATGCATTCTCTGGTACACGATAATATTTACTAGTAAGCACAGCTTTAGGATAAGAAGTGCTATGTGATGTACTAGGAGATGTACCATCTGTTTTAAATCTTATTTTCTTTAACCCTTTATCCATAAAGAACTTAGGTTTTTCACCACCCATATCAACATTTTTCCAACCAATATCTTTCTCTCCATTACTTAATGTTTTAGTAATAAACTTAAATATATCTCCATTTTTATTAATAATAAACC
>Ga0256914_1003380_pt1 | contig 12587 bp, 9 predicted proteins | sample HulkmetaG_FD_191571 | JGI IMG/M metagenome (GOLD analysis project Ga0256914, IMG submission 191571) | Hydrothermal chimney microbial communities from Main Endeavour vent field at the Juan de Fuca Ridge, Pacific Ocean - Hulk | ecosystem: Environmental > Aquatic > Marine > Hydrothermal vents ...
GGTTGAGCGTCTGCTCACGCTCGTCGTGCCCACCGCCCAGGCCGTGTCCCCGGTGGCGTCCCACGGCATCGATCTCGTCGATGAAAATGATACAGGGCGCATACTTCTTCCCCTGCTCGAACAGGTCACGCACTCGAGAAGCGCCCACACCCACAAACATCTCCACGAAATCCGATCCGCTGATACTGAAGAAGGGCACCCCGGCCTCCCCGGCGATGGCCCGCGCAAGCAGGGTCTTGCCCGTTCCCGGCGCCCCCACCAGGAGGACACCCTTGGGTATCCGGCCCCCGAGCCGGGTGAACTTTTTGGGCTCCTTCAGAAACGCGATGATCTCTTCCAACTCCTCCTTGGCCTCCGCGATCCCCGCCACATCCGCGAAGGTTACCTTCTTGTTCGGATCCGTCTGGAGGCGCGCCCGACTCTTGCCGAACGACATCGCCTTGCCGCCGCCCATCTGGAGCTGGCGCATGAAAAAGATGAAGATCAGGAAGATGAAGAGAAGCGGCAGCCACTGGGCGAGCAGCGACCAGACCGGACTGTCCTTCTCCTGCCTGAAGTTGGGCACGATGTCGTGCTGCTCGAGTTCTGCAAGGAAGTGGTCCGAATAGGCGGGGCCATAGGACTTGAACGGTGTGTTGTTCTTGAACTTCCCCGTGATCTCGTTCCCGGAAAAGGTGAGTTCCGCCACCTCCCCAGCGCGTACTCGCTGCATGAGTTCGGAAAACTCGATCTTGTCCGGTGCACCGGACTGGCCTCCCGTCAAGAACGTGATGACCAGCATCACCAGGAGCAGGAGAAACACCCAAAAGGCAAATGTCTTGTGTGCAGGCTTCATGGCTACGACGTCACTCAACCACTACGTCACCCGGGTCGCGGCACCCTCTCCCGGCTCCTCCAGCCGCAACCGGAGAACGCGCTCAGACTTCCCGGAGATTCTGGTATACTCGGAACCCCGCACGCCGACAACCCACACGATCCGACCGCCCATCAATACCAGTGGAATCGTCTGTCGCCGCGCACGCGGTATCTTCTCCCGAATGAAAAAACGGCTCAACCTCACCGGTCCCGGGGCTCCAAATGGATGAAACCGATCCCCTCGCCGGTAATAGCGTACCCACAGGCGCCCGTCGACCCGATCCTCCTCGAGCCAGCATTCGCGGGCATGCCCACGCAGTCCTTCCACCGCGGCTCGAGGCACCCGGTCCACCCGAATGGTCTCTCCCGTGGGCAGAGAAGTGGCCCCCGGAATCGCCAGTTCCACCTCATCGCCCGCCCGCCCATCGGCCGCTGCACGCCTGGCCACCACCAGCCGCTCCGGCTCCAGCTCCACGCGCAATCCGCCTGGAAGGTCCAGTGCCTTGAACCCTCCACCGCGCTCGGCCAGATCGAGTACCGCAGCCAAATGGTCGTGGCCCACCGTGACCCCCGGGACCTCCGCCGTCAATACCCGGACAGCCTTGCGCAACAGGCGAAAGCGTAGCGCAGGATGCTGCTCGAGCAATGCTCCAACCGACACCTCGACCCGGTCGACCCCAGGCTGGACCGCGCTCGAATTCCATACGGTTTCGGTCAGCTTGTCAAGGAGATCCGTGTCCCGCCGTGCCACCTCCGCCAACCGGGCCAGTGCCCGCTCGAGATTCGGATTCTCTGCCAGCAGCGCCGGCCAGACGTGCAGCCGGATTCGGTTGCGCGTGTACGCCGGAGATACGTTGGTACCGTCCTCGACCCAGGTGAGACCCCGGAACCGTGCATAGGCAAGGACTTCGTCCCGAGTCGCACACAGCAGCGGCCGCACGACCCACCCGTCCCGCACCGGCGCCATGCCCCCCAATCCGTCCGTCCCGGCGCCGCGGAGCACCCGTTCCAGGATCGTCTCCGCCTGGTCGGTCATCGTGTGGCCCAACGCCACCACTCGAGCCCCTCGGGCTTCCCTGGACTCGGCGAGAAAGGCGTAGCGCGCGTCCCGGGCTGCGGCCTGGAGCGAGACGCCTTGTCGGCCGGCCGCTTCCTTCAGACCCCGGAGACGACCGACCACGTACGGCAACCCACGAGCCCCGGCCAGACCCTTCACAAAACGCTCGTCCCGGTCCGCCTCCGCACCTCGAAGCCCGTGGTGCACGTGCGCCACCACCAACCGGGCGCTCAACGACGGGCTCAACTGTTCCAGAAGGTCGAGCAGTACGCAGGAGTCAACCCCACCGGACACGGCCACGACCACCGTGTCTCCCACCCGAATCAGGTCGTGCCGGGCGATGAATCGCGCAACCCGACCCAGCAGTGCACGTGGTGGACCAATCGGCCTCGCCTCCCTCATCCTCTGTCCGAAAAAACCCTGCTAACTATAGCATCCTGGCCCTTGCGCGTCAATGAACCGGACCAGGGTCACGACCGCGGTCAGCCGGTGCTTGACGCCCACGGTCGCACCTCTCTATAGTCTTACCAGGGCTGATCAGCCGGTCGTCCAGGCCAGAGAACGGATCGTTCCTGACCGGTCCCGGCCTCCGCCTTCATCAGGACTCCAGACCGCTTCAACCGGTCCGGTCCTTCCTGGAGTACGCATGGCGCCTCGACCCCTTCTATTCCATCGCGTCGTCACCGCCGACGACCAGTCGGCGTTGCGGGCACTCGTCTTGCTCCACGGCATCCTGGGCCAGGGCCGGAACTGGCACGGAATCGCCCAGGCGCTGGTGCACCGATTGCCCGACTGGGCCGTCGTGTTGGTGGACCTTCGCATGCACGGACGATCCCAGGGATTCCCCCCTCCACACACCGTGGACGCCTGCGCAGAGGACCTCCTCGACTTGATGGAACACCTCCCCTTCCCCACCGAAGCCGTGGCCGGACACTCCTTCGGAGGCAAGGTCGCCCTCGCGCTCGCCCAGGAAGCCCCCGAGGACCTCGAGCAGGTTTTCGTCCTGGACGCGAATCCTGCTGCAGGCAAGGCGGCCACTCGAGTCGCACGTCTCCTCACGCTGCTTCAAACCGTCCCGATGCCTCAGCCCTCCCGCGACGCCTTCATCTCCTACCTCGCCTCCCGGGGCCTCGACCGCCGCACCGCCCAGTGGGTGGCAACCAATCTCCGCGCCCAGGGGCGCACGTTCAACTGGGGCGTGGACTTGCAAGCAATCGAGGGGATGCTCCGCGACTTCCTCCGTCGAGATTTCCTCGAGTTCCTCGCCCGGAGCGACCCGTCCGTGGCGGTACGGTTCGTCGCAGCGGCCGAATCCCCGGTATTCTCCTCCGAGATGATACACCGTATCCAGGACATGGCCCGGAACGGACGCATTTCCATCGATGTGCTCCCCCGAGCCGGCCACTGGCTCCACGTGGACAACCCGAACGGTCTGCTGGAAATCTTCTTCCGTTACCTGTGACCCCTGGGGGCACACATGACCGAGCACTCGCTGTCCGAACTCCTGTTACCCATCCAGAATCGGCATGACCTCCGCCGCGCGTTCCACCTGGTCCAGTCGTTCCGACACGACCCTTCCCTACTCTTCGAATGGGTGCCGGAAACGCCACTCCCGCTCCTGGAACGCGAGCGCCGCGAAATGGCCCTCTCCCTCTACCTGGTGGCCACCCTGGATACCGGCGTGGGCGAGATCGAATCCCGCGTCAGAGCCTGCCGGCACATCTTCTCCCGCAATGTGACGGCCCCCGCCGACGCGGTCAAGGCTGCTGAACTGCTTTTCCGCTCCAGAATGATGAGCGGAAGCACCGACATCGAAACCTTCTGGCTCGCCGCCGCATTCGCACACCCCCTCCATCCAATCGCTGCAACCGACCTGCGCTCCAACGCCTGGGCCTACCTCTGTCACGCTCCGTTCAACCTCGATTCCAGGACCGCCACACGCTTTGCAAGAGCCGGAAAATCCTTGCAGCGACCCCCCTTCCCCCGCTGGCCCATGGAACTCGTCGAGTGGCTCATGCGCCGCGCACACCAGGCGGACCTGGGCGCCACCATCCTCCAGGCCCACCTCTGCGTGACAATGGGCGCCCGCGACCTCGAGGACCTCGCAGAAAAACTCCACGCCGGGAAGCGAACCCCGGACCAACAGACTTTCGACGCGCTCGAGCAACTCGCCCGCTACTACGTGCGCGTGGAAGCCGACGAGGTCCATGCCCGGGACCTGGTCGCATTCGTGGCTTCCCAGTCCGTGGACGCCTCGCCTTACCTCCACTACCTCGAGCACCACGTGTTCGATCTGCCATATGATGAGTTGTACGAACTCGTCTCCGCCCATCTCGAGCAACCCGAACGGCTGGACCGACTCTACGAACGGTACGTGGCCGAGGACCGGTACGACGTGGCCCGGCGTCTGGTCGAGGCGGAACTGGTCAAGCGTCTCGACCCGTGGTACTACGGCGGAATTCAGCCCCACGTCACCCGGGCCCTCTCCCGGATCGCCCAGGGCGCCGACATCACGGACGCTCGAGTCCGCACTCTGGTGGTACGTCTCGCAGGCGTCCATGCGCGCACCCACATGGTGACGCCCAGCACGCGCTTGCTCCTGGACCGTATCGAGCGGCCTGAATACCTGGAGGACGGCGCGCCCATCGAGGAGATCCGGCGAGGTATCGGCGTATTCCTGGCCGCGGCCGAACCCGGGAATCTGCTCGAGCGGGAACGTCAGGTGGTGGAGGAGCGTTGGGAGGATCTGACGCCGACCGAGCGGCGCGTGATGAACGAGGTGCACGCCTGGATCCAGCACCGGTTCCGACCTCGAGTGGAGGCTCTCCGTCCGGCGACAGCGGTGGGGAACACGTCGGACACCTTTTCGGCCCTGGGGGAGAAGCGAACCGCCATTCGGGATGCGGAGAAGCATTTCCGACGGCTTTACCATCAGTTGATGACGCCTGAGCGGCGAGAACGCCTGAAGCGCGAAGTGGAGACGGCTCTGGGCGTGCCGTTCCAGGAAGTGCGAAGCCTGGACCTGGAAACGGTTTACACGCTGGCCCGAGACCGGGCGCGCCGAGGCCGTCTCGGCGCTCTCGGCCTTGGCGTGATTGCCGGAGTCACCAGCGGGCTCGGCGGAACCAGCCTCGAGATGGTGACGGTGAGCTTCCTGGCCGCCAGGAACGTCTCGTGGATCGGCGCCTGCTTCGGGATCGAGCCCGGCACCGACGAGGGGTTCGAGTTCCTGGTGGACACCCTGTTCACCACCCTGTCGGTGGACGCAGGCGGTGGTCTCGTGGCCTACCTGATGGATCGGAAGCCCGTACTCCGTCACCTGTTGACCGTCCAGGTGGTACAGGCCTTGAGCCGGAACGTGCGTCGGGCGTTGCAGACCGGCGAACGCGGTGGGTTGAGCGGTTTCGTCGCTGCCGGCTTGCTCCGCCTGTCCGACCGGGTGCGGCTCGGTTGGGGACCGCGCCACTGGGCCCTCGGCGTCGCGCTCGCCAATGCGGTGGCGGCAGGTGGGGCCAATCTGCGCCTGTACCAGGAGATGACGGAGGCTGCGATCCACATCGCCGCGCGCCGGTGGGTCCACGAACGCCTGGGCCTGATGGCGCCTCGAGGCGATGGGATCGAGTTTCACGCTGCAGGCACCGCGCCGCCTTCTCATGCACCTCGGATCTGGTAGACGACGGTGCTCGGCCAGGAGGCGCCGGACGGAGAGGAGTGCCCGGATGCGTATTCGTTGCATACCCGAGTTGGTCCCACGCCCCATCCCGGAGGAATCGTGTCCGGCCTGCGGGCGCCCACGGATTCCGTACGTTCCTCGCTGTATCTGCGGCCACGTCCATGTCGACATGACCGAAGAGGTCACCCCGATCATCCAGGGCCTTCGAGCCCCGAAACCAACCGGGACCTTCCGGTTGGCCCACTGGTCCGACCTCCATCAGGGCTCCCGGTGGCCTCTGGGCCTGGACGTGGCGGCCAGGCTCCGCAACCTCCTTTCCGCACTGGTCCAGCTCGAGGTTGACGGGTTGATCGTGTCCGGCGATCTCACCCAGTTCGGCAAGCCGGGCGAACTCCTCGAGGTCCGTCAGCACCTCGAGGCCTTCGGGTTCGACGCCCGCCGGCGGCTGGTCGTACCGGGCAACCACGACGTGGCTCGAGGCACCCGGAATCGAGATTTCGAGGATGTGTTCGAAGTGTCCTATCCCTGGGTGGGCGAAATCGGCCCCGGAATCGCCGTGGTGGCGTTTGACAGCAACCTGCTCGAGGAGCGGACCCTGTTCGAACGGGGGTGGGTCAACGTGCGTGGGCGGGTGGGGTCCGAAGCCATGAACATGGCCAGAACCGAACTCGAGACCGTGCCGGCCGAGACGCGGCTCCTGGTGCTCCACCACCACCTGGGCCGCCTGCCCCCGGAACGTCGGTGGGCCACGTTCGACGAGCACACATTCAAGGTCGACCAGTACCTCATGGCCCCGCTCGTGGACGCTGGAGAGGTCCTGGCGTTCGCCCGCGAGGCGGGAGTGACGGCCGTGTTGCACGGGCACAAACACTGGTACAGTCGCACCGGCTACCGGGTCGGCGCGCTTCCGGTGTTCAACGCCGGCTCCGTCACCTTGATGCGCCACCCCCAATTCCGCCTCTTCGACTTCAGGCAGGGGGAATGGTGCGCACTGTACCGGGTCGAGGTCAACTTCTGAACCCCGTTCGCCCCCGGGGTGTCACATGCGAAACTCGTCCATCAGCTCGTCCGGGACCGCACGAACCTGCCCGTCCGGCGCCATGATGAACCCTCGAGCCGTCAGGCTGGCCACGCAGCACGCTCCGGCCACGTTGAGCGTTTGAACCACGATGCGGACTCCGCCGTCCTCGAGCATGTCGCGCCAGACGATTGCCTTGGCCGGGTTTCGGCCCTCGCCGAGGGTGATGGGCGCGCTCTCAGGCATGGCTGCAAGTTCCTCGAACGGAAGCTCCTTCAGCCTCCCCAGCTCTTGTTCTATCAGACGGTCCTGGGGACCCTCCAGATTCGTGATCATCTCCACTTTCTGCCTCCTGCTCTCCCCCCCATCCACCCACGTCGCCCTCGCCGCGGGGAGCCCCTCGAGTATTGCACATCTTCCGCCCCGACGGTAGGCTTGTGAAACACTCCAGACACTTCCCCGTCAGCATGGAGGCGAACGTGCAACCCAATTCCACGATCCCGGAACACCGCCGGCCCGACGCCCCCCTCGCGTCCCCCCCCCGGCGACTCACCATTCTCACCGACTTCGACGGCGTCTGGACGCGGCTCGAGGGCCAGGCGGCTGCGGTACGTGAAGCCCGGGTGACACGCGTCGCCGAACTCGCCCGGTGGCCCGCATCCCGGGTCCGGGCCTGCTTCGACCGGGTCGAGGAGGCGATTCGCGCCGACCCTGCCGCTCACGGATGGCGTTCCCACGGCCGAATCACCGCCTACGCCGATGAAGACCCGTTCCTCATGCACAACGCCCTGGTCAGCGGCCTCGAGACGCTCGCCCAGGCCGGAGACGGGACCTGCACCGACCTGGTGCGGAAGTTGGCCGAACGCGGCTGGACCGATCTGACGGCACTCGGGTCGGAGATCTTCCTCTCCGCCAGCCAGGCGTTCCTTGCCCGGGCCGGGCACGACCTGGTTCCTCATGCGGTCCCCTTGCTCCACAACTTGCTCGAACAGGCCGACGTGGTGTTCTGTACCAACTTCACCGCCGACCTGGTCGCGCAAACCTGGAAACATCACGGGATCGCCTTCGGAAACGACCCACACCTGCGCCTGCGCGGAAACGCCCGAAAGCAGTTCCTGAGCGACGGCCCCCCCGACCTCCGACGGTTCGGAGAAAGAACCGTGGCCGTGGACCGACCATTCTACCGCGAAGCCCTGCTCGCCGAACGTCCCGACATCGTGGTCGGTGACGTCTTCTCCCTCGACCTCGCCCTCCCTCTCGCCCTCCGGGAGTCCGTGCATGACCTGAGCCACCTCCGCGCATGCCTCTGTCGAACACCCTGGACCCCTCATTGGGCACTCGAACCCGCCGGAGCCCGCTCCATCGCCGGTCTCCACCTCCTCGACACCCTCCAGGACCTCCTCCCCCTCGTGGCATCCTTCACCGGCGACACCCAACCGAACTCATGAACTCACTTTGCTTTTTTCCACGGGATAAATGCCGTTGACACATCCGGCACGGAGCATCACAATGTACCTGGTCACGCTGGGGTGACCAAAACCAGGGTTCCGTGCAGGGAGGTCTCATGAAGCGTTTCCTAGTACTCATGATCGGTCTGGCATTCCTGGCCGTCGGACAGGATGACTGTCGCCAGGACATGGACGGCGACGGTTACATCGGCATGGATGACTGCGACGACAACAACCCCGAGGTCTACCCCGACGCCCCCGAGGTATGCAACGGAATCGACGACGATTGCGACCGCAAGGTCGACGAGGACTTCGACGCGGACGGCGACGGGTTCAGCACTTGCGACCTCGAGGACAACCCCGCGGATTGCAACGACGACTACGCGGGAACCTTCCCCGGCGCCATCGAGTTGTGCGACGGAGAAGACAACAACTGTGACGGCGAGATCGACGAAGACTTCGACGCAGACAACGACGGGCACACCATTTGCACCGGTGACTGCGACGACCTGGACCCGGAGGTCCACCCTGACGCGGAAGAGTTGTGCGACTTCTTCGACAACAACTGCAACGGCCTGATCGATGAAACCTTCGACCAGGACATGGATGGCTACACCACGTGCGCAGGAGACTGTGACGACACCGACCCCACAACCTATGTGGGCGCCTCCGACGTGTGCGACGGGGTGGACAACAACTGCAACGGCCTCACCGATGAGGACTGGGACGGCGACGGCGACGGCGTCACCTCCTGCGGCGGCGATTGCAACGACACCAACCCGGCCATCTTCACCGGCGCCCCCGAAATCTGCGACGGCCTGGACAACAACTGCGACGGGCAGGTGGACGAGGGCGTCCTCGTCACCTGGTATCTGGACGCTGACAACGACGGGTTCGGGAATCCCGACACCGCCGTCACCGGCTGCTCGGCTCCGTCCGAATTCTATATCGTCCACGACGGCGACTGCAACGACCTGGACCCTGCCATCAATCCGGACGCCATCGAGGCATGCGACGCCATCGACAACAACTGCGACGGGCAGGTGGACGAGGGGTTCGACGCGGACGGCGATGGCGTCACCACCTGCGCAGGTGATTGCAACGACGGCGACTCCTCCATCTATCCAGGCGCACCCGACATCTGCGACGGGATCGACAGCGACTGCGGCGGCGAGGTCGAGGAAACCTGCTCGGCTCCGGTGGCGGAGGCGGTCATGATCGCCGAGGGCACCGACGCTGACGTGCTCATGAACATCGCCTTCGGTACCGAACCGCTCACCGTCTACTTCGACGCGACCTCGAGCTACGACCCTGACGGCGGTGAGATCGTCTCCTTCTCCTGGGAATTCGGCGACGGCACCACTGCAGAAGGGCCGAACGTCAACCACGTCTACAATGCGGAAGCGCCGGACGTGGCCACCACCTACGTGGTCGCCCTCACCGTCACCGACGATGAAGGCGAGGTCACGGTCAAAAACCTCGGTATCCGCGTCTGCGGCGCCGAGTATCCCGACGACTGCGGCCCCCTCAACTGACCCCTCTCCGGCACCGACCCCCGGTCACTCCCTCCCTTCCTCCCCCCTTCCCGACGGCTCAAGTCCCCACAACACACGAAACAACCTACCCGCCCCCGCACCGGGACCCTCTCCACGAACACCCCCGAGACGCTACACCGCCTCGAGACGCTACACCGCAGTCAGAAACGGGGCCAGATCCGGATCGTTGAGCAGTTCCTCGAGCAGGGCGTTCTCCGCATCGGTCCGGGACGGAGCGTTCATCAACTCATGGGCCCGCTGCAGCTTCTTGAACTTCTGGTAGCCCTCCATCGTGTCACGGAGAAACTCCAGCGCAGCCTTCCCACTCTGGCCTCCACCGTTCAACTCGGCAACCAGCTTGGCGATCTTCTGAGTGATCTCCCAGTTGACATGGGCATAGTGTTCCCGCGTGATTCCCAGTACCGCGTAACTGAACGCCTCGAACGGTCGCCCATCCTCGTGAATCACCCGGAGATCCCGGTTCAGACGCAGTCCTTCCGGAACCGGGTTCTTGAAACAGACAAAGTAGCCCGGCTGAAGCAGCTTGAAACCCGACGATGGATCCGCTACTTCCAGCTTGATCCGCTCGTCGAGAATGCGATCGTGGTGCGCCAGGTTGTCCACCAGGTTCATGAAGGCCGGAACCGCGAATCCCACCGCGCCCGCATAAGGGGCAATCTGGGGAAACGCGATCGCCACCGACGTGCTCACGTGACGCGCCGCTTCCTGAACGTCCCGAATCAGGTCGCGATCCAGAATGTCCACGTCATACACCTGGATACGGATCGTCAGCACCCGACTTTTGCATTCACGAACCGACAGCACCACGTCGCTGAAAAAATCCTCCTGCCACCCCAGTGGGACCTCCTGCGCAAGAAAATGGAGACGCTGCACCGGGGGTTCATCCGCAAACTGGAACGTGGTGGCCACCACAAGATCGTTGTGGTTGAAACTCAACCAGTCCTCGTCCTCCTGCACGAACAATCCACGAAAACGGACCGTGATCGGTTCCGCACGCTTGAACCCGACCTCGCCCACAAAGTACTGGTCCAGCCGCCCGAGCAGCGCGCTCTCGCCGATGTTGACGGGTGTGGCCCACCACTTGAGTTCCGTCATTGCCTGTTCCCTCCTCCTCACAGCATCATCCTACAAGGTCATCCTGCCGTCCTCCAACGTATGCGCTCCGGGACGGCTCGAGACGGTCATGGGTCCATCACGAACCCCTCCTCGATCCGACCGCGGCCCGGTCGGTTCCTGCCACGGTTGCCTCGAGAAGGAAGGTCATCGCACCGGGAAGTCTGCGAGCCCAGGCAGACTCGTGATGAATGCCTTCCGGGTCCTCCACGTACATGAGGTTTTCGCCTGGCCGGTAGCCCTTGCGCAGGAGCAGGTCGCGCATGCGTCTGGCAGGCGCCAGGGTCCTTCGTCGATAGAGGGGTTCGAGCCAGGGGCGGCGTGCGCCGGCCTCGAACTCCCGTGCGCCCATGTCCAGGTACAGTCGGCCCGGGACGAACGGGGCGAAGCGCACAAAGGAGAAAAGGGCTCGAGAGGCGAACAGGAGGGACGGACTCATGGCGCCTGCATTTCCGAAAATGTCAGGACGTGCAAAGAAAGCATGCAGGCTGATGAGTCCCCCCATGGAGGACCCGATGGTGGCGGTCCGGGAGGGGCCGGGCTGTGTCCGGAACGAGCGGTCGATCAGTGGCTTGACCGTGTCTCCGATGAACTGGAGGTAGGCGTCGCCGCGCCCGCCGCCGAACTGGGGGTCGGCGAACGGGCTGTATTCGGCCATGCGCTCCTCGCCCATGTTCGGGATGCCCACCACGAGGGCCTCGAGGCCCTCGGTTCGGGCGAGGCGGTCCATGATCTTGTCGACACCCCACTCGCCCACAAAGCTCGTGGTCTCGTCGAACAGGTTCTGGCCGTCGTGCATGTAGACGACCGGATAGCGTTCCGCGCCTCCTTCGTAGGAAGGGGGCAGATAGACCAGGATGTCCCGCCGGTTCCCGAGCTGAGGGCTCCGGACGTCCCGGGCGACCACCACGTGTCCGGTGACCGTGTGGTCTGGCGAACCCCGGTAGGTGTCATAATCCAGCCAGCGGATTGCGTTCAAGCGGGCCTCTACAATTCGACAGGGTGGAACCGGGTTCGGAAGAGGTACCGCCCGAAGCCGGGCTTGCCGAGGAACTTGCCGTCATCCACCACCATCTCGCCACGCACGAACACCTTGTCCGGGCCGCCCTTGATGGTCATGCCCTCGTAGGGACTGTAGTCCACCCGCATGTGCAGGTCCGCATGGGAAAGGCTGTAGTCTCGAGCCGGGTCCCAGAGCACGATGTCGGCGTCCGCCCCGGGCACGATGGCGCCCTTGCGCGGATAGAGACCGAACAGCTTGGCTGGCTTGGTCGCAGTGGCGTCCACGAACCGGGTCAGGCTGATCTTGTGTTCGACCACGCCCTGATAGGTGAGCGCCATGCGGGTCTCGATGCCCGGCAACCCGCTGGGGATCTTGCGGAAATCGCCCTCCCCCATCCGCTTGGCCCCGTCGTAGTCGAACGGGCAGTGGTCGGTGGCGACCGTCAGGATATCCCCTTGCCGGAGCCCTCGCCACAGGGCCGGCGCATGGCTGCGGTCCCGGATCGGCGGCGTGCACACAAACTTGGCCCCCTCGAACCCGGGACGGGCCATCTCGTCGGCGGAGAGGTAGAGATACTGCGGGCAGGTTTCCGCGTAGACCCGTTGTCCCCGCTTGCGGGCCTTGCCCACAGCCTCGAGAGCCTCACGACACGTGAGGTGCACCACGTAGAGCGGAGCCCCGGCCACCTCGGCCAGGGCGATGGTCCGGGCCGTGGCCTCTCCCTCGAGTACGCTGGGCCGGCTCAGGCCGTGGTACTTCGGGTCGGTCTTGCCTTCCGCGACCATGGCGTCCACGATTTCGGCGATGGCCGGCCCGTTTTCCGCGTGGACCTGGATCAGGGCGTCGCGGTCTGCAGCCCACCGA
>Ga0256914_1003381_pt1 | contig 12587 bp, 10 predicted proteins | sample HulkmetaG_FD_191571 | JGI IMG/M metagenome (GOLD analysis project Ga0256914, IMG submission 191571) | Hydrothermal chimney microbial communities from Main Endeavour vent field at the Juan de Fuca Ridge, Pacific Ocean - Hulk | ecosystem: Environmental > Aquatic > Marine > Hydrothermal vents ...
GATATCGAGAAATACAGTGCGACCATTATCTTTGCCCTCACCACCATGTTCAGATTTGTACTCCAAAGTGGAGCGCTGGATGATACCGATATAAGCAGCGTGAGGGTAGTATTCGGGGGGGGAGAAAGGACACCGAAAAGCCTCCTTGACGAACTTGCCAAAAAAGGGCTTCCTCTCCAGATGGGGTTCGGCCAGACGGAGAACTCTGCAATGTGCCTAATGCCAAAGGAGAGTGTTCACAAAAAAAAGGGCTCATGTGGACTGCCAAATTTTTTTACAGAGATATGGATCCAGGATAAACAGGGAAAAAGGCTTCCACCGGGTAAAATAGGAGAAATAGTAGCAACTGGCCCAAATGTTATGACCGGCTACTGGGACCTGCCGGATGAAACTGGCAAGACGATCGTGGATGGAGTGCTTCATACCGGGGATCTGGGATACATGGACGAAGACGGTTTCCTGTATGTTGTTGACAGGGCCAAAGACATGTACCGGAGCGGCGCCGAGAACGTCTATCCTGCCGAGGTAGAAAAGATCCTGGCAGACCATCCAAAGATTGAAAATGTCGCAATCGTTGGTGTCCCTGATAAAAAGTGGGGTGAAACAGGAAAGGCTTTTATTGTCTTAAATGATGGAGACCGCCTGACAAAAGAAGAGATTTACCAATTTCTCGATGGAAAGGTGGCCAAATATAAATTCCCTACCCATTTCGAATTTGTAAAGGCCCTTCCCATGACCTCCTGGGGCAAGATAAAAAAATCGGCCCTGAAAAACCGATAGACGGGCTATTATCAGTCTATATATAAAAATATAAAATCGTTTGAAGTTAACAAATACCACATATTCCTAAAATTGATATTCAAGCTGAAAATAGGTGTAATCGGCATCCCTGTCTCTCCCGGTGTCCCTTACGTATGAACCGGCAAAAAAGTGGCCCACAAAGGCGGTCAGTTTGAAGTTTGTGAGAAAGGAATAGGTCAGAAGGAGATCAAGTTCGCTTCCCACGTATGAATCTGGATCCCCTGTCGGGTCATTCCGCTGGACTTTCTTATAGCAATTATACCAACTGTCATGGGTATCATCCAGCCAGAAAAAATGGGCTCCACACAACATCTTCAAATTCTTAATAAAAAGAGAAGAGTTGCCATAAAGGTATATGTCGTGCATATTCTGCCAGGAAAAAAAATCCATCAGCCCATACTTTCCGTGCACACAGCCATAAAGCTGGTCAAATGTATCATATGATTGGTCACCAGGATCGTCATCACCGCTTGCATAGTTGTACTGCAAGGCAATACGGGACTTTTGGAACAGATCGAATGTGTATCCCATGTCCATGTAGAACGCCTGGGCATGTCTCTCTAATTTTTCTCCATTTACATACTTGTGTCCAAATTGCATGGTCAGATTTATGTCATAGTCAAATGCTCCCCTTTTGCCGTATATCCTGATTCCGGGTGTGGTGGAATCATTGCCGTTATCATCATCATTGATAAGGATATATGGTTCTATTTTTTGAACCAAGGGAATATCTTTGAGCGTAATCCATACCCCGTACATATCTGAGGGTTTTCCGAACCAGTCATCATTAAATGAGTTGGCTTCATCAAGATCACGGAGGACCTTATTCAAGTAGAAAACATCAACTTTTACCACCCTGCTGTCAAAAACTACGCCTGCGCCGTCAAAGTTGATAGGTTTGTTTGTCCAGCCATAAGAATGACCGATTAACCGCTGGTTAAGATAGGCTATCTCCCTGCGTCCTGCCCACAGGGAAAAGGGCAGGTCCATGGGCCTGTCCAGATGCAAATAGGCCTGCTGGACATCAGCACCATGATCATAGGCATACGGAAAAAGATAGGAATGGGGATCATCGCCGTCGATTGTCCTGAGCATGGTAAACGTAAACCCCATATCGTTTCGAGGCATAAAATCAAGGCTTAGCCTCTGCCTTGAAGATATGCCGTGGTCATTGACTTGCCTTTTGTCCTGCGTATAATAATCACTTCTCGTCTCAAATCTTACATAGAAATCGCCGCCGATCCTGAGCTTGTTCTCGAAAAGACCCAGGCTCATCCTGTCACCAGCTATTGAGGTCTGACACAGAAGACAGCAAAACAGAACCACATACAATGATAAAGGCACGGCCCTTTTCATGAATCATCCTCCTTAATCTACATTGCTTGCCAACAATCTGCTGGACTGCCAGACAGCCTGTATTTACTGCGCTGTAATTCGGAAATATATCTCTCAATCATCCTTATGATGTGACACTAACCATCACAAGTCCGTTATTAGAGAGGGATTGAAAGCTGGGATCTCACTCCCATTCGATAGTACTGGGGGGTTTGGAGGATATATCGTAAACGACCCGGTTTACGCCTTTAATGCTGTTGATGATCCTGTTGGAAATTACGGCCAGGACATCATAGGGGACCCTGGACCAGTCAGCCGTCATGGCATCCTGACTGTCTACAATCCGGATGGCTATCACGTTTTCATAAGTCCTTTCATCTCCCATCACCCCTACTGTCTTGACCGGAAGAAGCACAGCAAAGGCCTGCCATACTTCTTCGTACAACCCGGCTTTCCTTATTTCTTCCTCCACTATGCTGTCGGCAGATCTTAATATTTCAAGGCGATCAGGTGTGACATCACCCAAAATACGGACTGCCAGCCCCGGCCCTGGAAAAGGATGACGAACCAGCATCTCTCGGGGCAATCCGAGTTCAATACCAACCTGCCTGACTTCATCCTTGAACAGTTCACGCAAAGGCTCAATAAGCTCTAAACGCATCACGTCAGGCAATCCACCCACATTGTGGTGACTCTTGATAGTGGCTGATGGACCCTTAAACGACACGCTTTCAATAACATCCGGATACAGTGTTCCCTGTGCCAGGTATTTTACGTTACCGAGTTCCTTTGCCTTCTTTTCAAAAGTGGATATAAACTCCTTGCCGATGATTTTTCTTTTTTCCTCGGGATCGGTTATTCCCTTAAGGCAACGAAGAAAATGATCAGACGCATCCACCAGATGAAGAGCTATTCCGTAACATTCTTTAAAAATCCGCATAACGTCCTCGGCCTCATGCCTCCTCATAAGGCCATTATCCACAAGAATACAGGCAAGCCTGCTCCCTATTGCCCTGTGAAGAAGCACCGCTGTAACAGAAGAATCAACACCCCCCGAAAGTCCGCACACCACCTGGTTATCACCTATCTTTTTCCTGAGAGACTCGATCGTCCTGTGGACGAAAGAAGCCATGTCCCATGAAGGATCACATCCGCATATCTTGAAGAGAAAATTTTCCAGGATCTTTGTTCCGTCATGCGTATGAGCCACCTCCGGGTGGAACTGGACCCCAAAATACTTTTTTGAGCTATTCGCCATAGCCGCCACGGGACTGTTCTCGCTGCTGGCCAAGATCTCAAAACCATCGGGCACACAGTCGATCCTGTCACCATGACTCATCCATACAATATGGTCATCCCGTTTTCCCAACCCGAAAAAGAGATCCTTGTCATTCCTGATAGTAATGACGGCGTTTCCATATTCACGATCAGCAGATCCGGCAACCCTGCCTCCAAACATATGAGTCAAAATCTGCATTCCGTAACATATACCAAGGATCGGAATATTCAGATCAAACAAATCCTTGGCCACCATGGGGGCGTCTCTATCATAAATGCTTGACGGGCCCCCGGAAAAAACAATCCCTTTTGGGGAAAAAGCCTTAATCTCTTCAAGGGAAAAATTATAAGGGTGGATCTCGCAGTAGACCTTGGCCTCCCGTATCCGCCTTGCAATTAACTGAGTGTACTGGGATCCAAAATCCAGGATAAGGATCTTTTGTTCATAAAGGCTGTCCGACATTACCCATTATACCTTATATCTATTGGCCCACACGGTAGTTGGGGGCCTCTTTTGTAATTATCACATCATGGACATGGCTTTCCCTGAGCCCGGCAGGAGTGATCCAGGCAAATTCTGTCCCGGTGCGCAGGTCTCTAATATTGCGGCATCCCAGATAACCCATGCCGGACTTAAGCCCTCCCACAAGTTGATAGACATTATCTGCCAACGGTCCACGATAGGGAACCCTGCCAACGATACCTTCAGGGACCATCTTCTCCTCAAAAAGTACCTCTTCCTGAAAATACCTGTCCCTGCTCCCTTCTTTCATTGCCTCCAATGATCCCATGCCCCTGTACAGCTTGTAGGATCTTCCCTGAAAAAGTATGGTCTCGCCCGGGCTTTCCTCTGTCCCTGCGAACAGGCTCCCGATCATAACAGAATCGGCTCCGCCGGCCAATGCCTTTGTGATGTCCCCGGAATACTTGATACCGCCGTCTGCAATTAAAGGCACTCCGGCTTTTTGCGCCTCACCGGCACACTCCATTATGGCCGTCATCTGAGGCAGGCCAACCCCTGCCACCACACGCGTGGTACATATTGAACCCGGTCCCACTCCCACTTTGATGCCGTCGGCGCCCGCATCAATAAGTGCCCTTGCACCTTCCGCCGTGGCCACGTTGCCTGCAATCAGCTCAAGGTCAGGGTGTTTCTTCTTTATTTCTTTAACAGCCTGGATCACCTTCTTCGAATGCCCATGTGCGGTATCAAGCACCACCACGTCCACATTGGCAGACATAAGCCCGGCTACTCTGTCTTCCATATCCGGACCCACGCCTACTGCAGCACCAACCCTCAATCGCCCCAGTTCATCCTTGCACGAGTACGGATACTTTTTAATCTTTTCAATATCTTTGATTGTTATAAGACCTTTCAGTTTGCCGGTATCATCCACCACCAGCAGTTTCTCTATACGTCTTTTGTGCAAAATGGCCTTGGACTCTTCAAGGGTAATCCCTACCCTGGCAGTAGCAAGGTCCTCCTTTGTCATAACCTCTTCCACTCTTTGGTCCAGGTTTGTCTCAAACCTTAAGTCCCGATTGGTAATAATGCCGACCAGGTTTCCCTCCCTGACCACAGGGACTCCCGAAATCTTAAATTTCTCCATTATCCTCAGGACATCATGGAGTTTTTGTTCCGGTCCAATGGTAATAGGGTCCACAATCATGCCGCTCTCGGATTTTTTGACCTTCTCCACCTCCGTGCACTGTCGCTCTATGCCCATGTTCTTGTGGATAAAACCAAGCCCTCCCTGCCTAGCCATGGTAATGGCCGTAGCTGACTCGGTCACCGTGTCCATTGCTGCACTCACAATCGGGATGTTCAATTCTATACGCCTGGAAATTCTGGTGCCCGTATCCACCTCACCAGGAAGAATCTCCGAATATCGCGGTATCAGGATGAGATCATCAAAAGTGTAAGCAAACTTAAAAACATGGCCATTCATTTTCTCCTCCCACAAAAAACTGATATATCTGCAATCTAAACAACCGAGGTCCTATCTGCCGAAAGCAAAAGACCTTCCAACAAGTCTGAAAAACTAGTTATAAGCCTGGCTGAACCAAAAAAGTGCATAAGCCTCATTACAATAAAAATCCCTGCCAGGATCACCTTTGCCCTGTCACGCTCCAGCCCATAGGACTTTATCCTTTCCAAAAGCGTCAGGGTCTTCATATGGTCAAAGAGTGTTTCCATCTGTGACGAGCTTATCTCTAAACCGGTAATCCTCTCTGGAAATGCCAGTTTTGGTTTTAGGGAAACATTATGGATCAGGGCAGCAATGGTGATGATGGTTCCGCCTGTACCAATCACGACGGGCCTTTTCTCATACGCAACATCTGCCACAGAAGAGCTGGCCAAAACTTGATCAATATAATCTCTAAGAGCATAAATCTGGATATTACCTGGTGGATCATATTTAAAATAGAGATGTTGCAGCACGGCTGCACCTAGGGGGAGAGATACGGCATAAGGGGCATCCCGGGTACCGATCAACAACTCAGAGCTCCCCCCACCAAGATCAATCACCAAAAACGGGGTCGTACTCCCCAGGTCCAAGGCGCACAAGGCTCCTTTCCCGCTCAACAGGGCCTCCTCCTCTCCGGTTATGATCCTTACCTCTATCCCGGTGTTTTTATATATCTCTTTTATTACTTGGTCATTGTTTTCGGCCTCCCTGAAAAAACCGGTAGCAACAGCACAGATCCGATCAACCCTGAATCGATTAATACAGTTCAAAAAATCACGCATGGCATTCAGCGTTCGATCAACAGCATCGGCTTTAATGATCTTTTTTCTGGAAAGGCCAAGACCATCTGCAAGGCGTATATAAGCCCGTTGTCTTGCCAAAGGCCGCAGTATGTTTGATGAAGGCAGTTTTTTGGCGATTAGGAGCCGCGCAGTGTAGGTTCCAATGTCAATGGACGCCAAGACATTCATCATGTTTTGCCCCTTTCTGTTAAGCTTATCAAAGGAGGTGGGTTTTTTCAATATACAAAAACCCTGACTTGACAAAGAGATCCCCTTTCTTATAAAAAGCCTTCATAAATAACTTAACACGCCCTCTTCGTCACAAACATAGGAAATAACCTCTATTGATGGAGGAGTGATATTCTTCAGGTCGACAAAATTCAAGGGATAATAGAATGAAAGCAAAAACCGAACAGACGCTCGCCTTTTGCCTCGGGATTGTTTGTTTTATTGTTGGTGTAGTGTGTTATGCCGCGTTTCCGGTAAACACTCCGGAAGAACCTGTCAGGATAATGTTCAAAAGCGCTGCAGGAAATGTCTTTTTTGACCACAAGGGACATGCATCAGACGATGGTTATGGTATTGACTGCAATGATTGTCACCATGCTTTTGATGCCGAGGAAAACGAACAACCTACTTCATGCGGAGACTGCCATGAGCCGGACAGCAGCGAAGAGTCTCCGAAAATATCTGACGCATTTCATATGCAATGTGTCGGGTGCCACGAAGATGAAGGCATGGGCCCCACAGAGTGTGCAGAGTGCCATGTCCGATAATTCCTCTGCTTGTTCCCCTTTTTTCTTGTAACGGAGGCAAAGATGATTAAAAGACCGTTTATCGGTTTTGGAAGGCCAAGGCTCAAATATTCCACCATTGACATGATGGAGGAAAAAAATTCCATACAGGAAATTCCTCTCCCGGACAGGGTAACGCTGCTCCTTAAAAATCTGGACATAAACTCAGGCGACATTATTCTCAAGGCAGGAGAAAAGATCAAAACAGGAGAAAAGATCGTGCCTGTTGAAGGTGATGGAAAATATCTGATCTCCACAGTCACGGGGACTATTTCCAGCCTTTCAGAGTATACAGGCTATATGGGTGAATCCTTCACCACCATCTCCGTGGACGTCTCTTCCGAGGATGAATGGGACAACGAATTCAGTGAGACAGCAGCAGACCCCTCCCGTGAAAACGCCCTGAATTTTTTTGGACAGCTTCCCGGATGCCCAAATTTTGAGTCATTTCTAAATTTCCGGCCCCCTGTAAATACAATTATTATTACAGGTATGGATCAGGACCTGTTGATCAGGACCAATCAGGTAACTTTGGGACATGGGGGCGACATCTTAAAAAAAGGGATTGATTATCTGAAAGAAATCACCCATGTAAGCAAGGTCATTATTGTAGTCCCACCTCTCCTTGTGCCTGCTGCGGAAAAACTTGGCATCAAGACCATGGAAGTAAAGCCCCTTTATCCTAATATGCTACCAGAAATGATTATGAAAAATATTCTGGGCAAGGTTGTTCCACAGGGGAAAAGCTGTGTGGATATGGGATTCGGCTTTATCTCCCCAGAGGCCGTAATCAGCCTTGGAAACGCCTTTGAAACGAAAAAGCTCCCTATACACAAAACAGTGACAGTAATCCACAAGGATGAAACCGCCTCGATCGTCCGTGTCAGAATCGGGACTCCTATAAAAAATATTCTGAATGTCCTTGGCATCGAGATAGGCCATGGAGACAGACTGATCTTGGGTGGGCCCCTGACCGGCACGGCAATCTATTCTGAAGAGCTGCCTGTTACATACAGCACGGATGCCATAATGGTCCAGGACAAGAGCCAGATCACACCAGCTTCCAATACCCACTGTATCAATTGCGGTGAGTGCGTAAGGGCGTGTCCTGCCAAGGTCCCTGTCAATATGCTTGTAAGGCTTTTGGAAAACGGCCTTTACGAGGAGGCGGCGACCGAGTATGACCTGCTTTCATGCATTGAGTGTGGTCTCTGTAGCTATGTCTGTTTAGCACGAATTCCTGTATTTCACTATATTATGCTTGGCAAACACGAATTTGCCCGAATAGCAAGCTTGGAGGAATCCAATGCATAACAACCAAAAACTGTTTGTTACTTCACACGCCCCTTTCTGGCATGACAAGACCAGCATATCGGCAAAGAACTATAACATCATGTTAGCCCTCCTTCCAGCCACCCTTATGGGGATATATCAGTACGGCGTTCCTGCCCTGGGAGTTGCAGCCTTGTCTATATCTTGTGCCATGATATGGGAATTGCTCATGGACGTTGTCCTGAAACGTCCCCCGAGTATAGCTGATGGCAGTGCAGCCCTCACCGGGCTTCTATTTGCCATATTATTGCCAGCTACCATTCCATGGTGGCTTATCGTAGTAGGCACATTTGTGGCCATTGTCATTGGAAAACAGATCTTCGGGGGCATAGGGTGCAACCCTCTCAATCCCACGCTTGTGGCAGTAGCCATAATAATGCTTTCCTGGCAGGATATGATCAATTTTGATGAAGCCCTGGTAAACTATGATATGGGGTTTTCTATGGTATACCCCCTTGGTGCTGTGAAACACTTCGGGGCATCGGCGGCCACGGATTACAGCATCTATGGCCTATTTATGGGGCAACAGCCGGGTGGTATCGGTTCCGTCTTTGGTCTAGGGCTTGTTATCGGAGGTATGTACCTGATCTTAAGGGGCTTCATTCGCTGGGAAATATCCATTTCATTCCTTGCGGGTATATTTGTGGCTGCATATCTCTTTAACATCTCCGATCCTGAAAAATATGCATCTCCTATTTTTCACCTTTTGACCGGATATACACTTGTCGGCGCCTTCTTCCTCGCGACGGAAGATTCATCCTCACCGGTAAACTTCATCCCTATGCTGATATACGGTGCAGGTGCCGGCATCCTGACTGTACTGATTCGGAATATAGGCGTTTTCGTGGATGGAACAGTATTTGCTATCCTTATGATGAATGTGGCAAATCCGCTTATTGACAAGATCAGGCCAAAGGCCTTGGGAAAGGGGGTTGAACATGCGTGAAATGATCAGACTGTTTTTAGTGGTTACCCTTTTCAGCGCATTCTCAGGCGGATTGCTTGCGGCAGTCAGAACCGGTACCCAGGAGAGGATTGAATATCAGCAACTCAAGTTTGTAAAAGGTCCCACCATAAAAACAATCATGAAAGGTTGCTCAAACGATCCTCTTGTGGACCGCTTCAAGATTGTGGACAGGGACAAGGAAAGGAGTTTCTTCGTAGGGGTGTTTGATGGCAAACCCAGGGTAGTTGCCCTTGAGTCATCTGGAAAAGGCTTTGGAGGTAACATAGGAGTAATAGTAGCCATAAACCTCGACAACGATCAAATAGTGGGAATAGGCGTAACCACCCATAGCGAAACCCCTGGCCTTGGATCAAGAACCAAGACTGATCCGGATTTCAGTGCACAGTTCAGGGGATTGCCCATTAATAATGTTTTTAAGGTAAAGGCAGATGGCGGCCAGATAGATGCAGTAAGCGGTGCGACAATTTCGTCACGTGGGGTATGTGCTGCCGTTAATGCGTCAGTGGATGCCTATAAGCGTCTCAAGTCTCAAATTCTGGAAAAAGTAAGAGCATTTAAGGCGTAGGAGATCTCGGAAAATGGCAAAAAGCGTTGTTCAGGAATTTACTAAAGGGCTGTGGGCCGAAATTCCTCCCTTTCGGCTTGTCTTGGGACTGTGCCCAACCTTGGCGGTCACCAAGACAGTAGAAAACGGCATAGGAATGGGAGTGGCCACAACTTTTGTCCTGGTATGCTCCAACATAATCATATCATTGTTAAGAAATGTCATACCCAAAAAAGTCAGGATTGCCTGTTTTATTGTGGTAATAGCAACATTTGTAACCGTAGTGGAGCTGGTAATGCAGGCATTCACCTACCCTCTCTTCCTCAAGTTAGGAATATTCATCCCACTTATTGTCGTAAACTGTATTGTGCTTGGCCGCGCAGAGGCGTTTGCTTCAAAGAACGGCCTTGTCCCTTCTTTTGCCGACGGTCTGGGAATAGGTATAGGCTTTACCCTTTCATTGGCTGCTCTTGCCACGTTTCGTGAAGTGCTCGGTAGCGGCACATTTCTAAATATACCTGTGTTCGGACCTTCCTTTAAACCGTTCGGCTTTATGGTGGAGGCTCCAGGGGCATTCATGTGTCTCGGTCTTATGCTATGTATTATGAACATGCTCGGCAAGAAATAAAAAGGAGCAAATAATATGGGTGACTACGTCTTACTGGCAGTAAGCTGTATATTCATAAACAACATCCTGTTAATGCAATATTTGGGGAACTGCCCTTTTCTGGGTGTCTCCAAAAAGATGGAGACCGCGGTAGGGATGGCCATGGCGGTTATATTTGTGTTGGTGATGGCAGCGGCTATTACCTGGGTGACCAATAACCTTGTATTAAAGCCTTTTAATTTTGAATACCTGAGGACCCTCTCATTTATCCTGGTAATAGCGGCCCTTGTTCAATTTGTAGAGATGTTTCTGCGCAAGAGTATTCCTGCGCTTTATGCAGGATTGGGGATATTTCTCCCTTTAATTACAACGAACTGCGCAGTCATGGGTGTATGTCTTATCAATATAAAAGAGGAGTATACCTTTATCCAGGCCCTGGTGGCATCATTCAGCTATGCGGTAGGTTTTGGACTGGCCCTTGTGCTGTTTGCCGCTATCCGTGAGCGTATACTCCTGGCGAGGGTACCAAAACCGCTACAGGACACCTCAATAGGTCTTGTTACAGCCGGAATGCTTTCTCTTGCCTTTTTTGCGTTTAAAGGCATGGTATAATTATTCAGTAATAATGGTGTAGATTAGGAGGAACTCCATGTTAGGAGGATTCATTGTAATGGGATGTCTGGGTGCTACAGTGGGCATCGGCCTAGCTCTGGCATCCAAGATTTTTTATGTTTATATCGACCCAAAGATTGAGGCTGTAGATGAGGTGCTGCCAGGCGCAAACTGTGGAGGATGTGGATTCCCAGGCTGCAGCTCAAATGCAGAAGCCATTGTTGCAGGAAAATCATCCCCTTCCTCCTGTGTCGCAGCAGGCCCCGAAGTTGCAGCAGAAATTGCGGAGATAATCGGGGCAAAGCTGGAAGTCAGGGAGCCTGATATTGCAAGTCCGGGATGCAGGTATGGGGTGCAAGATGCGGATTTAAAGTATATATACGATGGCATATATGATTGCAAGGCCGCGGCACTCTTGAACGGAGGTTCAAAGCTTTGTCCCGTGGGGTGCCTCGGCCTTGGCAGCTGTGTAAAGGCATGTCCTTTCGGAGCACTCTCTATAGGACCAGATAACCTGCCTGTAGTAGATGAGGAAATCTGTACCGGCTGCGGCGCCTGTGAACGGGTCTGTCCGAAACACATCATAACCCTCATGTCCAACTCAAGGGCGATACAGCACGAATATACAACGGATGAGTGTACTGCTCCCTGCCAGAGGGCCTGTCCGGCCGGGATCGATATTCCATCCTATATTTTTCAGATTCGGGAAGGAAATTACGAGGAAGCACTTCGTATCATAAAGAGGACAAACCCCTTTCCTGCAATATGCGGCCGCATCTGTGTGCACCCGTGCGAATATGAATGCCGGCGCAATCTGGTGGATGAACCGGTTGCCATAAACCATCTCAAACGTTTTGTTTCAGATCACGAGAGGAAGTCGGGCAAGAGGATCCATGTGCCAAGGGCGCCCGAGACGGAAAAAAGGATTGCGGTAATAGGAGGCGGTGCGGAAGGGCTCACTGCGGCATACCTCTTAAACCGCCTTGGCCACAGCACAACGGTCTACGAAGCCACATCCAGGCTGGGCGGCATATTACTAACAGGATTGCCGGAAAATCGTCTTCCCCGGGAGGTCCTGGAGTGGGAAATCAACGGGATCCTGGATGCTGGGGTTGAGGCAATTACCAACAAGATGCTGGGCCGAGATTTTACTATCGAGTCGCTGCTCAAAGACGAATTTTCCGCTGTCTTTGTTGCGACAGGAGGATGGGACACGCAGATGCAGTTATCGGAACCATTTACCTCTGAGCAAGCGCGGCCTTTGCCTGGAGTGCAACTCTTGCTCAATTTTGTCTTGAGCCTGAGGGACGGGAAAAGCCCCTCAACTGACAATGATGTAATGATCCTCGGGGGCGGTCTTGCCGCACTTGAGGCGGCAAGGGCCATTGTTAAGGAGGGCTCAAAGAGGGTCGCCATAGTGGTTCGCACTAGCCTGAAAGATGCCCCTTTTTCTGAAAAAGATGTGAAAGGGGCTGAGGAAGAAGGCATACGGTTTTATTTCGAGTGCGCCCTTACTAAGATGGCTGGAGTGGGTGACCGCCTTACTCAGGTGGAACTGACACATC
>Ga0256914_1003382_pt1 | contig 12584 bp, 12 predicted proteins | sample HulkmetaG_FD_191571 | JGI IMG/M metagenome (GOLD analysis project Ga0256914, IMG submission 191571) | Hydrothermal chimney microbial communities from Main Endeavour vent field at the Juan de Fuca Ridge, Pacific Ocean - Hulk | ecosystem: Environmental > Aquatic > Marine > Hydrothermal vents ...
GGAAGACGTTCTTGGCCACGCCGAAAACGCTCATGACCTCCGAGAGCGGATAGGCAATGAAAGTGGCGCCCATGGTGCCGCCGATGACGATCATCAGCGACGGGTAGTTGATGAACCAGGTGCCGGAGCCCCCCATCAGAATGGAGCCGGCGACCAGCCCTCCGGCGACCAGGAGTCCAATGAAGGTGGTGATATCCAAGGGGTATTCTCCTTTACGGCAACGACTTTGAAACCGGTTCCCCGACCGGCTGCGTGCCGGCAGGGGGGACAACGTCACAGCACTCCTTGGTTGAGCAAATTATGTGCCGGAATGGCGGCGGGCCGAAAATGAAACTCACAAAATTTCACTAAAGTGCAACAATTTGAAATAAAAGCGTATTCCAGGCAGGAAGGTTGTTGCGGCGGTCTTGTGGGGAGAAACGGGGAAGCCGGGGGCGGGCGCAGGGGCGGCACTACCGTCAAAATGATCGGCCGTTGTCAACACTTTGACGTCGCCGCTGCAGCGCAGGCGGCGGACGCGCCTTCCGGCCGACGGGGGGATGCCGGCCGAAAGGCGCGCGTCCGTTTGTGCGGACCGACCAGGGATCGGAAACGCCGTGCGATCAGCGCTTGATATTGATCAGTTCGGCCAGCATCTCGTCGCTTGTGGTGATCACACGCGTGTTGGCCTGGAAAGCGCGTTGGGCGGTGATCATGTTGACGAACTCGGTGGCCAGGTCCACGTTGGAGATTTCCAACGTGCTTGAAATGACATTGCCGAAATCGCCGTTGCCGGGCACCCCCAACACGGCGTCTCCGGAGTCTGCGGTCTGGCGCCACAAATTGTTGCTCATTTTGCCCAGACCGTTGATGTTGGCGAACTCGTAGAGGGACACCTGGTACAGCGCCTGGGGCTGGCCGTAATTGGGGTCCGTTTCAGGCAGCGTGCTGTCGACACCGTAGAAAATGCCGTTGTTGTCCACGGTGATGCTCTCCCACTGGTCCAGATCGATACTGATGTCTTCAGGCGCATAGGGCGCGGCCGGATCGGGTTCACCATTGGCCAGGATATTGAAACCCTGGACGTTCATGCCGGACAGGGTGATCAGGTTGCCGTCTTTATCGAAAGAGAAGTCCCCCGCGCGGGTATAATAAGTCTCGGTGTCATCGGCTACACGGAAAAAGCCGCCTCCGTTGATGGAAAGGTCGGTGGCGTTGCCTGTGGACTGCAGGGGTCCCTGGGTCCAGTCGAATCGCAGCCCGACCACCGCCACCCCGTTTCCGATCTCGTTGCCCGAAAATCCGCTGTTGACGTTGGAGGAAACAATGTTGGTGGTCTGGTTGAGTACGTTGGCGAAAGACAGCGTCGAACTTTTGAAGCCCGGCGTGTTGACGTTGGCAATGTTGTCCCCGATGGATTCCAGATACTGCTTGTTGGCGTTCAGTCCGGTCACTCCGGAATACAGTGATCGCATCATGGTGTATATCCTCCCTTGTTGAATGGCACGTTTTTTTCAATCCCGAGTATTCTGCGAACGGCTATCTGCGGCTATCGCAGGCCCTCTTCGACCTCGTCCTCCCCCTGTTCAGGGGTCATCTCCGGATTGGTGACTTCGCGCACGGCGGCCAGCGGCACCAAGTTATCACCAGTCATGAGATAAGGGCTGCCGTTACGGTAGGTGACACCTGTCACCCGTCCCTGGGTGTACTTGTCGGTCTCCAGGGGAACATTGTCTTCGCCTATGGCATGCACCTCGAACATGTAAATACCCGCCGGGACGTCCTCGGCGTCGCTGTCGGTGCCGTTCCAGGTCAGGCTGTGGTGACCGGCACCCATGGCGCCGGCCTGTAAGGTCGTCACGAAATTGCCCGCCGAGTTGAATATGTCGACAGAGACGTCGGCGGCGTTGGCGGGCAGGTCGAACTCCAGTGTGGCGTCTGCCCCTTCGGCCAGTTCCATGGTGTTGCCGCTGGCCGTGATGTCCTTGCCGATCATGCCCACGGCCTGGGCGTTGTTGAGAGAATTCTGGTACATCTGCAGGGTTTCGAGGTTCTTGTTGGCGTTGGTCAACTGCTCCAGTGCGCTGAACTGGGCCAACTGGGCGACGAATTCCGAATTGTCCATGGGATTCAGGGGATCCTGGTTCTGCAGTTCGGTTACCAGTAGCATCAGGAAATCGTCCTTTCCCAGGGCATTCGGATCCGACGAATATATCTGGGTGTTGTCGGTCGTTTTGCTGTTGACGGAATCGGTTGTGATCATAACGGCTTCCTCCTTTAATCTTGTCGGCGCCTCCCGCCCGGCGGCTTCCGCGGCCGACGGGGCGCGTTTCATGCAAAGTAATCCACCAGCCCCACCCGCGACCACTGCACCGTGGAGCGCGGCACCTCGGTTTCCTCGACGGTGGCCGGGGATCCGCCCCCGCCGGTGTCTGCGTCACCGGCGGGGTTGCGCGGCGAAGCGGAGGCCCGGGCATTGCCGTCCCCGGTTTCCTGCTGTCCCCCGGATACCGAGACGTCCAGGCGGTCGATCTGTAAGTTGTGCTGCTGCAGTTCGTTTTTCAGGTGGCTGATGTGGCTCTCGATCATGTCCCGCACCCAGGTCGATTCGGTCAGGATCTTGAGGGTCACTTGACCGTGATCGGTGGACACGTGCAGCTTCAGGTGCCCCAGGCTCTCCGGTTTCAGGTCGATGCGCGCCTCGGCCCGGCCGTTCCGGAGATGAAAGACGGTCTTTTCGGCCACCTGCTGCATCAGGTCCTGGTGGAAAGGCTGCGCCGGCGCCTCAGGTGCGGTGACGCCGCCGCTGGCCTGCACGTGGCCGGATGCGGCGTGATGCCCCTGGAACAGTCCAGTCTGTCCGCTCTGGCTGTCGGCCCCTATGCGGGCCACGCGTCCCGGAGCCGATATTTCCGGAGCGGCGGCTGCCGCCGAATGGCCCTGTCCCTGGGGGGCCGCCGTTTCCGTGGGCACGGCAGCCGGTGCCGCCTGCGGCTGAACCTGGAGCTGGGCCGCAGACGGAGCGCCCCCCTTTCCGGAAACCGCCGCTCTGGCAACCGGCGCGGCCGGGCTGTCCACCTCGACCGACGATGCCGCGGCGGGTGCCGCCTGGGGCTTTCCGGCGAACCTGGCCGGCGTGCCCACCTGAGCTGTCTCACTTCCCGCCTTCTTGCTGTCTCCAGGTGCTGAGCTTTTCGCCGGGCGGCCCGCTTCAGCCGCGGTCCCCCCGGTGGGGAGATGTTTCTTCGCCTCACCGGCGGCGCCGGCGGCCGCTTTGTCGGAAACTACGCGCGGGGTCTCGTCATCCCCGGCCGGTGGTTCGGCACCCTGCCCGGTCGGTGTCGGCGGCGGATTCTCTTCGGCGGCCATTTTTCCCGTCGCCGGCGACCCTGCTCCCGCGGCTACTGCCACCGACTGCCGGGTGCCGTCGGGATTTTCCGCGACGGTCCCGTCGTCCCGGGGTACGTCATCCGCCGGCTGGCTTTCGCTGTCGTGCGTTTCGGCCGGCTTGCGGTTTTGCTGCGCCTGTTCGGGGCGCTGTCCCCCGGCCCCCGAAGCCGCCTCTTGTCCGTGCGCTGCGGCCCGTTGCGGCTGCGCCGCATCCTCCTCATCCCCCCCGGACCGCCGGGGGGATACTTTCCGCTGCGGGGACGGCGGGTCCGGCCGCCGTGAAACCGCCCCGCCGTCGCGGCGTCCCTCCGCAGGGGCGCGCTCAAACCGAGGGGATGCCGGCGACGGTGCAAAATCCGTCTTGTTGCGCCGCATCTCCTCCAGCGAGAAACGGAAGCTGCCCGGTTCCGGCGGCCGCGACAGGTCGGCGTCCAGCGACGGGCGGAGAAAGTCCCTCGGCGCGCCGCTGCGCCGCATCTCCAGGCTATCGAAAAATGTCGTCAGTTCTGCTCTACTCATCTGGACCGCCCTTCCGAATGAAAGTATTGGTCGCCACATCATCGAAAAACAGCCGTTCCCTGTGCCGCAGGTGCTGCATGTCCCGCTGCCAATGCCGCTCTTTGAGCTTGTCAATCATCTTTCTCTTCCTGGCCGCCGCCTGCAGCTCCAGGCGCTTTTCGCATACCTTTTGCCGGGCCTCTTCGATGCAGGTCTGCTGGCGTCGAATAGCGTCCTGCATGAGCGCCAGGTATTCGGTGTACCCCCGGGCCGCGGTGCCGGCCAGAGGGCCGTGCTCCTGCAGCTGCCGGAACGACCGGGCCGCAGCCGCCCGCCGGCTCTGAAACTCGCCCAGTTTGCCGTGTTCCTCGTCCAGCTGCCTTTGCGCCTCGGCCAGCGCCTTTTCCAGGATCTCCTCCTGGAGTTTGCGGTATCGCAGCAGCGGTTCCAGTCTGAAGGATCCCATGCGTTACTCCTGTTCTCCTCCGAAAAGCGCCGCCAGCATGCGGCGGCTCTCTTCCAGGGGAATGTTTTCGCGGTCGCTCTGCACCAGGAATGCGTTGATGGGTCCGATCATGTCCACGGCACGGTCGATGGCGGCATTGCTTCCGCGCACGTAGGCACCGATGTTGATCAGGTCTTCGGCCCTGCGGTAGGTGGCCAGCAGCGACTTGAGCTCCGCCGCGGCCCGTTGCTGCTCCGGGTCGGTGACGTCGCTCATCACGCGGCTGACGCTGGCCAGCACGTCCACCGCCGGGTAGTGGTTCTGGACGGCCAGCTCGCGGGTCAGCACGATGTGACCGTCAAGGATGGAACGCACCGCGTCGGCCACCGGCTCGTTCATGTCGTCGCCTTCGACCAGCACGGTGTACAGGCCGGTGATGCTGCCGCTGCCGTCGGCATTGCCGGCACGCTCCAGCAGGCGCGGCAGCAGGGTGAAAACCGACGGGGTATAGCCTTTGGAGGTGGGCGGTTCTCCCAAGGCCAGGCCGATCTCGCGCTGGGCCATGGCGAAGCGGGTAACCGAGTCCATCATCAGGTTGACGTGCAGGTTGCGGTCCCGGAAGTACTCCGCGATGGCCGTGGCGATGAACGCGCCGCGCACCCGGATGAGGGGCAGGTGATCCGAGGTAGCCACCACCACCACGGATCTCCGGCGGCCTTCCTCTCCAAGGATCTTGTCAATGAAGTCGTTGACCTCACGGCCCCGTTCGCCGATGAGGGCGATGACGTTGACGTCGGCGCTGCTGTTGCGGGCGATCATGCCCATGAGAACACTCTTGCCCACCCCAGAACCGGCGAAGATGCCCATGCGCTGACCGCAACCCAGGGTCAGCAGGCCGTCGATGGATTTCACCGCGGTGCTCAGCGCCCGGTTGATGGGCCGACGGTTGAGCGGGTTGAGCGGTTCGGCGTACAGGGGATACGCCTGCGGGCAGTCGATGGGGCCGCGGCCGTCGATGGGATTTCCCATGCCGTCGACCACGCGTCCCAGCAGTTCCTCCCCTACGGGGATCACTGCGCGGGGTTCCATGGCCTCCACGGGGCAGCCGGGCGCCAGGCCGTGGCACTCGCTCAGCGGCATCAGCAGCATGGTTTCGTCCCGGAAGCCCAGCACTTCGGCCATCACCGTGTGTCCGGCGTCCCCAGTGTGCACGGTGCACACACTGCCGATGTTGGCCTCCAGCCCGCGGGCCTCAATGACCAGGCCCACCACCTTGGTCACCCGCCCCAGCCGGCCGATGGTCTCCAGGCTTTCCAGCAGTTGAAAATAATGCGCCAGGTCCAGTTCAGTCGTCACGGTTCTCTTCCGGTGGCATGGCTTTGGCGCCGTGCCGTTGCAGAGCTTCCTCAAAGGCCGCCGCGATGCGCGCCAGCCGCCCCTCCACGGTCGCGTCCCGGTCCCCGGCGGCGGTTCTGACCCGGCAGCCGCCCGGCGCCACGGTGGGATCGGACTCGAAGACGACCGCCTCCACGGCTCCGTCCCCCCCGAAAAGCGCCTCGGGGGTCAGGGTTTTCAGAAATGCGGCATCCTCGGGGTTGAGCACCAGCGTGACCTCCGACCTCCGGGAGAGATCCGCCATCGCACACTGCAGGCTGTGCACCACCACCCGACGATCAATCCGCGCCTCGTGCCCGATGATCTTGCGAGCCACCGCCAGCGCCAGTTCTACGGCCTGCCCCTCGGCTTCAGCGTACAGCCCGGCCGCCCGTTCACGGACCTCCTGCAGGGCCTTCTGCATGGCCTCGGCCAGCGGCCGGAGACGGGCCTCGGTCGCCAAGCGGCCGGCTTCCAACCCCTCCCGATAGCCATTCTCATAGGCCTGTTGTGCGGCGTCCAGAGGGGTCTCGTCACTCCGGCAGGCATCCTCGTCGGGGCCTCCGTCCGCCGGCCCGCAAGCGGAAAAATCGATGCGCCGGAACAGGTCCTGCCGGCCGGCAATGTCCCTGCGACGGCAGACGGCGTCTTCGAAATCCGGAAAACTATGCCGCATCTCGGCGCCGTCCACCCCGTTCTCTGCGCTGTCGACAAAATCAGGCAATGAGATCGCCTCCCCCCCGGCCGCTGATCACGATTTCGCCCTTGCTCTCCATCTCCTGGATGATGCGGGTCACCTTCTGCTGGGCTTCTTCCACCTCGGCCATGCGCACCGGCCCTAGAGATTCGATCTCTTCCTGCAGGATCTCGGCGGCCCGCTGGGACATGTTGCGGAAGACCTTTTCCTTGGATTCTTCAGCCGCCGCCTTGAGCGCCACCGCCAGTTCGCGGGTCTCCACCTGGCGCAGGACCTTCTGCATGCCCCGATCGTCCACCAGCACCAGGTCGTCGAAAACGAACATGCGCTCCTTGATGCGGGCGGCCAGCTCGGGGTCGATCTCCTCGATATCGGCCATGATCTGGTCCCCCACCAGTTCAGCCGACTGGTTGAGAATATCCGCCAGATGATCGATGCCGCCGGCCTGGTAGGTCGGCGAGGTGGCGCTGCTGTCCAGGATCTCCTTGAACACGCGGTCGACTTCGGCCACCATCTCGGACATGACCTTCTTCAGGTTGGCGATCCGGATGGCCACCTCCCCGCGCAGTTCGTCGGGCAACGCGCCGAGCACCCGACTCGCGTTTTCGGCCTTGAGGTGCGAAACGATCAGCGCGATGGTCTGGGGATGTTCGTGGCGGATGGTCTCGGCCAGCTGTTCGGGGTCCATGGCCTCAATGGCCTCGAGCTTTTGCCTCCCGGGTTCTTCCTGCTCCCCGCTCTGGTGGGCCTTGTCCTTCTTCTGCGCCCCCTGCCCCGCATCCTGCCCGGCCGCTGGCGGCAGGGCCTCTCGGCCGTAGCGCGGCGCTAGAGTGATGAACTCCTGCGCAACCTTTTCGATCACCTCCGGCGCGATGTCCCCCAGCTGGGAGACGTGCACCATGACCTGCTCGCGTTCCCCGTCTGAGAGCTGCATCAGCACCTCCTGGACCGCTTCCTTGCCCAGCGCTTTCATCAACACCGCTACTTTCAGGGGGCCGGACAGCTGTGTGGTATCCATATGCAATCAGTTTCCCTGGTCAGAGATGGCGTGTCCGCCGATGACTCACCCTGCGCCTGCCGCCCCCGCCGTCAGGATTCCTTCATCCATTCCCGGATGAGCTGAACCGAGGCCGTGTTGTCGCGCATGACCAGCCGGGAAGCTTGGTCGCTGTACGGCAGGTTGCGGGCCTGACTCTCGTACTCGTTCTCGATTTCGCCAACAGTTTTGGGCAACTGCTGCAGCAGCTGCACGTCCTGTCCAGCGCCGCCCGTCAGCCAGCGCACCAGCGGCCGGATGATGAACAGGAAGGTGAAGAAGAGGATGAATCCGGCGATGCCGTACTTGACCAGCTGGCGGTGCCGGCTGATCCGGGCCATCCATCCCGGCGGCGCCTCCTTGGGCTGCGCGAGGGCGTCCCAGGACTCGGTGTCGAAGGGGATGTTCTCGACCACGACCTCGTCGCCCCGGGCGGCGTCGAAATTGATGGCTCGCTTGACGATGTTCTCCAGCTGCTTGAGCTCCTCGGGCTTTCGGGCGACGTACTGCATCTCCACTTTGCCGTCGGCGCCGGGCACCTTCCGGTAGGTGCCGTCCACGATGACGGCCACGGACGTCTTGAGCAGCCGCACGGACGGTTCGACCACGTGACTGGTGACCTTGCCGATCTCATAGTTGACCATCCGGTTCTGCTTCTGGATGGCCGGGAGATCGGTGGCGGCGGTGGAGTTGGTGGCATTGGGGGAGTTGTAGGCGGTCTTTCCGGGTACCCCCATGGGGATCTGGTCCGGGCGGGCCGCGATCTCGCTGCTCTTCTTCTCGCTGCGAACCACTTGGTTCTGGGGCAGGAATTTCTCCTCGGTCGTCTCCCGCTGCCGGAAGTCGAAGTCGCAGGAGGCCCGCACGATGGCCTTGGCGGGCCCCAGGGCGTTGTCGAGCATGGTCTTGATCTTGTTCTCCAGGTTGCGCTCCACCTTCTGCTGGTATTCGAGCAGCAGGATGCTCTTGCGGCCCAGCTGCATCTCGTCCTCAAAGCCGGACAGGATGTTGCCGGAATTGTCAACCACCGTGACGTTCTGCGGTTTGAGCCCCGAGACGCTGGCCGAGACCAGGTGCACGATGCCGTCGACCTGCCCCCGCGAAAGGTGCCGGCCGGGCTTGAGCCTGAGTACCACCGAGGCCGTGGCCGGCTCCTGGTCCTCGATGAACAGCGACTTGGCGGCCATCACGATGTGCACCCGCGACCCCTCCACCTCCTCGAGATCGTTGATGGTGCGCGCCAGTTCCCCCTGCAGGGCCCGCTGGTAGTTGACGTTCTGGGCGAACTCGGTCATCCCCAGGTTGGACTTGTCGAAGATCTCCATGCCGATGCCGCCGCCCTGGGGGATTCCCTGGGAGGCCATTTCCATCCGCGTCTCGTAGAGCTTCTCCTTGGGCACCTGGATGGTGCGCCCCTTGTCGGTGAGCCGGTAATCAATGCGCTGCGCCTTGAGCCAGGCCACCACCTGCCCGGCGTCTTCGGCTGACAGCCGGCTGTAGAGCGTCTGGTAGTCCGGCCTGCCGGCCCAAGTGATGATGAAATAGAACACCGTGGCGGAAAGACCGACGAGGGCGAAAAGCGCGATCTTTTTGCCGGGCGACAGGTTCTGGAAAAGTGTCTTCATCTGCGTGGCGACACCGGGCATCTGCATGGTTAACGGCTCTCCTGGGGGTTAAATCTGCATCCTCATGATTTCCTGGTAGGCCTCGACAACCTTGTTGCGAATCTGGAGCATGAACTCCAGCGAGATATTGGCCTTCTCGAGATTGATCATCGTGCTGTGAATGCTGACGTCCTCGCCGGCCACCATGCGCTGGGCCTGCTCGTCGGCCGTTCGGATCTGCCGGTCGACTTCCGCCAGGGAGTCGCTGAGCACGTCGCCGAAACCCCTCTCCTGCCCTTCCCGGCTCTTCTTCGAATCCATTTCCGGCAGGGCCGCCGGTTGGATATTGCTGTCGATTCGCAATTCATCCATGATGGCTATTTCCCAATCTCCAGGGCCTTCATGGCCATGGACTTGATGGCGTTGACAGTGGTCACATTGGCCTCGTAGCTACGCTGGGCCGATATCATGTTAACCATCTCCTCGAAGACATTGACGTTGGGGAAACGCACCAGCCCGTCCGCGTCGGCATCCGGGTGTCCCGGCATGTACTTGATGATGGGCGGCCGCGGATCTTCGACCACGTCAACCACCGACACCTCGGCCTGGTCGTAACGTTGCTCGATGTCCAGCAGGTCCTGGAAGGACCGCGGCCGGCGCATGGCGGCGAACACCGGCTCCTGGCGCACGTAAGGCCCCCCGGCGGCCGTGCTGGTGGTCTCCACGTTGGCGATGTTTTCGGCGATCAGATTGAGACGCAGGCGCTGGGCGCTGAGTCCCGAAGCACTGACCTGCAGAGCGTCAAACACGTTCATGGCGGCTTACTTTCCTCCCTTGATGACGTTCCTGAGACGTCGCAGTTCCCTGGAGATGATTTCCACCGAGGTATTGTACATGATCTGGTTCTTGGCCATTTTTCCCATCTCGCGGTCCACATCCACCGTGTTGCCGTCGGTCTTGAGCGAATAGTCGTCCGCCCGTTGGACCCGCACCACGGGTTCGGGGAAAGGGATCTCGTCCATGGCCATGTGCCGCGGGTTGGTGGTTACCAGCCGGAAACCGTCCTCCCCGCGGTCGTCGCGCGCCTTCTGGAGTGCCTCTTCCACCATGACATCGAAAGACTGGAAATTGGGCGTGTCAGCGTTGGCGATGTCGGTGGCCAGCACGCGCTGCTTACGGGTCCGCAGATCCAGGCTCTTTTCAAGAAAGTTCAATGTGTCGGGAAACAGGCCGTTGGGCTCCATACCGCGTTCCTCCCATGTGGGCGCCGGCGCCGATACCCGTCGTCGGCGCCTGTTCTGCCCGCTTGTACTACTTATCTGCAATTCCTGTTCCAGGAGTTGCACCGGCAAGCATCATGTTGGTTTTTACCGTTTTTTCTATATGTTACACGTTCATTGTCACGCTGTCACCGCGCAAGGTCCCCACTGACCGGAAAATATTGCCGCCGTCCGGCGACCCGGACAGGCAAAAAGATCCGCCTCGTGGAAGTCCGCTCCCGTTCACGGGGCGATGCCGTGTTCCTCGCGGTACTGTTTGAGCTTGTTGCGCAACGTCCGGATGCTGATGCCCAGCATGCGGGCGGCATGGGTTCGGTTGTCGTTGACCTTTGCCAGGGTTTCAAAAATCAGCTTTTTCTCCATGTCCCGCAGGCTTGTGCCGACCGGAAGCGGCGCTGGGTCTGGCCTCTCGGCCGCCGGTTGCGGTCCGCCCGGATCCAGTGCAAGGTGCTCTGGCAGCAGGCGGTCACCGGATCCCATCAGAACCGCCCGCTCCATGGCATTTTCCAGCTCGCGGACGTTTCCAGGCCACGGGTTGCTGAGCAGCACGGTGGCGGCGGCGTTGGATATGCGTTTCATGGGTTTGGCGTACCGTGCGGAAAACCGGGCCAGGAAATGCTCGGCCAGCGGCAGGATGTCGTCCGGGCGCCGGCGCAGGGGCGGGATGGTCAGGGGAATCACGTTGACGCGGTAGTACAGGTCCTGCCGAAAACGTCCCGCCTCGACGGCTTCCCACAGATCACGGTTGCTGATGACGATAACCCGCGCCTCCACCGGCACCGGCATCTGCCCGCCGACCCGGTCGATTTCCCTTTCCTGCAGGACCCGCAGCAGCTTGGCCTGCAGGGGCAGCGGCATCTCGCTGATTTCATCAAGCACGATGGTTCCCTTGCCGGCCAGCTCGAACTTGCCGCTTTTGCGGCTGAAGGCCCCGGTGAAGGCGCCTTTCTCGTGGCCGAAAAGCTCGCTCTCGGCCAGGTTCTCCGGCAGAGAAGCGCAGTTCACGGCGACATAAGGGGCGTCCGGGTGCAGACCGTGGCGGTGAATGTGGGACGCCAGCAATTCCTTGCCGGTGCCGCTCTCGCCTTGAATCAGCACCGTGGCGTTGCTGGGCGCCACCTGGGTCGCGGCCTCCAGCAGGGAGCGCATGCGCGCATCGCGGGTGATGATCCTCTTGTACCCCGCCGCGGGCCGGTCGGGGCTTCGCTCCGTGCGGCCGTTGCCGCCGTTTCCGGACAGGGCCTTCTCTACGGCCAGCAACAGGGTTTCCACCGAAAACGGTTTCAGCAGATAGTCACAGGCGCCCTCCTGCATGGCCTCAGCGGCGTTGCGGATACTGCCGAAGCCGGTGACGATCATCACCGGGAGCTCAGGCGCCTGTCGTTTCAGGCGCTGCAGCAGCTCGATACCGGACATGCCGGGCATTCGCACATCGGTGATCACCAAACGGGTCCGGTCAGGCGCCAACCGTTGAAGGGCCTCGTCCCCGCCGCCCGCCTGCAGCACGTCGAACCCGCCCTGCTGCAAGCTTTCGGCGATGAAGCGCCGGATCTGGGGATCGTCGTCGACGACCAAAACCGTACCTGTCTGCATTGCCTCATGTCCTGCCGGTGGCCTGGAAACGGCCACCGAACGTTGTCCTCGGGAGTCACCGGTCTGTCCGCCGCCATAACGGGCGTCCGTAAAACCAATCCGCCGCAAATCAAATGCAAATCTGTTGCCACATTCAAAAAATTCTGCAGAAAAGACTGCAGAAAAGGACAACCACTCGTTTTTATTAGTTAAATGCGGAGGAAAGATTCGGGACGACACACGCAGGAGAGGGTCTTCGGGGGCGACGCAAAAAAGTCCCCCCCCCAGATGTCAAGGCTCAAATGAGAATTCTGTCAGTTCTTTGACACCTGGGGGGCTTTCTTCAGGTGGCCGGCTGCAGCTGGTGGCGCTTGATTTTCTCGACCAGCGTGGTTCGTTTGACGTGCAGCAGCTCGGCGGCTTTTTTCTTCACCCACTTGCTCTTTTCGAGAGACTGGGTGATGAGCGCTTTCTCGTATTCGTTGACCGCCGTGCTCAGGCAGATGCCCTCGTCTGATATTTCCAGGGGAGGAAGATTGACGGCGTTTCGGGACGAAGAAAGAATCGAGGGTGGCAGGTCCGAGGCCTCGATGCGGGGCCCGTCGTTAAGTACCACCAGGCGCTCCACCATGTTCTTGAGTTCCCTCACGTTGCCGGGCCAGTCATGGTGCGAGAGGCGCTCCAGCGCTTCGCGTGAGAAGCCTTCGAT
>Ga0256914_1003383_pt1 | contig 12583 bp, 11 predicted proteins | sample HulkmetaG_FD_191571 | JGI IMG/M metagenome (GOLD analysis project Ga0256914, IMG submission 191571) | Hydrothermal chimney microbial communities from Main Endeavour vent field at the Juan de Fuca Ridge, Pacific Ocean - Hulk | ecosystem: Environmental > Aquatic > Marine > Hydrothermal vents ...
GAAGTACTCAGAGGAGGTGGGCAAGGAGATCAGGGGTCTAAGCCCTGACGCAATGGCCGTGCTGGAGGCCTATGATTTCCCTGGCAATGTGCGGGAGCTGGAGAACATCATCGAGAGGGCAGTGGTGCTGGCTAAGGATGATCTGATCCAGAAGGAGGACCTGGAGCTTGATGTACCTGGTGCTGAACCAAAGAAGGCATTGGACCTTACGCCCAGGACCGCAGAGGAACTCAAACAGTTGAAAAGGACCATCCGGTCCCAGGCCGTAGAGCCAATCGAAAAGGCGTTTGTCCTCAGTGCACTGGAACGCAACGACTGGAATATCACCCGTGCTGCCGAAGATACAGGCATGCTGAGGCCCAACTTTCAGGCACTTATGAAAAAACTGGGTATATCCCTCAAGGACAGGGACAAGATAAAGGTATAACTTAACTAAACGGACCTTACTGTGCTTTTTCCTGACCCGCCATTGTGATTCCCGGCTGCCTCCTGGTCTGATATAGGCAGACGCATGATGAATGTAGTCCCTTTTCCCACCTCACTCCATACGTCCAGGCTGCCACCATGATTTCTCACTATACCGTAGGATACCGCCAGGCCCAGGCCCGTGCCCTGCGACTTGGTGGTAAAGAACGGATCGAAGATGCGGGATAGGTTTTCATCGGATATACCGCATCCTGTATCTGATATCTCTGCAAATACAGAATCCTCATCATGGTCAACACCTGTCTTTATGGTGATGCGCCCGCCTTCAGGGGTAGCATGGCTGGCGTTGATGATGATGTTCATCAGGACCTGGGATAGCTGGTTAGGGTCAGCATAAAGTTTGGGTATGTTGGGGTCCAGGTCCTTGACCAGTTCAATATTAAAGAAAGAGGACTGCTGCTCCAGGATAAAGGTGACAGACTCGATCAGTTCATTCAGATTGACCTCTTTTTTCTGTGGTACACTGGCCCGGGAGAATTCCAGCAGGCCCTTGACTATCTTGGCGCACCTCTGTGTCTCATCTATTATGACTTGCAGGTCTTCCTTTAGTTCTTCTGGCAGTTTGGGGTCATCGTGGACCAGGTATGCAAAGGAGAGTACTCCGGTCAGAGGGTTGTTGATCTCATGGGCAATGCCTGCCGCCATTTCGCCGAGAGATGCCATCTTCTCTGCCCGGATGAGCTGGACCTGCATCTTCTCCACCTCTTTGGTCCTCTCCTCAACCCTCAACTCCAAGGTCCTGCCCCACTCCTCCAACTCCTCCCTGGCCTTTTTCAGATTGTGTGTCATGCGGTTGAACGCCTGAGCCAATTCGCCGAGTTCATCGTTGGATCTGATGTCAAGATAGGTATCTAACGAACCCTGTGCGACCCGTTCTGTATGTTCCAATAGCTGCTTGAGCGGACGACTTACGAGTTTGTTAGTGAGAAAGGTTATGGCAATGATCACTGCCACCACCAGCACTATACCAATGAATGCCACCCGGTTTCGGTAGGATGCCACCTTGAGAGTCATGTCTTCAAGGGATAACTCCACGTCCAGCACACCCAGTATCCGCTGGTCGGTAGGATGCTGATGGCAGGCGGCATTTGAGCAGCTCGGCTGGTTGTAAATGGCCTTTGCAATGGCAAGTATCTTGTGGCCGTGGGGGCTCGTAAATATTCTGCTCCGGCTCATGGAGGAGGTTTTGAGCAGTACCCTGTGGTCAAAGTGGCACATATTACAGGCTGCTGCCTTCTTGTCCAGTTTCGTACCTATTTCAAAGGGGGAGGTTGAAAAGGTGATCTTGCCGTTTTTGTTGATGATTCTTATTACTTCTACATGTTTTTGAGCGCTTATCGAGGTGAGTTCCTGGGACAGTCTCTCCTTGTTGTTCTCCATCATGCTGTAGAAGGTAGTGCGTATGATGGTTTCTCCAAGTCTGTCTGCCTCTGCAATGGCCTCCTCAATGGAAACCGATTTCATGGCCTCGGTCCCTGTGTAGCCGAGTATGATCACGGTCACAATCAGTACAGTGACAACAGATGCTATAATCTTGGCGGTGAGGCTGATGCGCAAAAATCCGTCCCCTGGTTGGCAGGCGCTTGAAAATAAGGAAAGTGGGTCAAGTATCAGACAGGAATTTTATGTTTCATGTCTATATGAAGCAACTCCTTATGTCAAGCCCTGTGCCAGGTCCTATATGGTGGCATCATGACTGCAGGCCACCTGTCTGCTGTTTCTGCATTTCAGGCGTTGCGTAGCTATGATACCTTGAAAATTCCCAATAGTAATCCCTGCCCCACCTGCGAGGTGTGAGAATTCCTGCGGGCATATTGTACAGGCATGGGGGCAAGGGAATTTACAGGTCAGATACAAGGTGTGTTTTCAGACAGGAAACGTACAGTGGAGAGTAAAGAAACAGCACCATCCAAATCAGAAAATCAGGTGCCTGTAATGGCAGAAAGCCACATACTTCCCATGTCGATAAGGTCTTCACATGTCTGGCTGCCGCTGATAAGGCAGGCAAGCCCCCATATTCCAAGAAGGGCAGCGCACACCCCGGATACCACGAGAAGTATCCTTGATGTTTCAGCTTCCTGATCGCTGGTCTTCAGATCGTAAAGTCTCAGTTCTATCCTTGCAGGATGTGATGAGGGTATAAAACGTTTCATGGCGTCCCTCCTTCAGGTGCAGTTTTGACCTCTGCATGGGTACAGCGTAAAGGTTCTCTGCTTCACGACAGGGACTGTTACCGCCACTTGATCATAACAACGGATCAACCTTCATGCTGGCAAATACAGGGTGTGATGGTGCGGGTAGTCTGCTACTTACCCTCTTTGGTATTCTGCATTTTCCATACCACGGCCGGCACGGCTTACTCTGACATAACAGGTTGATTTAATGGATATTTAGGTTGGCAGGGCGTTTCCATATCGCCATTTATTCAGGAGTGGTATATTAAAGCGATACGTTTATTGAAAAGGGGTGGTTTCTCTCAGGAAAGAGAAGACATAACTAAGTGAAATAAAATTATATTTACAGCAAAAACCACCTTTCTTGATGTATAAAAAATATATACACCTGCGACAGTTCCGTCCTTTCCCTGTTGCTGACTTGACCGCTGCGCATTGCTGCACGCGCTCTGCATCAGGCCCGGTGTTTAGGGGCTGTTCCTTTCAGGGAGAGTTGTCTATTATCGCAGAGGCCACAACTGGTCCTTCAGAATTTCCACGCATGCACTGTTTGGTCCTCTCTTCCAGTTCTCTGCGTGTCCGTCTCGCATCACACTTGAAGATGATGTCCAGCTCCTCGGCGTCTATGGTCTCGTCCATAAGGAGAATCTCTGCAAGCATATGAAGGAGCCTCACCTTTTTGCGCAGGAGTTGCACCGTCTCCTTGTAACACCCCTCCACAAGTTTTTTTATCTCCCTGTCAATTGCCTTTCCTGTCTCCTCACTGAAGGTCTTGTGGATGAGGTGCCCTCCAAGGAATCCGCCCTCCTCCTGTGCATAGGTCAGAGGGCCAACCTCATCACTCATGCCCCATTCACACACCATCTTGGTTGCGATCTCTGTAGCCATGTGCAGGTCGTTTACAGCGCCGGTTGTCCGCTGGTTAAGCACTATCTCCTCTGCTGCCCTTCCTCCAAGGAGTATCTTTATACGATTGACAAGATACCTTCTGGAGTATGTGCGCCTTTCGTCCAGGGGGAGTTGCTGGGTGACACCCATGGCGCTACCCCTTGGAATGATGGTCACCTTGTGTACAGGGTCTGTGTCCGGAAGGAGTTTGGCCACAATGGCATGTCCTGCCTCGTGATAAGCAGTGGTTTCACGCTCCTTGGCGCTTACCACGAGTGAGCGGCGTTCCGCCCCCATCAGTATCTTATCCTTGGCCTCTTCAAAGTCCCGGAAATCCACCGCATCCTTTCCCTGTCTCGCAGCCATCAGGGCTGCTTCATTGACAAGGTTTGCAAGCTCTGCCCCGCTGAACCCCGGAGTCCCCCTGGCAACCCTTTCCAGATCCAGGTTTTCAGCCGTGACTATGGTCTTGGCATGAACCTTGAGAATGGCAAGCCTGCCCATTACATCCGGCACAGGCAGGGTCACCTGGCGGTCAAAACGTCCTGGACGCATAAGGGCAGGATCGAGCACGTCGGGCCGGTTGGTGGCCGCAACTATTACCACAGTATCCCCTGATGCAAAGCCGTCCATCTCCACCAGCAGGGCGTTGAGGGTCTGTTCGCGTTCGTCCTGTCCTCCAACGGATTCAGCACCGCGTTTGCGCCCCACCGCATCTATCTCATCTATGAATATGATACACGGGGCGTGTTTCTTTGCCTCTGCAAACAGGTCCCTCACCCTGGAGGCCCCTACACCAACGAACATCTCCACAAAGTCAGAGCCGCTTATGCTGAAGAACGGGACATCAGCTTCTCCTGCGATTGCCTTGGCAAGGAGTGTCTTGCCTGTGCCAGGAGGTCCCTGCAGCAGGACGCCTTTGGGGATGCGTCCGCCAAGTTTGCTGAACTTGCCGGGGTTTTTCAGGAATTCCACGATCTCCTTGAGTTCCTGCTTAACCTCCGGGATGCCGGCAACGTCTTCAAACGTGACTTTTTTGTCCCCTCCAGAACTCAAGACCCTGGCCTTGCTCTTGGTGAATCCCGATGTGTGCACCCCGCCCCGTTCGCGCCTTTTGGACATGATGTACCACATGATACTGATAAAGATCACTGACAGCAGGGAGGCAAAGATGCCCACTGTCACAAACGGTCGGTCAGGTTCTGCGGTTATGGTGATCTTTTTTTCGAGCAGTTTGGGGACCAGGTTGTCCACATCTGGCGAATAGGTGGTGAAACGGTTGTTATCAGAATCAATCCCCGTGATCTTTCCTCCCTTTAGCTGGACACGGACGACATCTCCAGACTCCAGCATTTCGATAAACTCACTGTAGGGGATCCGGGGAATGGTGTTGGCCAGGTTCCAGATGCTGTAGAACATGGCCCCGGCAACCGAGAGAAACAGAACGATCAAGATCGCTCGAATGCGTTTATCCATAAAGCACTCACAAAATCAGAGGTGACAAAAAGATGAACACTGTCCGGGTCCAGATGTAAACACAGACAGCAACAACTGCGCTGCACACGAAGACCCGCCACCTGCGGCTGTATCTTCATGCTTAGCAAACGTATGTTTCCGCAGGTATGTATCTGCCAGTCAGCTATACCTTGCGGCCTGTGGGCTGGACAAAGATCATTAAAGGAAATGGCTTGATTAAACAGAAAAATATTTTCATGCGCCAACTGATCCAATTTATCAGTTAGCAGATTTGATTGTCAAGGATGCTAGCCCGCAGGCCAGGATAATCAGCAGACAATGGCCTGTTTCATGACATAATCCTGAATTGAGCGTTTCAAATCATGTGAAATCTTGTTTTATTTTAATTACAGTAAATTGATACTATTTTTTGTAAAATTACCCGTCACCCAACGGGTTTGCGGTAACTGTTTTGCTTTCTACATAATTTGAAACCGCTGCGGGATTCCCAATTTCGCATGATCTGCTGCCTCGGAGTCTTCGCTTACCTGTCGGATACTTGAAGTACAACAGTACGTCTGCCGTATCCTCCGCCTTGCATCTCATGCAACCTTGGGAATCGCTCAATTCAGGTTGTAGATGGTGCTAATTGTCTTCACGGCCAAAACCAGATGCAAACAGGGCCACGTCTTCCCAGTTCACCCTGTTATTGTTATTCAGGTCACCTGTACATGCCTCCTCATCAAAGCATTCAGTTCCTGAAATATGAACGGCGAGCTGATAGAGGTCCTGACCATCCACCTCCCCGTTGTCATCAATGTCTCCGTACACCTTCTCCTGACCGGAAATGTTGACATGAACAGCATCTATGTTTAGAGGAGCCACTTCGTTGTCAAGGTTGGTATAGACACAGCTTATGGGGCCTATGACGTCCTGTCCCGGATTGGCTGCACGCCACGTAATTCTGGTAATCAATGTACCTGCAGAAAGCCCCATGAAAAATGGTACATTGAGATCAAACCTGCCATCCTCATGCACACCTATGAAACCGCGAGACAGGCCCTTGAAAGAGACCAACTGGGGATCAAAATAGGTAGTACACATTACACTGAACGCATCCGGCATGGAATCAACAGTCCGTAACTCCAATGTAAAATCTGTCTGGGCCTGCACAGGAGCATCTTCCATAGATATACAAACCTCAGGGGCACCCCCCATGGACAAACCTGGAAACAGTACCAACAGGCATATTGACAACAATGCAGACCAAGCCCACCATGATCTGAAGCAGTGCCTTGCCCAGCTATAACCCATGCTCCTGCCATTATGGATGGGTACTGCCCTGAAATATCGAAAGATCATGGTACCTGCCGGGCCACATGATATACTTCTGCCCATTTTTACCTCCTCATAGAGTATAGAATAACGCCACTGCCACTCAAAGCAATTACACGCAGGGCGTATTTATGCAATATGGGTACCGGGATAAAGACGAAACGGCCTCAGCACAGGGCACGTTCCATTTCAAGCAGATAAACCCTGTAATTATCCGTAGTTACAAAAATAGTGGTAATCAAGATACGAACAATGTCCAGAAATGGATCAGAAGATTGAAACAATGAAATGAAGGAAATATCAGACATCAACCTGTCAGAAAAACTGCAAAAAAAACAGGAGGCAGCTATAAGCCGGGTTCTGTACCCTGCGAATGCAGGATGGTGATCATTCATCTGTGGATGCCGGTTGCCCGGCACCTCTTGCAACCTACCCGGAAGCCTCGGACGGGCCGCCCTCAGACGCTTCCCTATTTGGTCTTGCCACGGATGGGGTTTACCAGGCCTGCCGTGTCACCACGGCAGCCGGTGGGCTCTTACCCCACCTTTTCACCCTTACCTGTGAAAAGGACCAGCCTCTCACAGGCGGTCTGTTTTCTGTGGCACTTTCCCTGGGGTCACCCCCGGTCCGCGTTACGGACCATCCTGCCCTGTGTGGCCCGGACTTTCCTCTGCTGGGTTTGCCCAGCAGCGATCACCCACTGCCTCCTGGAAAACATATTATCACGAATCTGTCTTTAGGGCATAGATAAGACGCTGACACGAAGGACAGGTCATCATCCTCTCATCCCTCAGCAGTTCATTGTACATCTGGGGGGGAATGTTCATGTTGCAAGCACTGCAGACAGCATCGGTAACTGCGGCCACCACAAGACCCTGACGCCGCTCAGCGAGAAAACGATAACGCGCAAGCAGATCTGGCTTTACCTCTGCGGCCACAGCCTCAGCCTCCTTGTCAAGCTCCTTGATCTTTCTGTCAAGCCCCTGGGCTATCTCATTGATGTGCTTCTCCTCAGCGGCAGCCTCCTTGCGGTCGGCCTCAAGCTCCATTTCTCCCTCTGCCACAGCCTCTTCCAACTTCTTTATCTCTTCCAGCAGATCGAGAAGTTCATCTTCCCTGGTCTTGTTTGCCTTCTTGATCTCCTCGATCTCCTTGTTGAGGGCCTGATACTCACGGTTGTTCTGTACCGCTGACATCTTCTGCTGGGACTTTTTCATCCGTTCTGTCTCAAGCTCCAGCTCATCCTCAATCTCTATCTTGCGCTTTCTAATATCCCTGATCTTCTCCTTCATCTCCTCAATGCTGGCCTCCTTGCCAGCAACTCGTTCCTGAAGGGCATCCAATCTCTCAGGTAACTTCTCCTTCTGCTCACGGATCTTCCTGATCTCAAGATCAATGCCCTGGAGCCTGATAAGTGGTGTCAGTTCAGATATCAATTTTTCTCTCCTTCACACATACTAAAAATTTTGCTATTATTTCAACAAGTAATACCCAATCTTATTCCTCTGCACCTGGAACGAACCAGGACGCAGGCATCTTTTCATCCCTAAACATAAGCACTTTAACATCCCACTGCCTGTCAATGGCAATGCTGCGCAGATATTCAGTGAGGATCGGGATTATAGGCCGTTCAGTGGCAAAATGACCAGCATCCATCACCGCAAGCCCTCTCATCTCTGCCTCCCGTGCGACGCTGTGCTTCACCTCGGCAGTAACAAATAACTCTGCTCCACTTTCCACAAACGCAGGCCACAGGCTTGAGCCTGACCCACCGCATACTGCAACACGGTTGACTACCATGTTAGGATCTCCGGTAACATACACACCTGGCAAGCCAAGCCTGACGCACACGTGCTGTGAAACCTGACGGAGAGAGAGGGGTTCAGGAAGACGCCCCACCCTTCCGAGACCTGCTGAAGGATATTGTCCTGAAGGTTCGGGACAGAGGGGGAGTACATCCATGAGTTCCAGCATGGCGGCAAGCTGGTCGCTCACGCCATTTGACACTGAATCAAGATTGGTATGGGCAGACAGGAGTGCAATATCATGCCTTATGAGAGTGGAGATGACCCGCGGGATAGGAGAGGAAAGATCAAGCTGTTTCAGTGGTGCAAATATGAGGGGATGATGGGTAAAAACGATGTCTGCCCGTGTATCAATGGCAAATGCCACAAGAGGCTGTGAGACATCCAGTGCGGTAACGATCTTTTTGACCTTTGCTGCAGGATCCCCCACCTGCAACCCCACGTTGTCCCACTCTTCAGCCAGGGTTGAAGGTGCCCATTCTGCAACTGCCTGCCATATTTCAGCTACGCTTGGATTGTGAGCCATCTGCAGTGAGATAAAAAAAGGTGCAGCACTCTTTTATGGCTGCACCTTGAGATTTAAAGGTAAGTGCGTCTGATACGCATGCTCTACATAACGCAAGGAGAAAATCTTGACCTCCAATCCTGCTTTTGAGCAGGAAACCAAAATCTGTTTCACCTGGGCTGTAATGTAATACTATGACATCAGGTGAAAATTATTGGGCCCACCAGGATTCGAACCTGGGACCAACCGGTTATGAGCCGGTGGCTCTGACCAACTGAGCTATGGGCCCTTTCCAAAAGCCCGCTTGAAACGGGAACACCTTTATATAATGTCATCACTCATGTTGTCAAGACGAATCAGCAGAAGCAGACAAATTTATTCTGCTATCACCCTGGTCCGGCCTGAAAGAAATCACCTCGTGGTCCATTCCGCCTCCAAGCCGCTCGATTGCCTGCCTCGCTACCTGGCCCACTGTCAGGTGTCTAAGACTGCCGTCAATGTAGATGTCCACAGGTTCCCTGTCATTGAGCAGCCCCTCAATGCTTGGGATATCGTCTGTCTCGCCTACAGCACCCAATGCCCATGCCGCAAGTGCCCTGGACTGCGCATCACTGTCCTGCAGATAGGGCAGCAGATAGGCCCGTGCACCAATTTCTCTAAGCAGACTGGGCCTCACATGACCAAGGCGCCCTATGCCCCACAATGCGCCACGGCGAAGCGGGGGATACTCCAGATAGTTGCCATCCTCCCTGATATATGAGAGCAGTATCCTGGCATACTCTTCATAGAGCCCCTTGTGCTGAACCATGGCCTCGGCCATAGCCTCGGCCGCTCCCCAGCCAATACCACCTGACTCGTCATTAAGACTCCATATAAAACGTCTCATGATGGTACGGGCATGTTCCATGTCGTCATCCTGTGCCATCCGGGCCAACACCCTGCCAAGGGCTGCAATGGCATTCCACCTTACACACTGATCCTGCGAATAAAGTGCAGAGATGAGAGGGGTTATGGCCTCCCTCGGCGCCACTGATTCGAGGAAGGATAGCACGGCATCAGGCCTATCTGAAGAAAGCCTCTCTATTATTTTCTTTTTTAGTCCTCGGCTCAAACAGGACCTCCTTTAACTTTACCTACAATACTGAAACCGGCACACCAAAACTTTCATTGCCAACCCCGACTGCCCCCTTTGCGCATGAAAATCGCGTAGAAGGTATGGTTCCATGACAAGACATAAAGAGGGGGCAACTATGGGACAGGGCCCATCACACCCCCTCAACCACAAGATGAACAACATTACCCACCTGATAAACTTTCCTAAATAGATTCCATCTCCTTGCCGCAGCACAGGGGAACGGCATCCCCGGCATTGACATTCATGTACTTGTTGCATACAGCACAGTAATAGGTGGAATCCTCGGCTGCCTTGTGCTCAGGAGAATAGGTTGTAGCCCCGCCTTTGATACCCTCTATATGAAAACGTGCCACCTTGTCGTGTCCTGGCACAAAGTTACCCATTGGAACTATCTTCTTGTTGTCACCATAGCAGTCCACCACTATCCGCCACATGACCTCAAGATCCGCATTCTCCTGGGGCGTTTCAGGCATGAACTCTATAACATTCTTATCGACCAATATTCTCATATCTACGTTCCTCTTGTCTTGTGGGATCATGCAACAAACAGTCATGGACCCTACACCTTAGCCATAACAGCAAGCAGGCAATGGACAGGGAGCATTCCCATTTATGCAACCATATCCAAATATATCCATCACTGGGTCTTGAGTGCCTCTTTCACCGCCTTTCCAACACGCTTGCCAAGTTCAACACACTCCTTGAGCGTATCGTGACGCGGCACGTACTTGACCCTGAGGCCATCATCTATGATATCAAACTTCATCTCTTCCATTGACTTGTTCAAAAGTTTTACAGACTCACCGCTCCAGCCATATGAACCAAAGGCTGCCCCGATCTTGTTGGTGGGACGTAGTCCCCTCATGTACATAAGAAATCCTGCCATGCGGGGAAGCATGCCGTTGTTCAACGTGGGGCATCCCAGCACTATGGCCTTGGCATCCAGCACCTGAGCCATGATCTCGCTGCGGTGGTTATACTTGAGGTTCAGGACCTCTACGCTGACATCCTCGGATATGATGCCATCAGCAACGGCATGGGCCATCATCTCAGTGCTGTGCCACATGGTATCATAGATGACCAGGGCCTTTCGCGTGCCCCTGTGATGACTCCAGTTGTCGTATGCCTTGAGTATCTTGGCCGGATCTTTCCAGATAAGCCCGTGATCAGGAGCGATCATGTCTATCTCAATTCCCATGTCCGCCACCTGCTTCAGTACTTTCCTCACAAGCGGGGAATAAAGGGTGAGGATGTTGGCATAGTACTTAGCTGCCTGATACATGAGGTCCGTCTGGTCCACCTCCACATCAAAACGCTCGCTTGTAGCAAAGTGCTGGCCAAAGGCATCACTTGATATCAGCAGCTTTTCCTCTGGTATGTATGAAAACATGCTGTCCGGCCAGTGGAGCATCCTTGTCTCAAGAAAGGTAATGGAGCGCTTGCCCGTGGAGATGGTCTCACCAGGTTCTACCACGTGATAGGGCCAGTCCTCCCTGTGGAAGTGATCAATGAGGTTCTTCTTGCCCATCTTGGAACAGATCACCTTCTCAGGCTTTATGAGGTCTATCATCTCGGGGAGGCATCCGCTGTGATCCATCTCCACATGGTTCACAACGATGTAGTCTATCTTTTCAGGGTCCATGACGGTCCTGATACGGTGCTGGAGATCACTCCTGTAATTCTTTTTCACTGTATCAAACAGTACGTTCTTGTCATCCAGCATCAGAAAGGCATTGTATGTCGTGCCTTTGTACGTGGAATAGCCATGAAAGTCTCTTATGTTCCAGTCCACAGCCCCCACCCAGTAGATGTCTTTTTTTATCTCAGTTACCTGCATATTTTCCTCCTTCAGACTAATGCTTCAGTTCGTAGAAGGACCAGCCATGGGAGCCTGACCCTTGCTGCCATCTTATCCGATCACATGGTTACTATTTCAAACCCGTTATCCAGATACCGGGACATGGACGGATGACCTGACATGTCTCCAATAAGCTTCAAACCATGGGCCGCCACAGCCTCTGCCACGCCAAGCTTGGTGGAACATGCCCTGCACGCCCCTTCGAACAGACCAGCAGCCGCTGCCTCACGGTAGAGAGCGTTCAGGGGATGCCCTGCAGATGCGATCTCAGGGACGAGCTTTACCGCCTCACCCTCCATGACTATGCTGCCCCCCATCCCCCTGTTATAAAAGTCCAGGGAGTTAAGGAGTACATGGATGAAGCACATGGAATCACCCCTGAAGGCAAAAATTACTATTTTTCGCATTTTTTTTATCCTGTTTAAAGACAGACATAAGGCAGGCCATGACAGGCATGACCTGCAGCCCCATTCTGGTTACTCTTTTTCAAACTGATCCTTTTCGGCCCCGCAGATCGGACATTTCCAATCGTCTGGCAGGTCCTCGAACCTTGTACCTGCAGGAATATCCGCAGATGAATCACCTGCCTCAGGGTCATAGATATATCCGCATATCTGACATCTGTACTTGTCCATGCCTTGTACTCCTTTCCTTGGTCTGCAGCTTGATACGAAACAGAGAGAATGCTGTTAGCGCACTAAGCATTACCCACAACAAACACCCCACATAGTATTTACGTGAAAATAGAGACCATGGCCTGGGGTGTCACCAACGGTGTAGCGGGGTAACATGAAAGTTTAGGTGCGACATGCAGGGGAAAATAAGGCATGCCCACCCAAACATGTCTATTTCTCAGCAGGAAGAGGAATTGGCATGGGACGCTGTCCAAGCTCCTTGTCAACCATGAACAGGCCATGTTCTCCTGCAAGTTTCAGACGGTTG
>Ga0256914_1003384_pt1 | contig 12582 bp, 13 predicted proteins | sample HulkmetaG_FD_191571 | JGI IMG/M metagenome (GOLD analysis project Ga0256914, IMG submission 191571) | Hydrothermal chimney microbial communities from Main Endeavour vent field at the Juan de Fuca Ridge, Pacific Ocean - Hulk | ecosystem: Environmental > Aquatic > Marine > Hydrothermal vents ...
CAACAGGCCGTGCATACAGCCCTGGCCGCCCTCGAACAGGCGGCCCGCACCGAGACGGCAAACCTCATGGAGCCGGTGTTGGCTGCGGTCAGGGCCTACTGTTCCCTGGGTGAGATCTGCGGGGTGCTGCGCACTGTCTTTGGGGAGTACCGGGGCCGGCAATGGTAGGGATGTTTTTCCGGCCACAACAATCATCATGACTTTTATGGAAAAGATTTCAAAAAACCATGCCAAAAAAAGACAGAGAAACAATGGCGGATGAGGCGGTTTCGCTTTTTCAGCAGCACATGCACTGAAGCCAGGCCATGCTCGGCGCGGGCGCCGGGTTATTTCGTCAAGAGCCTCCCACCGCAGAGCTGATTGCAGCCCTGGCCCCCTTTGGCGGCGGGCTTGGCTCCAGCGGCCGGCTCTGCGGCATCCTGCCCGGGGCCCTGGCCGTGATCGGCTTTACCCTGGGCAAGACAAGCGTGGAGACGCGGGATCACAGGTTGATGTGGAAACTCAGCCACGCAATGGTCCGTCGGTTCGAGGAGATCTGCCAGGAGTTCGGTGGCACCGACTGTTCTGATATCGCCCGCATCGACTGGAAAGATCGTTCGGCGGTAAAGAACTTTTATCGGGGCGGACCGGATTCGACCCGTTCCAACTGTGTGCGGGTCATCCGGGCCGCGGCCCTGGCCCTGCATGATCTGGTTTCGGAGTATTTCCCGGAGTGCAAACCCGGGTAACCGATTACTCCCGGGATCGAAAGCGGAAAAACAGCGGCGGCGGCGATCAGCCTGCTTTTCTTTTCTGTTGACACGGTCAGCGCTCATTTGATAAATTCTTTGATTGTTAGCGAGATATGTATCGATTTTTTCGATGCATATTTTCATCAATCTCTATGAAGGAGGTACCTATGAAAAGCAAGGATCTCAAGAAATTCCTTGCCGGCCTGGGAGTTGCCGGGTTGATCACCGCCGGTGGCGTTACTCTGCCCGGTGCGCATGCCGGCAGTGGTTGAGGCGCGAAACCCAGCGCAGGTAGCGCTGAAAAAGCGGTCAAAGCAGCGGGCAGCGGCTGAGGCGGAACCAAGGATGGCGCAGGTAGCGCCGTTAAGGAAGAAGCCAAAAAAGCCGTCAAGGCCGTGAAGGATAAAGCCGGTGAAACCGCAGAAGCTGCCAAGGAAAAAGTTGAAGAGGCAGCCAAGGAAAAGGCCGGTGAGGCGGTTGATGCTGCCAAGAAAAAAGTAGGCGAAGCCGTGGACAAGGCCGTTGACAAGGCCAAGGATGCGGGAAACAAAGCCGGTGAAGCAGCCAAAGAAGGCGCCAAAAAAGCTGCCGGAGGCAGTGGCTGAGGTGCCAAGAAATAAACGTGCAGGTTGCACGATATGAAACCGGAAAAAGCCGATGGCCCGTGGGTTATCGGCTTTTTTCTTGTCGTTGCACACCTCTTGCCGGGGGACCACCATGAATAAAGAAACACCGCTTTCGTCGATCTTTCCCGCCTGCCGCCGGGTACTGGGCAGCGACTTTCCCGACAACGGGGCAGTGGCTCCCGTCGATTTTCCCTCCCTGCTGAGCGAGAGTTCCGCAATCATGGAGCGGTATCCCCATATCAAAGATCTGGCGGAGATCGAGTGGGTTCGTCACACCATGGAGGAAGCCGCCGATTTCAGAGATGCGGTAGAGGAAGCATGTGTCAATCCAACACTGCAACTGCTGGAAGTTGAGTGGCGTCACCTACCGGATTTTTTCAAACAGGAGTCCCCTTCCCCGGTTGCCGGCGAAGACCTGATCCTGGTGTGGAAAGAGGCGGAAACCGGAAATCTCCACTGTGAAAGTGCATCCCATCACGACCTTCTCGCCCTGAAAATCGTCACTGAAAAACTCGACCCCAAACGGGCGGCCGCAGCCGGTAATGTCTCCATCGGCACCATTGACGACATCCTCTACAACGCCACCCACAAGGGTCTGTTGCTCTCGCCGCCGTCGCGTATTCGGCGGCCGGACGACTTCCACCGCGGCGATGTCGCCGATAATCAATTTTTCAGCTCACCGGTTTTCACCCTGCAGTGGCATATTACCCAGAAATGCGATCTCCACTGCAAACACTGCTACGACCGCAGTGAACGCCGCACCCTCGGCAGGGATCGGGCTCTGCGCATCCTCGACGATCTTTATGACTTTTGCCGACTCCATCATGTCTACGGCCAGATCAGCTTCACCGGCGGCAATCCCCTGCTCTATCCCCACTTCAACGAGGTGTACCGGGAAGCGGCCGAGCGCGGCTTTCTCACCGCTATTCTCGGTAATCCCATGCCCAGGCACCGCATCGAGGAGCTCCTCGATATCCAGAAGCCGGAATTCTACCAGGTAAGCCTCGAGGGGTTGCGGGAACATACCGATTACATCCGCGGCAGGGGTCACTTCGACCGGGTTCTCACCTTTCTGGAACTTTTGCGCGAGCTGAAAATCTACTCCATGGTCATGCTGACCCTCACCAGGGCCAACATGGACCAGGTCATCGAGCTGGCGGAATTTCTCAAGGAACGGGTGGATCTCTTCACCTTCAACCGGTTGTCCATGGTGGGCGAAGGCGCGGCCCTCGCCTCGGCGCCGGTGGAAGAATTTCCCCGCTTTCTCGAAAAATACCTGCAGATGGCGGAGCATAATCCCGCCGCCGCCCTCAAGGACAACTTTTTCAACATTTTCCACCTGAAAAACCGCAAACCCTTTTTTGGCGGCTGTGCCGGTTTCGGCTGCGGTGCCGCCTTCAACTTCGTCTCTCTGCTGCCGGACGGCCGGGTGGATGCCTGCCGCAAATTTCCCTCCCCCATCGGTAACATCTTTGAAAAGAGCCTTAACGCGATCTATCACGGCGAAAAGGCCGCGCAATACCGCCGGGGATCCATCGGTTGCAGCGACTGCCGCATCAGACCGGTTTGCGGCGGCTGCCTGGCAGTTACCCACGGCTTCGGCCTGGATGAGCTGCAGGTACGCGATCCCTACTGTTTCATCGACCGGCTGCTGTGACGCTTGTTCATTTGTGGTGTATAATGAGCGTACCGCTTCTTTCCGGCCCGGATCCGTCTCTGATCCGTTTATGACAACCCAACACCTGGAGGATACGCTATGTTGCGAACCGGCCCTTTTCTTTTTCTCGTTGCCCTCCTGCTCTTCTGCAGCCAGGCACGGGCGGACCAATTCATCGCCGATCACACCGTTGCCACGGAAAAAGTTCTCCGTTCCATCCCCAAAAAATTCATCGACAAGGCCCGCACCACGCTCCACGTTGCCTATCAGCACACCTCCCACGGGACCCATGTCGCCTACGGTCTTTTCGGTCTGCAGGACTTCAAACCGGGAGATGACAAGCTCTTCGGCATCACCAACAACAATCCCAAACCCGGCAGGCTGGATTTTCGCGACTACGCCCTGGAAAAATATGCCGCCCCCGGCAAGGTGGCCAAGGACCTCAGCCGCGACGAAACCGCCTTTGTGCAGGCCACCCGCAACTACCTCGACGACCCGAAAAACCATGATATCAATGTGGTGATGTGGTCCTGGTGCAATATCGCCTACCACAAGGTACTGGACAATTATCTGCCCGGCATGCAGACCCTCATCGACGAATATGGGGTCGGCGGAAGCAAGATCGGCACCAAAAGCGGCCAACGCTCCACCCCTGTTACCTTTATCTTCATGACCGGCCATGCCAACGTGGGAAGAAATTTCGGCAAGAGGATGCCCCACGACCAGGCGGAAAAGATCATCGCTTTTTGTCAAAAGCGGGGATATTTCTGCCTGGACTACTACGGTATCGATACCCACGACATGGAGGGCAACTACTGGGAGGATGCCGGAGATAACGGCCAGTCGAAGACATACGGCGGCAACTTCTACCTGGACTGGCAGAACAGTCACACCCGGGGTGAGGATTGGTACGAGAACAAAAACCGGCCCGGGGGCAAGACGGTTTTCGGTGCCCACAACACCCAACATATCACCGCCAACCGCAAGGCCTATGCCATGTGGTGGATTCTGGCCAGAATCGCCGGCTGGAATCCGGACAGCCGGCCGTAAGCGCTTACGGCCGGACTACCGTGCCGGCGATCACCTCCTACCAGGCAGCGAAGATATTTCTGCGCGCAGCGGCCGAGCGCCGCAGCACCGGTATCTTTTCATCCACATAGTCGATCACCCGCGCCCGTTTATTCATTGCCGGGCGCATGATCCGTCCCACCACCTGGAGCAGCCGCCCCTCGAATTTGATGGGCGTTGCCAGCACCAGGGTGGAGAGCCCCGGACAGTCGAATCCCTCTCCGATGAGCTGCAGGGTGGAGATGAGCACATCCACCTCGCCGTCACGGACGGCGGAGACGATCTCTCCCCTTTTGTCCGGCGGCGTCCTGCCGGTGAGCACCACGGCGTCGATACCCAGACGCCCCAGACCGCGGGCCAGTTCTTCGCAGTGCGCCACCCGGTCGGAGACGACCAGGATCGTTCCCCGATGGTCGTCGGCAAGAACTGCGGCAATATCCCCGACGATGAGCTCGTTGCGACCATGATCTGCGGCCAGGGCCTTGATGAGTTTGGCATAGTCTCCGGTAAAACCGTAGTTAAATGGTGTTGTTCTCTGGATGAACTCCGGTTTCACCACCGCGCCGCTACGCTCCAGGGTCCGACTGTCAACGCTGTGGAGCAGATCTCCCATGTAAAAATAGATGATCCGGGTGGTGGCGTCCTCCCGACGATAGGCGGTTGCCGACAGCCCCAGCATATAGTAACTGTCGAAACCACTGACCACATGGGTGAAGAGAGTGGCCGGCACCCGGTGGCACTCGTCAACGATGATTTGGCCGAACCGGGACGGCAGATCGCCCATGCGCCTGCGGGCGGTGTTGACGATGGCCACGGTGACCGGCCGCAGCTCAAATCGTCCGTCACCGACAATGCCCGCCTCCACCCGGAGAAAATCATTGATCCGCTCGCACCACTGATAGAGGAGCTCCTTGCTGTGGACAATGATGAGGGTGGGCTGTCGGCGCAGGGCGATGATTTTGAGCGCCATAACGGTTTTGCCGGAGCCGGTTCCCGCCTCCAGCACCCCGAAGGTGCGGGAGAGAACCGCTTCCACCGCCTCGGCCTGATAGGAACGCAACCGGCCGTGGAAAGTAAGCCCGATCTCATCTAGTCGGCGCCGGTTGTCGGTGATCTGCGGACGCCTGCCCATCACCTCGTCGCAGAGCAGTACCGCCCGGTTGCCGAAACCGCGGGGAAAACAGACAGCATCACTCTCTTCCCTGTAGAAGGTGAGTTTGGGCTTGAGATCACGGCCGATCCAACGGCCGTATTTTTTGGCGGCCTGGTATTTGGGATTGACGATGGTGAGACGCCGGCGCAGATCATTTCGCAGCTCTCCGCTGATCCCGGTGAGGCAGCACTCGGCGCCGATGGTCAGTCGGGGTTGAAGATGTTCAGCCATGGCCTGCGTCTTCTCCTCCTCCGGTGAGCTGCAATTTATCGACTTGACCCCGCTGTTGTTTTCCTGGTAAATAGCAGCCTGTAAAAATGAAATTTCCCATTAATCCTCCCCTGACTGGATACACCGTATCATATCATGAAGAGTGAAGAAAAAAGATCATCGTTGACCATCCTCCGACCCTGCGGCCTGGTATCGCCCGATTTTTTCCAGGCCGTGGCCGCGGTGGTGCAGAGGTATCAGCTCACCACCTACCTGAGTACTGCCCAGAATCTCCGCCTGCTGCAGGTCAAAGATTCCGACCGCCGGGCCATCATGGATGAACTGGCTGCACAGGGAGCGCGATTCAAGGGAGAGATGAAATTTCCCCTGCCCCGGGTCTGCGTCAGTACGCCCCACTGCAAGCTGGGCAAAACCGACACCTTCGGCCTCTCCGACAGGATTGTCGAGCGCTTCGGCAACCTGGAGGAGATCAAGCCCAAAATCAAGATAGCGATCAGCGGCTGTCCCGTTGCCTGTGCCGGTTCCCTGACCACCGATATCGGTGTGATCGCCACCCGTTCCGGCCTGGATGTGTACGTGGGCGGCAAACTCGGCGCCTACCCAAAGGTGGGACGTCGCATCCTCAGGCGGGTGGATGCAGAGCGGGTCCTGGAGGTGATCGAGGAGCTGGTCTCCTACCACTACCGCAAGACCAAGATCAAGCAGCGGCTCTACAAATATCTCAACGAGCCGGATTTTCCCTATCCGGAAGCCGTCTGATCCCCATTCTCATTGCCGTTACCGTTGCCGGGGAAGGAGAAGGAATCCGGAAAAAATCGGCCGTGCCCTCCGCTCAGCCTGCCGCACCGGATGACGCAATCCAAAACTCCCGTTTTTCGCTGTCTCAAATCCCCGAGCCGACCGCCTGATAATGCGCCCGGCGCTCCTCCTCCGGCCGGGCGAGAAAGTCATTGACGGTGGCCAGCATTTCCGCCCGGTCACTTTGCAGCCGGCCACTGACGTTGACATAGTTGTTGGCATGATCACAGGCCAGAAAACTGTTGATCCCGTCAAGGTTTTCAAGCAGGAGCTTCACCTCCAGCACCGTGCCCTCCGGAGTCTGGGGAAGAAACTCACCGCTTCTCACCTGCTGCCGCAGGGGGCATTCGGTGCCGCCGCCTCCCACCTCGGCCCCATAGAGCCATAAGCGGCGCAGCCGGATGAAATCCGGTATTGTCTCGTTGAGGAGTCCGGCTGTCGCCTCGATATGTCGCCGCCACCGATCCCTGCCTCCCAACCCCAGGAGAACGTACATGGAGACTTCGATTTGCGCCCTGCGGAGCCGGGCCGCCACCTCCCTGATCATGGCAGGAGACTGTCCCTTACGGTGAAAACGCAAGGTCTCCGGATCCCCCGACTCAAGCCCCAGGTGGACACGGTCAAGCCCCGCTGCCGCCAGGTGCCGGATGCCTCCCCGCGGCAGTCGTGCAAGGGTCGAGGCGCGGGCGTAGCAGGTCAGTCTCTCTATGGTGGTTACCCGTCGGCGCAGATAGCGGGCCAGCTCCGCAATCCGGTCAAGCCCGGCTGCCAGGGGATCGGCATCGCCGAAAAAGGCGGTTTTCGCCCGTGGCCGCATTGCAGCGAGCTGATCGATATCCCCTTTCACCTCGGCGACACTGCGCACGGAAAAACCAGCCTCTCCCAGGGCCGGATAGATGCCGCAGAAACGGCAGCGATTCCACTTGCATCCCCGGGTGACCCGCACCAGCAGGCTGCGCCACTCGCTGGGCGGCCTGATCAGCGGTGATTCAGGACTCGTCGTGGTCATATCTCCTCCCTTGCAATCGGTACCCGATCACGGAATCTGCAACCCGGCGGCAGATCCTGCCTCCGAACCGTCATCGGGCTCCGGCGGCAGGAGATGCACCCGGCCATGTTTCATCACCGTGCTGCCGGTCTCCCGGGAAAAGCAGAGATAGCGCGACCCACCGCAATCATCCAGACCGAGTTCCGCCAGGGCGGCGGCGGAGAACTCCGCAAACCGGTGACGCTTGAAAAATTCCTCCCTGGTTTGATAGGTGTAATATCCCGGGAGATTGAGCGGCAGACGCCGGCGCAGGGCCCGGCGGAGATTGCCGTCCGGTGCCGGAGAACCGGAAATCAGAAAATGCGGCAGGTGTCGGTTGCCTGAACGCAGCCAGTCGAAACGGAGAATCTCCCGCACAAGCCCGCTGTCCGGACGGGTGGCGATGAGTGCGGTGAGGATTTCGGCCATCAGTTGCTGGGTGGGTGCCCGGTTGAAAAAGTCATGGTAACGGCATTCATCGGTGAGAGCCATAAAAAAACGGCCGGCATCTTCGTTATGTCTGCGCAAATACTCCCAGAACGAATTGAAAAAACGGGTATTGTAAAAGGCCTCCACACAGACGCCGAATAGATGGAGACGAGCGATCTCCTGCGGCGAAAGATGCGCGGTGGCGAGAATTTCATAGGGGGGCTGTCCGCAGTAGAGCAGGCCGAATTCCCGGGCCCGACGGCTCATCGGAGTGCCGGGAAGCACCTTGAGCAGACCCATCTGGATCTGGTGCGGCCGCTGGTTGAAAACCCGGTTGAACGAGTTGAGAAAGGAGTCGCCGTTTTCCATGGGCAGGCCGAGGATGAGATCCACGTGGAGGTGAATATTGTCAAAGGCCGCCAGCGCGGCAATGGTTGCCAGCGCCCTTTCCACGTCCATCCGCCGGTTGATGGCCCGCAGGGTCTCCGCATTGGTTGACTGGATCCCGATCTCGAACTGGAAGAGATCCAGGGGCACGGTTTCCAGAAAAGCCAACATCTCCTCGTTGAAACCGTCCGGCGCGATCTCGAAGTGAAACCTGGTTTTGCCCGCTGATCCGACAAGAAAACGCCAGATCTCCAGGGCCCGTTCCGGCCGGTCATTGAAGGTGCGGTCAACGAATTTCACCAGCCGGGGGGAATGGGACAGGATCATCTCCAGCTCCGCCCTCACCAATGTCGTCTCCTTGTACCTGACTCCGCGGGAGGAAGCGGATAGGCAGTAGCTACAGCCGAAGGGACATCCCCGCGACGACTCATAGTAGATATAACGATCCCGCAGGTGTCCGGCAAAATCCTCCGGCCGGTAGGGAGCGGCAAAGGATCCGGCGGGTCCTGCACGGTACAGGGGCCGCAGGTTGCCCGTCCGGAGGTCACGGTAGAAATCCGCCGGGATTGCCTCGACCTCACCGTCGATTCTGGTGCACCGGACGGGTAAGTTTTCCAGATTTGCGGCCTGGGGGCCGCCGATAATCAGCGGCCGGAGCGGATGGAGACGGGCGAGATCGCCGAGCAAACGGCTGATATACTGATGGTTCCAGATATAGACGGAAAAAAAAAGGGCGCCGCTCTCCGCGGCCAGGCGCTGCAGCGTCCGATAGTAGGGATCATTGATGGTGAGCTGGCTGATGCGTACCCGGCAGCCGGGAATATGGCGCTTGAGCTCGTTGCGCAGAGAAAAAAGCGCCGGGCAGGACTGGGAATAGCGACAGTTAAGCCCGGCAAGATGATAATTGCTGATTGACAATATACCGGAAATACGATTATATAAGTGTTTCAACAAATTTTGGATACTTCCTGAACAAGATAACGAATTTAACAGAGGAGTGAACAGATGGCAATGACTGTTAAGGCAATCGCTGAAAGTATTAACATTATGGGAAAAAGAAGCGGCACGGCCATGAAGGAGCGCAACCCGGCTCCGGTGCAGGAGATGGCCAAGGAAGAAACCGCGGCCGGCGCCTCCTATCTTGATCTGAATATCGGTCCGGCCCGCAAGGACGGCACCGAACTCATGCCCTGGGTCGTGGAAACCGTACAGAGTGCGGTTGATACCCCACTCTGCCTTGATACCACCAACGGCGATGCCATGGAGGCCGGCTTCAAGGTGGTCAAGGACAAGTCAAATGCCATCATGAACTCCATTTCCGCTCAGCCCGAACGCATGGAAAAACTCATCCCCGTGGCCGCCGAGGCCGGTTGCGACGTCATCGCCCTGCTCTGGGGGCCGGACGGCATGCCCCGCGACTCCAACGAGCGCGCCGCCATGGCCGTTGACCTGATGATGGCCCTCAACGAAGCGGGTATTCCCAATGAAAAGATCCTCTTTGATCCCATCGGCACGCCCATTACCCTGGGGGCGGACCAGATCGCCTCGGGTCTTGAATTCATGATGATGCTGCAGGATATCGCCCCGGGCGCCGGTTCCACCGTGGGGCTGTCCAACGTCTCCAACGGTGTCTCCGAGCATCTGCGTAAATACCTGGATCGTACCTATCTCATCATGCTGATGAAGTACGGTATCAGCACGGCCATCGTCAACTCCTACGACAAGGAGCTCATCGCCATCTGCAAGGGTGAACGTCAGGACCTGGTGGATATGGTACATGGAATGATGGACGGCAACGATCCTGATCCCGCCGGGCTTTCCGGCACCGCCCTGGAGCATTACAAGACCTATAAGGCCCTCTCCGGCCAGACCATCTTTTCCGAATCCTGGCTCGAGCTCTAAGCGATCCGACCACCTTGCCGCCGGCGGGAAGGATCAAAGCCTTGCCGCCGGTATACCCTTTCCCCGCTGCCGAAACCTCCTCCCATGACGGAACCTCCCGGTCATCATCTGGTCTACGGTACACTGCAGGATTTCATCACCGGCGAAGAGCTGCCGGATACCGATGATGAACGATTCCGGCAGCAACTGGCGCGTTTGCTGGTCCGGCGGTTGGGTTACAGTCGCGGTGAGCTGCTGCCGCGCCTGGGTATCGACACCATCTTCAACAAACAGTATGTCAGAAGCGTGATCGATCTCACCGTGGAGGTGGAGGGCAAACGGCTAATGATCATCCGCTACGGCCCCGGCTCCCTGGTCACCAGGGAGAGACCGGCCATTGCCGCGGCCAGGGTGCTGGATGAGCGCTACCGGATTCCCCTGGCCGTGGTCACCAACGGCCGGGACGCCGAACTGCTGGACACGGCCACCGGCAAGGTATTGGACACCGGCATGGACGCCATTCCCGACCGGCAGCGGGCAGCGGTCCTGCTGGAGGAAATGGAATTTGCCCCCTTCACCGGGGACGCGCGGAAACGGGAAAGGGAACTGCGAATTTTGAATGCCTTTGACCTGCAGGTGTGTTGCCGCAGCGATTCCTGCGAGGTCCCCCGGATGTAAACACCGGCCCCGGCCGGATAAACCCAGATAGTGAGATCGACAATGAATACGAAATGGACCAAATCAAGCTGGCAAAACCATACGGCACTGCAGCAACCAAAATGGCCTGATGCCGAAGCCTACAACCAGGCCCTCGCCACCCTTTCCACTCTGCCGCCACTGGTGTTTGCCGGTGAAATCCGGGAACTGAAAAAAATGTTGGGCCAGGCGGTGACCGGCGATGCCTTTGTCCTCCAGGGCGGCGACTGCTCGGAGGATTTTTCCAAGTGCACTGCCCCGGATATCCGGGAAACCCTCAAGGTTCTGCTGCAGATGGCGGTTATCCTCACCTATGCCGGTGGCAAGCCGGTGGTCAAGGTGGGCAGGATCGCCGGCCAGTATGCCAAGCCGCGTTCCAGCGACACCGAAACGGTCAACGGCGAGGAAATCGCCAGTTACCGGGGAGATATGGTCAACAGCCCCGAACCACATGCTGCGGCCAGGGTTCCCGATCCGCAACGCATGGTCAAGGGTTACCACATGGCCGCCTCCACTCTCAATCTCCTGCGGGCCTTTACCAGGGGAGGATTTGCCGCCCTGCATCGGGTGCATGCCTGGAACCAGGAGTTCGTCAGGCAGTCGCCCATGGGCCGCAGTTATGAACGCCTGGCCAAACAGATCAGCCAGGCCATCAACTTCATGAACGTCATCGGTCTCAATGCCGATATGATGCAGCTCAACCAGGTTCAGTTTTTCACCTCCCACGAGGCCCTGCTCCTCGGTTATGAGGAGGCCATGACCCGCGAAGATTCAACCCAGGGCGGCTGGTATGACTGCTCTGCACATATGCTGTGGATCGGCGACCGCACCCGTCAGCTGGATGGAGCCCACATCGAATTCCTCCGCGGCGTCCTCAATCCCATCGGCATGAAGGTGGGACCCAAACACGATATCGACGAAATTCTGGCGATTATCGAACGGCTCAACCCCGACAACGAGGCCGGACGCATGACCCTGATCACCCGCTTCGGTGCCGGTGATATCGACAAGTACCTGCCGCCGTTGATCCGGGCGGTGAAAAAAGCCGGCCTCCAGGTGGTCTGGAGCTGCGATCCAATGCACGCCAACACCTATACGGCGGATTCCGGACACAAAACCAGGGACTTCAACGATATCCTCGATGAACTGCGCTGCTTTTTCGAAATTCACTGGGCCGAAAACACCGTGCCCGGCGGCGTCCACTTCGAGTTGACCGGCCACAACGTCACCGAATGCGTGGGTGGCGCCCGCGAGATCCTCGACGAGCAGCTTTCCCAAAAGTATCTCACCACCTGCGATCCCCGTCTCAACGCGGAACAGAGTCTGGAGATGGCCTTCCAGATCGCCGAGATGATTCGCAGCTGACGACGGCGGCGACATCGGGAAATATCCCATGCGTGCTGTTGTGCAAAGGGTAGCCCGGGCCCGGGTTACCGTCGACGGGCGGGAAATCGGCTCCATTGGCGCAGGTATTCTTCTGCTGCTGGGCGTGCACCGGGACGACGCGGCAAAGGATGTGGAGCGGCTGGTGGACAAGGTGATCCATCTGCGCATCTTCGAAGATGAGAAGGGCTTGATGAATCGCTCCCTTATGGACACGGGGGGAGAAATGCTGGTGGTTTCCCAATTCACCCTGCTTGGCGACTGCCGCCGGGGACGACGGCCATCCTGGTCCCAGGCCGCCTCCCCGGAAAAGGCCGGGAAGCTGTATGAGGAATTTGTCGCAGCGGTGCGTCGTCGGAAAATCAGGGTGGCCACCGGAAAATTTCAGGCCAGGATGGATGTCAGCCTCACCAACACCGGTCCCGTCACCCTGCTGCTTGATTCCCGCAAAGCATTCTGAAGAGACGTCACGATCATTAGGTACCCCCCCTAGCCGTTCGGGCTGTAGAAGAGCC
>Ga0256914_1003385_pt1 | contig 12579 bp, 12 predicted proteins | sample HulkmetaG_FD_191571 | JGI IMG/M metagenome (GOLD analysis project Ga0256914, IMG submission 191571) | Hydrothermal chimney microbial communities from Main Endeavour vent field at the Juan de Fuca Ridge, Pacific Ocean - Hulk | ecosystem: Environmental > Aquatic > Marine > Hydrothermal vents ...
TAAAATTAGAAAAGTTAGATAAAAGAGCAAAAATAGATAGAAGTAGATTTAAAAAAGGTAAATTAAAAGCATCAGAGAGTCTAACATTAGATGAGGATGATAAAAAATTTACTTCTGAGATTTGGAATGCTATAAAAGGTGGAAAAAGTGGTGATTTTTTAAAGCCAAAAGCTATAAAAGATAGATATGTAACTATACATTTAGTAGATATTGTTAAACCAAAAGTTATGAGTTTTGAAGAGGCAAAAGATTTGGTAGAAAAAGATTATAAACTTAAAAAACAAAAAGAAGAGTTAGAAAAATTAGTTCAAAATGCTTTAAAGGATAGTAAAGGTTTTGATATTGAGCCAAAAGATTATATATCTATGGGAAAAGTTCAAGTTTTACCTAAATTAACACCACAAGATAGTTTAATAGTAATAAAGAGTATATTTAATAGTAATAAAAAAGTAGATAGTGTGAATATTGCTCAAGGAGCTGTAGTATATAAGATAGTAGATCAAAAAATTATTGATAATAATAACTCAAAAGGTTTAGATAGTGAGATTGCTTTAATAAAGAGTAGTGAGTTTACAACAAATTTATTAAAAGATTTATCTTCTAAATATACTACAGAAGTATTTGTAAAGGATTTTAAATGAGTAATACAATATTAGCTATTGATATTGGCTCAATGGCTATAAAAGCTGTAATTGCTGATATTGATGAGATTGGAGAGATAAAAGTATTAGGTCATGGTGTTGCTCCATCTCAAGGTGTTAAAAAAGGAATAATTACAAATATTGATTTAGCATCAAAATCTATTAGACATGCTGTAAATGATGCAAGAAGAATTGCTGGTAATAATATATCTTCAGCTATAGTTTCAATATCGAGTGCATATACAAAAAGTACTAACTCTATAGGTATTATTAATATCTCTCAAAAAGATATAACTATAAAAGAGATTAATAGAGTAATGGAGACAGCACTTTATAATGCTAATATTCCTAAAGAGTATGATGTATTACATGTACTTCCATATAATTTTAAAGTAGATGACCAAACAAATATTGAAGACCCATATAATATGAATGCATCAAGAATGGAAGTTGAGACTCATATAATTATTGCTCAAAAGTCAAGTTTAAGTAATCTTAAAAAGGCAATTATTTCAGCTGGTTTAGAGATAGAGTCTATAGTTTTAGATAGTTATGCATCAGCACTTTCAACTATGAGTAAAGATGAGTCTGTTTTAGGTGTTGCTGTAATAGATATGGGTGGACAGACAAGTAGTTTATCTATATTTAAAAATAACTCTTTAAGATATAATAATTTTATTCCAGTTGGTTCTAATCATATAACAAATGATATCTCTATTGCTTTACATACACCTCTTAATATTGCTGAGAGTTTAAAGAGAAATCATGGAGATTTAATTGAGATAAATGATGATGTTTTAGAGCTTCCAATAATTGGAGATGAGGAGAATAAAAACTCTATTCCATTAAAAGTGGTTCAAAATGTTATTGTTTCTCGTGTTGAGGAGACTTTGCTAATATTAGCTAAGTTTTTAGAAAAGAGTGGCTTAAAAGATTCAATTGGTGCTGGTTTGGTATTAACTGGTGGTATGACGCAATTAAAAGGAATGAGAGAGTTTGCACAATCAATATTTCCTGGATATTCAGTAAGAATTGGGGTGCCTGTACAGTTAAAAGGACTTTTTGATAATCTAAAAGGGCCTGAAAATGCAACTGTTATTGGGTTAATTTTATATAAGGCTGGTCAGCATACACAGTATGAGATTGACAATAAAAAGCGATTACTACACCACAAGGAGGAAAATTATAGTTTAAAGAAAGACTTTGAGGATACAGGTTTTATTAATGAACAGATTGAAAATGATTTAATAAAAACAAGTAATGAAAGTCGTTCAAATGCAATTGAATTTACTGATTTACCAGGTGTAGAAGAGAGTAGAGGTGATTTTATATCAAGATTAAAGAATTGGATAAAACAACTATTTTAAATAAGGAGTATAATATGGATAATTTTGAAATTGAAGTAATGGATAATAGTGTAGCACCAGCTGAGGGAGCAATTATTAAAGCTATCGGTGTTGGAGGAGGCGGTGGAAATATGATTAACCATATGGTTGGTCAAAAGATATCAGGAATTAGTTTAATTAGTGCAAATACAGATGCACAAGCTCTTGATAGTTCATTAGCGCCATATAAAATTCAAATTGGTAAAAATGTATCTCGCGGCCGTGGATGTGGTATGGTACCAGAAAAGGGGAAAGAGGCGGCACAAGAGGCATATGAAGATATTAAAGAAGCAATTAGTGGAGCAGATTTAGTATTTATTGCCGCTGGTCTTGGAGGTGGAACAGGAACAGGTGCGGCGCCAGTTGTTGCTCAAGCGGCAAAAGATATTGGTGCTTTAACTGTTTCTGTTGTAACAACACCATTTAAATTTGAAGGAAGAAAAAGAACTAAACTTGCTCTTGAAGGATTAGAGGAGCTAAAAAAGGTAAGTGACTCTATTATTGTTATTCATAATGATAGAATTTTATCAATTGCAGAGAAAAACTTAGGTGTTAAAGAGAGTTTTAAATTAGTTGATGATGTTTTAGCTCAAGCTGTAAGTGGTATATCTAATGTTATTATTTCTCACTCACCAAGTGATATTAACTTAGACTTTGCTGATGTAAGAACTGTTATGAGTCATAAAGGTTTAGCACTTATGGGTGTTGGTCATGCAACTGGTGCAAATGCCGCTTATGATGCCGCAACAGAAGCTATTAGTTCACCTCTTCTTGGAGATATCTCTATTAAAGGTGCACAGGGTGTACTTGTTCATTTCCATATTCATCCAGACTATCCATTACTTCAAATTTCTGAAGCAATGAATACAATAGAAGAGTATGCAGATGAAGAAGCAAGCGTAATTTTTGGTACTACTACAGATATTAATATGGCTGAAGATGAGGTTAAAATTACAATTGTTGCAACAGGCTTTGATAAAGAGGAGTACTCTTCTAATGATGAATCTCAAACAGCTAATAAAGCTCCAAAAGCGGCTAATACTGCAACAAAAGAGCAACCTGTAAGACGCCCAAATGTAATTAAAATAGTGGGTGGTGAGAATGAGAGCTACTATGATACTCCAACTTTTTTAAGAAAGCAAAGAGATTAAAATATCTTTTTCTTTCTATTTCTTATATAAATTCATAAAATTGACATATTTTTCTATTTTTTAACATTATATAGTGTATAATTTTTACTCATAAATATATTAAAGGATTGCATATGAAAAAAGGACTAGTTAGTTTATTACTTGGTATGGGTATGCTTTTTGCATTAAATCCACAAACAGCTTCTAAAGAGGATTTAATGAAAATTAAAGGTGTAGGTGAAAAGAAGGCAGAAGCTATTATTCAGTATAGAAAAAAGCATAAATTAAAGAGTGTTGAAGATTTGGCTCAAGTTAAAGGTATTGGTGAAGTAATAGCTAAGAATATTATTAATGATGTATTAAATGGAGAAAAGAGTTCAGCTTCATCTAAAAAGAAAACAACAAAAAAATCTACAAAATCAAAAGATAAATCTACTAAAAGCAGTAAAAAAGATAATAAAAAAGAATCAAAATCTAAAAAAAGTGAATCTAAAAATAAAGATAACAAAAAAGATTCTAAGAAAAAGGATAAAAAGGCGGCATAAGCCTTTTTACTTTATAAATACATAATTGCTACATAGGTCGCATTTAATCTTTAAACAATTATTTATAATTACTTATCAACTTAATATAAGGGGTAGTTGTAATGGAGATGGTAAATTTTATATGTCCAAATTGTAAAAAGATTAATAGATTACCTAAAAAAGATAGCTATAAAAAGGCAAATTGTGGAGGATGTGGAGCATCTTTATTAGATGGTAAAGTTATAGAAGCAAATGATAGTGATTTTAACTATATAATTAATAATGCTACAGTTCCTGTAATAGTAGATTTTTGGGCTCCATGGTGTGGTCCTTGTCAAATGATGGCGCCAAATTTCGCTGAAGCTTCAAAAACTCTTGCTCCAAAGGTTCAATTTGTCAAGTTAAATACAGAGATAGCTCAACAGAGTGCGGCTATGTATGGTATTAGATCAATACCAACTATGATTGTATTTAAAAATGGTGCAGAGGTAGAGAGGGTTTCTGGCGCTTTACCAACAGAACATATAATATCTTTAGCATCTAAATATATTTAGGGTATAATAACTCTTAAAAAAGGGTTATTATGTCAAAATTAAAAATTTTTATTTTAGAAGATGACCCATCATTAAATGAAACATTAGTAGAATTTTTTGAAGATAAAGGTTTTGATGTTGATAGTGAATATGATGGATATGAAGCTGAATCAAAATTGTATGAAAATAGATATGATTTAATAATTTTAGATGTAAATGTCCCTTCATTAGATGGATTTTCTCTTTTAAAGAGTATAAGAGAGTTTGGAGTTAAAACACCTGTTATATTTTTAACTGCTAGAGATGGAATAAATGATTTACAAAATGGATTTAAAGCTGGAGCTGAAGATTATATTAAAAAGCCTTTTTTATTAGATGAACTCTATATTAGGGTTGAAGCAATTTTAAGTAGATATAATAAAAATAGTTTAAAGATAAAATTGGCTAATAATATTACTTTTAATAGATCTGTTGGTGAGCTTATAATTGATGGCAAATCACATAAATTAAGTAATAAAGAGAGTAGGTTATTAGAGATTTTTATAGATTCTAAAGGTGAGATTCTTTCACATGAAGATATCTTTAGAGAGCTTTGGGAGTATGATGAAACACCTAGTGATAGCTCTTTAAGAACATATATAAAAAATCTTAGAAAGCTTTTGGGAAAAGATAGTATAGAGAGCATTAAAAAGAGAGGATATCGCTATATTATTAAAGAGTGAAAAAAAGACACTACTTAGTTTTATATCTATTTATGTTGTTTTAATTACAACACTTGTTGTTGCAGTCTCAATAATATATTATAATAGTAATATAGATAAAATTAATCTACAATATAAGAGTTTAATGCAAGAGTTTGCATCTTTACAGATAAAAAGACTTAAATGGTTACATAACCACTATCCTAAATATAATAAATATCCAAGAGATGAAAGATATAATAGTGCAATTTATGATTTGGAACATGATAAGATATTTTCAACACTAAAAAGTAGTAAAATAAATTTTAATAAAAAGTTATATTTTACTAAAGATTATGCAATTTATGTAGAGATTTTAAGTGATTACTATTTAGGTGCAAAGTATCTTTTTATAGAAGTACCTAAAAATAGCTCATTAATAACAAAAATTTATAAAAATATATTAATTTATGGATTAACATTTTTAATTGTATTATATATTATAGGTTACTATTTAGCAAAATTATTTATAAAACCAATGAAAGATTCTATTGAGCTTCTTGATTGTTTTATTAAAGATACTACACATGAGATAAATACACCAATTTCAATTATTAATAGTAATATTGAGATGTTAAATAGTAAAAATTTATCTCCTAAAGATTTAAAAAAGATAAATAGAATTAAAATAGCTTCAAGAACTTTAGAAAATATTTATAAAGATTTAAAATTTACTATGTTAGAGAATATTGATAATAAAGAGTTTAAAAAATTTAATTTAAAAGATTTGATAGTTGAGAGAGTTGAATATTTTACTATGCATATGGAGTCAAAAAGGATTACTAAAGAGCTAGATTTAAAAGATTTTATAATTAATGGAGATAGAGAGTTATATGCTAGGATGTTAGATAATATAATTTCAAATGCAATAAAGTATAATAGAGTAGGTGGTAAAATTAATATATACTTAAGAGAAAATGAATTAATTATAGAAGATTCAGGAGTAGGTATAGATAAAAAAAATATTGAGGAGATTTTTAATAGATATAGCAGATTTAATAGTTCAGAAGGTGGTTTTGGTATAGGTTTAAGTATAGTTAGAAAGATTGCAGATTATTATAACTTAGATTTAAGAGTAGAATCTAAAAAAGATAGAGGAACGAGGTTTATTATCAGATGGTAAAAATAGTAAAATTTTTAATTTTTTTGACACTTTTTTTAAAAGCAGATTTTACAACGAACTGTCTTGCTTGTCATATTAAAAAAAATGTTGATTTAAGAAAGACATTTATGAGTGCACTTTTGGTGTATGGCGGAGAGAATAACTTTAAAACAGCACTATTTTATTATTGTAAAAACCCACAACCAATGACATCAGTTATGAGTGAGGAGTTTTTAAAAAAATATCTACCTTTAAAACCTATTCAAATTGATGATATGCAGTTAAAAGCAAATATCAATGAGTACTGGAATCGTTACAAAATAAAAGGAAATTTAAAATAATTTTAAAAAATTCACTTTAATTTCACATTTTAAGTGTTATAATACTTTTACAAAATTAAAACAAGGAGATTTGTATGAAAAAAATCGCGTTATCACTTATTTTAGCATGTGGTGTTGCTATGGCGGCAGAAGCTAATGCAACAGAAGCAAAACCAGCTGATGCAAATGCTTCAGCTCCAGCAGCTAGTGCGGCAAATGATAAAGGTGCAGAGCTTTATAAAAAGTGTGTAAGTTGTCATGGTGCAAAAGCTGAGAAAAAAGGTCTTGGTAAATCAGAAGTTATTGCTGGTTGGGATGTAGCTAAATTAGAAGAGGCTCTAAAAGGTTACAAAGCTGGTACTAGAAATGTGCATGGCATGGGTGGTCTAATGAAAGGTCAAGTTGCTTCTTATAGCGATGAAGATATTAAAGCTGTATCTGAGTATATTAGCAAGCTTAAGTAATTTCAGGGTCGCTTTTGCGACCTTTTCTTAGGAAAAGAAATTAAGACTCTTTTTAAAGATTTCTATAAAAAGTATCCATATATTATCTTTGATGACATAATCGATTATTTCTCTATTTTTGGTGGTATTGAAGATTTTGATTTAAACTTAATTGATGGTATTGATTGTGCTATTAAAGATATTATATCAAACTTAGAGATAAACACACTTTTTCCATTTTTTATTTCAGATGACCCATTTAGAAAATTTTTAATAGCATTAGCCAAAAGTGATGGTAAAGTATATTCAATTTTTAATAGATTAAAATTTGGTTACTCTTTAGGTAATGAGATTGTAAATGAACTTATTGCTAATGATATTATATATATGGTTGATTCAAGAGAGAGCCCCTTAAAAAATTATAAAAAACAGCTAATTAAAAAAGAGTATAAAGATTATATAATTGAGCCAAAAATCTACTTTAAAAGACCTTTTTATAGATTTTGGTTTATGTTTATTGAGCCAAATAGAAATAGTTTAAAAAAAGTAGAAATTAATAAGGTTTTATTTAGTTTAAAAGAAGAGCAATATAGGCTTTCATCTTTAGTTTTTGAACAACTAAGTATAGAGTTACTCAAATTTATATATAAAAAAGATGATTTATTAACTGATATATCTTCATACTGGGATAAAAATAGTGAATTTGATATCTATGCCAAAACAAAAAGTGCTAAATATATTTTAGGAGAGTGTAAATATAAAAACCGTCCAGTTACAAAAGCAGAGTTAATAAAATTAAAACAAAAAGCTATTTACTCAAATTTAATTGTAGATAAATTTGTATTTTTCTCAAAAAGTGGCTTCTCTCAAGAACTATATAAATTAGATAGTAAAAATTTAGAATTATATGAATTAAATGATTTTAAAAAATTGTTAAATTAGATATAGAGTTTTACTCTATATCTTAAGCAATTGCTAAATCTTTTGGGCTATCGGCTCTATTTTTTTGCCATAAGTATATAAGTGCCCAAATAGCTAATCCGATTACATAACAAATATATTCATTTGGAATATGAAGATACTCAACCATTAAGTTTGGTAGCATAAATAGAGGCACAGCAACTAAAAATAGTAATCTTTCAATTATATTTGCATGTTTTATAAAGTATCCTTGAGTAGCACTTGAGAAGCTAAACATACCAAGCATTGCTACAATAAAGATTATAACAATATCTAGCGGATTTGTAATAAAAGTAAATTTGCTAGGGTCATACTCATCTACTTTTGATATAAGTAGCATTTCGGTATTAAAAAAGAATACAAAAGGTAAGATTGCTGTTCTAATATCGTATGCAAATCCTTGAAGTCCCGTTTTTACCGGGTCACTTTTGGCAATTCCAGCTGCCGCATATGCCGCTATTCCAACTGGAGGTGTATCGTCGGCTAAGATACCAAAATAAAATACAAATAGATGTGCCGCAATTGCAGGTATTAAAAATCCATTTTCATTTGCAAGTTGCAACATAATTGGGGCTGTTAAAGATGCTACAACAATATAGTTTGCAGTTGTCGGTAACCCCATTCCTAAAATTAAAGATATAAGAGCAGTAAGAAGCAAAACAATTAAAATATTACCATTAGATAATGTATCTATAACATCTAATAGTACTTGTCCAATTCCTGTTAGTGTAATACTTCCAACAACTATACCAGCAATTGCAGTAGCAAGTGCGATTGGTACCATATTTTTTGCTCCATTTACCATTCCATGGAAGATATCAATAAAGCCCTCTTTAAAATCATTAATATTAATAGACCTTTTTTCTATAGCCATAGCAATAAAAGGCTTTTGTAAAATCATTATAACCATAAGTAGCCATATAGCACTAAATGCGCTTGATTGAGCAGACTCTCTAAGCACTATTAAGACATACATTAAATAAATTACTGGTATTAGATAATGAATACCTGTAATAAAAGTTTTCCATTTTGGTGGTAAGTCTTTTGGATTAGCTCCTTTTAATCCTAGTTTTCTTGATTCTAAATGCACAATATATAAAAGTCCTAGATAACTAACAATTGCAGGAATTGCCGCGGCAATTATAACATCGGTATATGCAAGCCCTAAAAATTCAGCAATAATAAATGCCGCCGCACCCATAACTGGTGGCATTAACTGACCATTAGTTGAAGCCGCAACTTCAACAGAAGCCGCTTTTTCAGGAGGAAAACCTGCTTTTTTCATTAGTGGAATTGTAAAAACACCTGTTGTTACAACATTTGCTGTTGAGCTTCCGCTAATGATTCCTGTAAGTCCGCTAGCAACAACACTAGCTTTTGCAGGACCACCGCTATATTTACCAAGCATAGCATAAGCTAATTTTATAAAGTACTCTCCTGCACCAGCGCGCTCCAAGAGTGAGCCAAACAGAACAAATAAAAATACAAATCCAGCACTAACCCCAAGAGGAACACCAAAAACACCTTCGGTTGTAAGGTACATTTGAGATACAATTTTTGTTAAAGATGCCCCTTTATGAGATATTAAATCTGGTAGATATTGTCCAAAGAAGTCATAACTTAAAAATACAATTGCAACAACACTTAGAGCTATTCCTATAACTCTTCTTCCAGCCTCTAATAGTAAGATAATAGAAATTACTCCTATTATAATATCTCTTTGTAAAAAATCTCCGACTCTATTAGAAAGTGCTACATAATCTATTGCAATATATGCGGCTCCAAGCCCTCCTAAGATTGCAAATATATAATCTAAAACTGATATTTTTTTAAGGTTTTTTGGTTTTTTTATTGCAGGATATATTAAAAAAGCTAAAACCATTGCAAATGCTAAGTGAGTACTTCTAACTAAAGTAGAATTTACAGGAAAATATGATACATAGAGCTGATATACAGACCATGTAAATGCTATAAGAGCTATTAACCAATATAGAGGTCCACTTTTAAAATTTCTTTGTCCTTCTAATTCAGTTAATATCTCTTCTTCTAAATTTTTATCAACATGAAAATCTTTATCAACTTCATGTTCGGCTTTTTTTAAATCTTGTTTAAGAGCCATTGTAGTCTCCTTAAGTTTGAATGTAGAGAGCAAGAGTAAGAAACTCTTGCTATTAGAGAGATAATTATTTTAAAACACCAGCTTCTTTAAATGCTTTTATAGCACCTGGATGCATAATTTTATGGTCAAATCCTTTTAGAAGGTCTTCTTTTGTTAAATGTTTATATGCAGGGTGAAGTTTTTTAAATGCATCAAAGTTGTCTAAGATAGCTTTTACCATTGCATATACTGCTTTTTCGCTTGCTTTTGTACTAGTTACTAATACTGCTTTAACACCATAAGTTACAGTATCATGATCTACACCTTTATACATTCCAGCAGGAATTGTTCCCCATGCATAATATGGTTTTTCATCTACAAGTTTTTTAGCTGCTGGCACATCTTTTAGAGAGATTAAATCAATATCAGTTGAGTTTGCCGCATCTTTAAAGTTTGCAGTTGGATGACCAACCATATAGAAATATCCATCTATTTTTTTATCTTTTAAAGCATTTGGACATTCAGCCGCTTTTAATTGCTCTGCTTTGATATCTTTTAAGCTTAATTTTTGACAAGTATCAAATAAAGTTTTAACAGTTGCTTCATTACCACTACCTGGGTTACCAATATTGATTACTTTACCTTTTAAGTCGAAGAAGCTTTTTACACCACTATCTTTTCTAACTGCTAAAGTTAATAGTTCTGGGTGAATTGACATAACAACTCTTAAATCTTTATAAGCACCATCTTTGAATTTACCTTCACCATGACTTGCTTGATATACAACATCTGATTGCGCAATACCAAAGTCAAGTTCACCAGCTTTGATAGTTTTAATATTATATACACTACCACCTGTACTTTCAACTGTACACTTAATGCCAGTATCTTTTTTTACTTTATTCATCATTCTACAAATTGCACCACCTGTTGGATAATAAACACCTGTTACTCCACCAGTACCAATTGTAATAAACTCAGTTGCATATGCACTAGCTCCTAAAACTGCTGATGCAATTAATGCTTTGCTAAACATTGAAACTCTACTCATTTTTTCTCCTAAAATATTGATTTTACCCATAAAAGAAATGGGAATATTAAATACTACTTAAATTTTATTAAGCCAAAGCTTATAAAAAATAATTAATTATAAAAATTAAAAAAGTATAAAGCAAAATTTATAAAAATTGTTTATAAATTTAATATATAATATGAAGTATGATATAATAAAGTATGGAAAATATCGAATTAAAAATAGACTCTTTTAGCTCACCTTTTATTCAAAAACTATTAAGTTTTTTTAATCTTAAGCTTAGTGATTTAGTATATTTTGTTTTATATATTGTAGCAATTTTTATAGTAATTACTATAGTTTCTTATATTAAGAAACCTATAAAGTATTACCTCTATACTAAAAGAAACAATAGTTATTATAGATATTTATATTATAGAATTGATAAAATTTTTAAACCTTTTATCTATTTTTTGATAATTCACTTTTTTGTGAAAGCTTTTAATAATTTATATAAATTTAGCGAAGTAAGTGATTTAATAATTTTGATTTTTGTGACTAAATTATTACTAATTTTATGGCTAATTTATGAGATAATAAAATATTTTATTTATGCTACTATTCGTAACAAAATAAAGAGTCAAAAGATTGCTAGAAAAGAGCTTTTTAATCTTTTATTAAATATATCAAAAATAATTTTAGTTTTTATTGCAATTATTGCTATATTAACAAAATTTGGAGTAGATATAACAGCTTTAATAACATCTTTAGGAATTGGGGGTGTTATTATTGGATTCTCTGCAAAAGATACTTTAGTAAACTTTTTTGATTCTATTAGATTAATTGCAGAAGATGCTTTTAGACAGGGTGATTGGATAGAGACAAAAGATGTTGAAGGCTTAGTTACTGAACTTGGTTTAACTTCTACAAAAATTAGAACTTTTGATAATGCAATGGTTACAATTCCAAACTCTAAATTAGCAAATAATTATGTAAAAAATTGGACAAAAAGATTAATAGGAAGAAGAATTAAATTTCATATACCTATTAAATACACTACAAATACAGTAGAGATAGATAGGGTAATTTATGAAATTTACGAAATGTTACATTCTCATCCTGATATTGTAAATTTAAATAAAGTAAAATATTTAAAAAAGATGGATTTAGTCCATAAGAGTGGCTTATTTAATATAGAAGATAAATATGGGGTTAGAAAAACACTTTTAGTATATTTAGATGAGATTGGAGAGTACTCTTTAAATATTTTAGTTTATGCATTTTCTATTTCTGTTAATTGGGAAGAGTGGTTAAGAGTAAAACAAGATGTAATAAAAAAGATTATTAAGATAATTGAAAATTCTGAGCTAGAATTTGCATATCCAGCAAGAGAACTCTATTTAAAAGAGCTAAAAGAGTGATGGATACTCTTTTGAGTTGTTAATAATATCCTCTATCTTTAGTTGATAACAAAAAGCATATTGAAAATACTCTTTTTTTAGATACTCTTTTACTTCATTTGGGCTATTATACCAAATAGGTTTTATAGTACTTTCAAGTTTTACTTTTGGTGGGGTGAAAATTAAACTTTTTATCCATTTACCTTGTTCTTTTAAGTATTCAATTGCTTTATTTATAGTTTGTATAGAATTAACAAATATTAAAACTCTATCAGAGGAGCCTTTTGGTAA
>Ga0256914_1003386_pt1 | contig 12579 bp, 9 predicted proteins | sample HulkmetaG_FD_191571 | JGI IMG/M metagenome (GOLD analysis project Ga0256914, IMG submission 191571) | Hydrothermal chimney microbial communities from Main Endeavour vent field at the Juan de Fuca Ridge, Pacific Ocean - Hulk | ecosystem: Environmental > Aquatic > Marine > Hydrothermal vents ...
AGGCCTTCTCCTGCGCCTTCTTATTGCCAATTACAAGTATGGGGCAAGGAGCGTGGAGGCGGTCATCGAGGCAAGCCAGGCTGCAGACCGCCTGGTATATGGCCTGCCGGAACTTATCACCCCGCCCAGTGCCAGGATCCACGCGGAGTGGAAGGTGGACCTTGAAAGAAGGGTGGACAGGGTCAGAAGAGACCTGGGGCTCAGAGGTATCTGGTAAGCCCTTCAGCAGGTGCCTGCTGAAAGGCCCTGCGTTTTTGCCCCTCGAGCATCGAAAGCCCTTCAAAGATGTCTGCAGAAAGCCGGTCCAGCAAGGTTCCCATGGCTTTTACCGTCTCTTCCATATCCTGCCCGGTTGAAGGCCGCGAAATCACAAGACGCCTTTCCATCACCCTCTGGTAGGTGGAAAGACTGACAAGGCACCACCAGGCATCCAGAACCACACGTCCGGCCTGCCTCTGCTCAAAGGCATAGATATTCAGAAGCACACGCCACCCCCTGCTTCCTGCCTCCGGAGATACGTTCAGGGAAAAGGGAGATACCTGGAACATGCCCTTTCCAAGGGCCTGGAGATCCAGGGCAACAACCCTCTCCACGGCCCTATCCAGAGGCTCTGCCCACCGGTTCATCTCAGACACCTTAATGGTGTTTTCACCGGAAAGGGTGACCACCTGCGGCCTGTCCAGATAGGCGGGTATCTCCACTGGCCCAACTATCACGGGGATATTTCCTTCAGTCCGACCCTTCAAATCCGCCTGAGCGGCTTCATCCGTGCGGGCCGCACCAGCCCCTGCCTCACCCCCCGGTGAAAGAAGGAAATAACGGGGCGGTGGCCCTGGTTTCTGGAGCACCGTGCATGCGCCAAGAAGAATGGAAACGAGGAAAAAAAGGGCGGCAGAAAGCAGCACCGCCACGACCTTTTGCAACAGTATTTCATCGGGTTTCATGGATTGCTCCTACTTTTCAACAGGCCTTCCCTTAATGAGAATATCGGGCTGGGCAGAGATGGAATCGGCAAGGATTCTGAGTGAACGGGCTGCACCCGAAACCTCCTGGAGCATACGTTTTAGCTGATACCTTTCCGGTGAGTCCGGGGCAGTCATGGAATCCACGCGCCCGACAATGGTGTTAACCCTGACTACCAGGTCATTGGCAGAGTTTGCCAGCCTGTCCAGCTCTTCGGATATTTCGGAAAGCTTCTTGTCGGCATTTCCCACGAAGGTCCTGGTGGCGCTGCTGGTGGCCTTTATGCTTTCAAGGGTCTCCATGACGGCTGGCATCACGACCTTCATGTCCTTTCGAAGCTCTACTATCGAGCCGTGAAGGGCGTCGATGGTCTGCGAAACCTTCCCGGACTGAACAAGCCTTTCAATCCCGTCTATGGTGGAAATAAGCTTGCTTACCAGTTGATCAACGGGAATTTCCTGGAACCTTCTCACGATATTTTCCACCGTGGAAGGGACCGTGGGAATTTCAACATGTTTCCTGTCAAGCCCCACGTAGCGGGCAGGGGCATCCGGGTGAAAATCAAGATCCACCTGGAGCTTACCCGTCACAAGGCTCTGGATCTGGAGCTGTGCCCTGAGCCCCCGCCTATCAATAATGTCCTTCATGGCCCTGTTGGTAAGCTCGCTCACCCGCCCCGAGCCCGAATAGGAGAAGAGGCTTTCGGGATTTATGGAGATATAGACGGGCATCTTGAAGCTTCCGGTCTGGGGGTCCATGAGGATCTTGATCTTCTTGACCTGGCCTATGGGCACACCCCTGAAGGTCACGGGAGAACCCACGTCCAGCCCCTTCAGGGAGCTGTCGAAATACAGGACAAAGGTCTCCCTTTCGGAAAACAGGAGCCCTGAGCCGAAAAATATCAGGCCGCCCACGAAAAGGACTATTGCAGCAGTTACAAAGGCGCCAATAAGAGCGGCATTCGGTTTTTCAGACACAGGCCTCCTCCTTTTTGCCTGTCCCCCTGGTGAGAAAGTCTATTATCTTGGGGTCGGTTGCACGTTTAAGCATATCGTGGGGATTTCCCGTGGCCAGCATGGTCCGTTGTTCATTATCCAGGAAAACTCCGTTGCTGCCAATGGAAAATATGCTGGCAAGTTCGTGGGTAACCACCACTATGGTTGCACCCAGGCTGTCACGGATCTCAAGGATGAGATCGTCCAGGAGCTTTGAGCTTACCGGGTCCAGGCCTGCGGAAGGCTCGTCGAAAAAAAGTACCTCCGGGTCCAGGGCCATGGCCCTGGCAAGCCCTGCCCTCTTCCGCATGCCTCCGCTTATCTCTGCCGGGTAAAAGTCATCAAAGCCGCTGAGGCCCACGAGGCGAAGCTTTAGGGAGGCAAGCCTTCTGATCTGCCCGGGAGTCAGGGAGGTATACTGCTCCAGGGGCAGGCTTATATTCTCCGAAAGGGTCATGGATGACCACAGAGCCCCGTCCTGGTAGGAAACACCGCACTTTTCCATGAGACTCCAGCGCACGTGTTCCGGAACTGCCCAAAAGTCCACGTCCCCGAATATGATCTTTCCCCTTGCAGGCCTCATGAGCCCTATGAGGTGTTTAAGCAGCGTGCTCTTGCCACAACCGCTTGCCCCCATAATGACGAATATGTCGCCACGGTAGATGGTGAAGTTGAGGTCCCTCTGGATAACGAAATCCCCGTAGGCCATGGTCAGGTTCTCCACCTTTATGTGAGGGATCTTTTCCATTTCAGATATCGAGCGCATAGCAAATTACTGTTATAACCGCGCACACCAGGATTATCCATACGATGGATGTAACAACGGCCGATGTGGTCACCCGGCCCACGGCGGCTGCACTCCGGCCGCTCGAAAGGCCCTTCCGGCAGCCTACCAGGGCCACTATCAAACCATAGATAAAGCATTTTACTATGCCTATGAAAAAATGCGTCATGGGCACCGCGGCCTGGGTCTCGTTTATGTACTGTCTTAGGGTAATATCGCTGAAACCTGCCCCTACGAGGGCACCTCCGGCTATACCCAGAAGATCTGCGTAAATGCAAAGAAGGGGCATCATGAGGGCCAGGGCCAGGATCCTCGGCACGACCAGGAAGTTGACCGGATTTATTCCAAGGGTCAGAAAGGCGTCTATTTCCTCGTTCACCTGCATGGTGCCAAGCTCTGCGGCATAGGTGGCCCCTGTCCGGCCTGCCATGATGATCCCGCACATCATGGCACCCATGTCCCTGGCCATGGCAATTCCCACAAGGTCTGCCACGTAAATCTGGGCACCAAAGAGCTTTAACTGCACGGTTGCCACAAAGGCGAGGATCAGGCCCACCAAGAAGCTGACCATGCTGACGATGGGAAGTGCCCTGGCCCCGGCGTTCTGGATGTAGACGAAGAAATCCCTGTAGCGGATACGGTTCTTGCCGGTAAAAAGGGCGATGATTCCAAGGACCACCTCGCCAAGGAATTCGTGAAAATCCCTTATGTTGCCGAGAACGCTTTGAAACCCCTGGCCCATGCGTTCAAGAAACGGACCTTCCTCGCCGGCCAGAATGGCCGCCTCCGAAAGGCCGGGGCGCTGTGCAAGCCGGATCATGTGATCCGCCCCCTCGGAAAGGCCTGAAAAACTGACCCGTGCCTCATGATCCTCCAGGAAGTCCTGGACTGCCACCAGGATGGATATGAAATAGCTGTCCCAGGCCTTTAGCCCGGAAGCATCGATCACCGCTTCTGCTGCAGGCATGCAACCTTCGAGGGCTTCAAGTATGCCTTCCACTTCCATGGACGCGGCCCTTATGGTCCAGTTTCCACGAAAGTTTATCAAAAGGACACCGTCCCGGTCCTTTTCAATGGAAAATCGTCTTTCCTGCCCTTTATTGCCCTGCATGCGTAAAGCCCCTTGCTCGAAACAAGTCCGGAAAAAGGTTGGTCTTGAGTTCCCTGGCCGAAACCTCCATTGTAGCCTCCTTTTTCCAATTTTTTAACAATATTTTCTCCCGATTTCCCAGGAATCATGGGCGAAAACATAGAAAACCTGCAGGCAGTTACAAATCAGGGAAGTGTTTTGTTTTTCTTTTTCCGGGTCTGGCCTGTCCTGTCCAGGATCACGACTTCTGATGCATGATAAAATTGCACCTTGAATAAAAAAACAAAACTGATAATTTAAAAAATCCATGGAGGTCGTTCATTGAACATTAGAAGCATTTTCGGCCCTGCAAACAAGGGGTTACTGGTAGTCCTGAGCATCTTTTTCTGCTGTATCTCAATGGTGCAGGTGCCACCCTGTCTTTCAGCCGATGATCTCCTTTCCGTATTCAAAAAGGCCCAGGCCACGGACCCGGCCCTGAAGGCCGCACTTTCGGACCTGGAGGCATCACGCGCCGAACGGCCCCTTGCCATGTCCAGGCTCCTGCCCCAGCTTACAGCCCTTGCCGGGATCGGAAGATACAAAAAGAAGATATCCGGGATCGGCCCTGACGAAATAGACGAGGATTTCTGGGGGGAAAGCTACAGTGCAACCCTGGTCCAGCCGATCTTCGATGGCCAGGCATACGTCAGCCTTGACATGGCTGAGAACATGGTACAGGCCCAGGAGGCAGAGGTCCTTGCAGTAAGCCAGGATCTCATGGCCAGGGTCTGCATGGCCTATTTCGGGCTGCTGGACGCCAGGGCCAGGGAAACAGTGGCCCAGGAAAATATACGTCTCAGCCGCAAGATCTATGGCCAGGCCCAGGCATTCCTGGAGGCAGGTACAGGGGATATCGTATCCCTCAAGGAAGCCAGGGCAAGGCTGGATGCAGCCCAAGCCAACCTTATCAGGGCCAGGAACCAGGTGGCCATTTCAGAAGAAAACCTTTCGATTCTTATCCATGAACGTGTAAAAGACATCCTGGATATCAGGCCGTTTGCCCCCCGGGGGCCTAAGCCCGATGACATGTCTGCCTGGGTGGATGCGGCCCTTTCCAACCAGCCAAGGCTGAAAGAGGCCAGGCTAAAGGTCAAGCTTGCAAACCAGGAGGTCGACTACCACAGGAGGGAACGCTGGCCCAGGCTGAACTTGGAAGGACAGGCCTCCTACACGGATGGCAGCTTCCTGCCGGACGTGATCTACAGGGATGTCCACGGAATGGTTGTCCTTTCCATTCCCTTTTATCTCGGGGGTTCCATAGGGGCCAAGACTGAAAGGGCTGCTGCCAGGGCTGTTTCTGCAAGACATGACCTCCAGCGCACTTCAGACGAGATCACCTTCCGCACCAAGAGTGCCTTTCTCCAACTGAAAGACAGCATAGCCCACCTCAAGGCGGCAAAACAGGCCATGGAATCCGCAAAGGTTTCAATGCAGGCCACCAACAAGGGCTATGAAATCGGCACCAGAAACGTGGTGGATGCGGTCAACATGACGGATAAATATATCACTGAAAAGCGGGACTACCTGAGGGCCCTCTACTCCCATATCCTTGCCAGGATAAACCTGAAACAGGTCTCGGGCCTTCTGACCATAAAAGACATGGAATCGGTCAACAGTCTTCTCCATGAACCAGAGGTTGAAAATGCCGCCGTTGAAAAACAATAAAAAGGCAATGGCCATCCTGTTGCTGGCACTCGCCGCCTTCCTTGCAGGCTATTTTCTTTATCAGAAGGAAGAGCACGCCCTGAATGGCAATACACTGACCCTTTACGGAAACGTTGACATACGCCAGATAGAACTGGCCTTTTTTGACCAGGGCCGCATCAGTGCCATGCTGGCAGACGAGGGGCAGACAGTGAAGGCAGGCCAGCTTGTGGCCGAGCTGGACCCGGTAAGGTATGAAAGCGCGGTCCGCCGCCTGGAAGGGGACGTGGAAACCCAGGAACAGGTTGTAAAAAAACTCCATGCGGGCTCAAGACCCCAGGAAATAAAGGCGGCAAAGGCAGAGGTTGAGGCCTGGCAGGCATCACTCCGTAATGCCAGGATTACATTCAAAAGGCTCCAGAAACTTGCAAAGACCCGGTACGTATCGCGGCAGAACCTGGATGACGCTAGGGCAAAGATGGAAGAGGCTGCTGCCAGGCTTGAGGCCGCCAGGCAACAATACGATCTTGCGGTAACAGGCCCGAGGAAAGAAGATATTGCCGCAGCCGAAGCCAGGCTCCGGGCACTGGAGGCCGCGCTGTCACATGCCAGGGAAGAGCTTAAAGACACGAGGCTCTATGCCCCGTCGGACGGAGTCATAAGGGACCGGATCCTTGAGCCTGGCGACATGGCATTTCCACAGAAACCCGTCTACACCCTTGCCCTGACAGATCCCCTCTGGATCAGGGCCTTTGTGCCCGAAACCGAACTCGGGCGCCTCCAGCCCGGGATGCAGGCCGAGGTAATTACCGACAGCTTTCCTGACACCGCCTTCAAGGGCTGGGTAGGTTATATATCCCCCACTGCTGAATTCACCCCGAGAAACGTGGAGACACCGGATCTTCGGACGAGGCTCGTGTATGAGGTAAGGGTATACGTGTGCAACCACGAGAACAAGTTGCGCCTCGGCATGCCTGCCACGGTAAAAATCCTGCTAAACCGGAAAAAGAAGACAGGCAACCTTTCACCTTCCAGTATCTGCCAGGAAAAATAGAATGGGCAGCGGCACTGGAGCCCTCACCACTCAGGATTCGAGTGGGCATGTCCTGACTGCAAGACACGTAACCAAGACCTTTGTTTCGGCACAGCACAAGGTCACGGCCCTGGATGATTGCACCTTTGCCATAAAACCGGGCATGGTTACAGGCCTGATAGGCCCGGACGGGGCCGGAAAGACCACCATTATGCGCCTTTCGGCCGGCCTCCTGAAGCCTGACAGCGGCACCATCGAAGTCCTCGGAATGGATGCCACAAGGGATTACCTGGAGGTTCAGTCATCCATTAGGTACATGCCGCAGCGCTTCGGCCTCTACGAGGACCTTACGGTCATGGAAAACATGAACCTCTATGCCGATCTCCTAGGGGTTCCTCCGGGTGAAAGACCCCTACGGTATGAAAGGCTCATGAAGATGACCGGCCTTGCCCCGTTTACCAGCCGTCTTGCCGGGAGGCTTTCAGGCGGCATGAAACAAAAACTCGGCCTGGCATGTACCCTCATAAAGCCGCCAAGGCTCCTTATCCTGGACGAACCCACCGTGGGCGTTGACCCTGTATCGAGGAGGGAGCTGTGGGATATCGTCTACAGCCAGGTGGAGGAAAGAAAGATGAGCGTGATGCTGAGCACGTCATACCTTGACGAGGCTGAAAGGTGTCAGGAGGTTGTCTTGATACACGAAGGTCGCATCCTGGGCCAGGGCAGGCCCGGAAAATTCAGCCGGCCCCTTAAGGGCAGGTGTTTCATGCTTTCGGTTCCAAAGGAGCGAAAACGTGCCATCCAGGCCCGGCTCTCCGACAGGCCAGACGTGGTGGATGCCCTGATTCTCGGGGAAAAGATCCGTCTTGTTACAAAATCGGTGATACCCCCTGAACAGGTTGCCACGGCCCTTGAGCTGGACGCAGAGGTTTCGGTGGCCCTTTCCCCTCCCCGCTTCGAGGACGCCTTTATCTCCATGCTCAAGAAGAGGCTCGAAGAACAGGGCAAGCAGGTCCGGTTCACCAGGATAGAACATAAAAAGGTGCCTGCCACAGGCGTGGAAGACGTAATCATGGTAAAAGATCTCGTGCGCAGGTTTGGCGATTTCTACGCAGTGAACAAGATCAGCTTTTCAGTAAAAAGGGGAGAGATCTTCGGCCTTCTGGGAGCAAACGGCGCGGGGAAGACAACCACATTCAGGATGCTCTGCGGACTGCTTCCAGCCTCGGAAGGCCGGCTCATGGTGGCTGGCAAGGATCTCAGGAAGGCCCGGGCACAGGCAAGGGCAAACATAGGATACATGGCGCAGAAATTTTCCCTGTACGTGGATCTTACCGTGCGGCAGAACCTCAGATTTTTTTCCAGCGCTTACGGCCTTACAGGCAGCAGGCAGAAGGAACGCATAGAATGGGCGCTAGATTCCTTTGAACTGAGACAGATGGAAAACACGGTCAGCGGGACCCTGCCCCTAGGCTACAAGCAGCGGCTGGCCCTGGCTGCCGCACTCATGCACGAGCCGGACATACTTTTCCTGGACGAACCCACCTCGGGCGTTGACCCCCTGGCAAGGAGGCAATTCTGGGCCCACATAAACGCCCTGGCTGAGGCCAGGGTCACGATAATGGTCACCACGCACTTCATGGAAGAAGCGGAATACTGCGACAGGGTAGTGGTAATGAGACGTGGGGAAATACTGGCATCAGGCACTCCGGAGGAACTGAAGGCCAGGTACCGCCCGGAAGGGGTGGATAACCCCACCATGGAAGATGCATTCATCATGCTCATCGAAATGCAGAAAGGCTCCTGAGGAACGGGAATTGAACGCCACCACAAACAGGGACAGGATGAGACTCCTTGGCCTCATAAGAAAGGAGTCATACCAGATCATCAGGGACCCTTCAGCCATAGGGATCGCCTTTCTGCTTCCTGTAATCCTCCTTATCATATTCGGCTACGGTGTCTCTCTGGATGCAGAGCACGTGCCCGTAGGCCTTGTCATTGAAAAACAGGGGCCCGAGGTCTCGCATTTCATAAGTGGCTTCTATCAGTCGGAATACTTTGACCCCACGTTATTTTCCTCCATGCAGGAGGCGGAAAAGGCACTGATGAACCAGAAGGTGGTGGCAGTGGTTTGGACAAGGAATAACTTCGCCCGCACCCTCCTCAGCAGCTCCGATGCCCCCATAGGCGTAATAGTAAACGGTGTGGATGCCAACCAGGCCCGGATCGTGGAAGGCTACATCATGGGGGTGTGGATGAGATGGCTTGACAAATATGCCACATCTCTCGGCATGGAACTGGATATCCCGGTGAATGTGAAACACCGGATCTGGTTCAACTCGGCGGTAAGAAGCCGCAATTTCCTGGTCCCAGGCCTTATTGCCGTAATCATGACCCTCATAGGCGGCATGCTAACTTCCATGGTGGTTGCCAGGGAATGGGAGCGTGGCACCATGGAGGCGCTACTGGTGACACCGGTACGAAAAAGGGAGATCATCCTGGGAAAGACCATCCCCTACTTCCTGCTGGGGATGGGAGGCATGGCCCTATCCGTGGCCATGGCCATATGGGTGTTCGACGTGCCTTTCAGGGGTTCCTTCTGGGCACTTTCCCTGTCCTCGGCCCTTTTCATGCTGACTGCCATAGGACTGGGTCTGACCATCTCCGTAGGCGCAGGGAACCAGTTCGTGGCAGGCCAGATCGCCATAGTGATAACCTTCCTTCCAGCCTTCATGCTCTCGGGCTTTGTCTTTGACATAGGCTCCATGCCCTGGCCTATCCAGGTCATAACCCACATAGTGGCGGCCAGATACTTCGTTTCCATACTGCAGTCCCTGTTCCTGGCCGGCGACATCTGGCCCATATTCGTGGTAAACTGCCTTTGGCTCGTGGCCATAGCAGTATTTTTTTTCGTGGTCATCAGGAAAAAATTCAACAAGAGGCTCCAGTAAGGCGGGGAATATGTTCAGAAGAATCCTGGCACTTACCGTAAAGGAATTCATAGCAATCCTTAAAAACAAGAAGAGCCGGATGGTTCTCATCATCCCGCCTGTTGCCCAGATAATTGTGTTCGGTTATGCAGCGACCTTTGACCTGAACCGCGTGGGACTTGCCATCTACAACGAGGATACCGGCATTGCCTCAAGGGACATTATCGCCAGGTTCCAGGGTTCAAGAACCTTCCGCATAGTCGAATACATATCAAACGACAGGGAGATCGCGCCCGTTATAACCCTCCAGAAGGCCATTGCAGTCCTCCATTTTCACAGGAACTTCTCCAGGGACATCAGGAGCGGGAAACCGGCTGACATGCAGGTTATCCTGGATGGCAGAAATTCCAACACCGCACTAATAGCACTGAACTATATTCAGACCATCCTCTCGGACTTCAACTACCAGTGGGCATTGGAAAAACATGGCGTGACGCCGCCTGCCAGGCTCAAGGTGCGGTCATGGTTCAACAGAATGCTGGATTCCCACTGGTTTATAATTCCAGGCATTGTGGCCCTTCTTACCATAGTGGTCACCCTTGAGGTCACAGCGCTCTCCGTTGCCAAGGAGCGGGAGGCCGGTACCTTTGACCAGCTTCTGGTAACCCCCATGACACCCTTTGAGATACTTGTAGGGAAATCCCTGCCTGGTTTCATAATAGGCACGCTGGAAGGGACATTCATAATACTGGTCACTGTGCTATGGTTCGATATCCCGTTGAGAGGCAACATACTGGCACTTTATGCCGGTCTTTTCACCTTCCTGATGTCTGCCATAGGCATAGGCCTTATGATTTCATCCATTGCAGTAACCCAGCAGCAGGGGCTCATGGGTGCTTTCATGTTCCTGGTGCCTGCAGTGGTGCTTTCAGGCTTTGCCACCCCCATCTCCAACATGCCCGAACTGGTACAGAAGCTCACCCTGCTAAACCCCATGCGCTATTTTCTTGTGATAGTAAGGTCTGTCTTCCTGCAGGGGGCATCCTTTGACCTGCTCTGGCCCCAGTACGTACCCATGGCCATCATAGGGATCGTCACCCTGGCGATTGCCGAAAGTCTTTTCAGGAAAAGGCTGTACTGAAAGGCCGTACTGAGTGGAAATCAGCCTTGCTATTTTATAAATAAATTCAGCTGGTTATCCTTACTTCCACACAAGCTCTACATTCTTCTTTCGATTTGTCAGGGAAGTTAACAAATTTTGACTGTCCCGGATCATTTTTTGCTCCTTAGGAGGATACTTGAAAAAACATCCTTCAGGAGGAAAACGGATATGTCCGGCTATTATTACGAATTTCAGCATGTTAGGAAGAAAAAGCCTGGAGAGGCTAAAAACTTTTTCCACCGAAAAGGGGGAAAAACGGAAACTAATTTTCTTAACTTATTTAAGCTGCTTGTTTTTCCCCTGTTTTTACTGACAATTTTTTTCCAGGTCCTTCCTTCCCTCTGCCTTGCTGCAACAGCCACCGTTTCCTGGGACAAGAGCCCGGAGCCAGACATAAGGGGCTACAAGGTATACTACGGAACCAGCAGCAGGAATTACGACGGCAACGTCTGGATAGATTCACCTGACCAGACAACCTATGTAATCGACAACCTTCAAGAAGGAACCACCTATTACTTCGCCGTTACAGCAGTGGATCTTGCCGACCAGGAATCGGAACTGTCCGACGAGGCGAGCAAGGCCATTCCTGTGAGCAATCATCCACCAGTTGCAGCCTTTTCTGCAGACAGGACTTCCGGGACCTCTCCCCTGCCCGTCATCTTTGATGCCTCGGCGTCTAGTGATCCAGACAGCGGAGACACTCTGACCTACTCCTGGAGTTTTGGAGATGGCGCCTCTGGAACCGGCGTTTCAGTAAGTCACACCTTTGAAAATGCCGGTTCATACACCGTTACCCTCACGGTTACAGACAGCCAGGGGCTTTATGACTCAAAAACCCTTACCGTGGCAGTAGAGGCCAATGAAAAGCCCCAGGCTGCATTCAGTGTGGACAAGGACAGGGCATTCCTGCCTGCCACATTCCAGTTCGATGCCTCGGCATCAACCGACGCGGATGGCAACATAGCCTCGTACGACTGGGATTTTGGAGACGGCTCGACAGGAACCGGCCAGAGCGCAAGCCATAAATATGAAAGCGAGGGTACCTATACCATCACGCTTACTGTTACCGATGACAAGGGGGCCACCGACACCACCAGCCACACCGTTACCGCAGTGAAGGGGTATACATATACCTGGAAGATTGGAGAAGGCACCGGTACCCAGAAAAGCGGTGTAACCAAGGATACGTATATCAACGTAAACTCCGAGAACTACAGTTCTGACAACCTGCTCCGTATCTATACCTGGCCCAGCACGGAACCTGCCAACTCCGTCATAATGAAGTGGAACCTGGACTTCATTCCACAGGGAAGCGAGATCAAGTCTGCACAGCTTGACCTTTACATGGCAGAGATGGAAGGTGACGGCGGTGACGATACCGTCAACATATCTGCACACAGGCTAATAAATGTTAATCCTGTGATTGAGGCATGCACCGGCAGTACCTATGACGGCCAGAATTCCTGGACACAAAACAACGCGAGAAACGACGGTGTTCCAATGGCACAGGGGGATATAGACGCAGCGGAAGACACGAAGACCGTTGGCAAATCCCAGCAGTTCGTTTCCTGGAATATAACCGCCATGGTACAGGCATGGGCAGACAATCCCTCCGCAAACCTTGGACTGCTGCTGAATCCGGGCCAAGGGGCATCCTCTGACACCAACCGGTATTTTGCCTCAAGTGAATACGAAGACGCCTCAAAGAGGCCTGCACTGACAATAACCTTTGTCACGGAAGACCCGGTCAATATTCCGCCAATCGCCAAAATTACGGCATCAGCCCTGGAGGGAACAGCTCCTGTGACTATAAACCTGAGTGGAACCTCCTCCGGCGACAGCGACGGAAGCATAACCGCCTATCACTGGGCCCTTGACAACGGAGCAACACATGACGGTGCCGAGTGGAGCTATGAATTCACCGAGGCGGGCACTT
>Ga0256914_1003387_pt1 | contig 12571 bp, 8 predicted proteins | sample HulkmetaG_FD_191571 | JGI IMG/M metagenome (GOLD analysis project Ga0256914, IMG submission 191571) | Hydrothermal chimney microbial communities from Main Endeavour vent field at the Juan de Fuca Ridge, Pacific Ocean - Hulk | ecosystem: Environmental > Aquatic > Marine > Hydrothermal vents ...
AGGAGGAAGCAAAATAGAGTTTTTATCTAAAACATATGCCGAATAGTCGTAAAAATGTGAACCGAAAAACGAAAATAAAACTATAAAAAATAGAACAAAGATACTGATATAAGGAATTTTCACGACGATCCTTTACAAAAGTTCGCTAAAAATTATCACTATCCAACAGATAAGATGAAGCAATACCGAAAAAAGTACGGCCGCCGCACCAAGATCTTTAGCATTTTTCGCCAAAGGATGGATATCCTTAGTCACCAAATCGACAAGATTTTCTATCGCCGAATTTAACAGCTCCGCAACGGGAATAATCACCGCCGTTGTAAAAAGTATCAGTTTCGAAGAGAAAGTCAAAGGGAGTAAAATAATAGCGCAAAATATAAAAAATCCGAAAAAAAGCTCCAGTTTAAAAGATGTTTCGGTTTTAAAAGCTGTCTTGACACCCTCCATAGCGTAGAAGGCGTTTTTAAAAATGGAATATTTCGGCTTGTTTTGCATGAGAATATCATATCGAAATTTAAGTAAGAGGAAATTCAAAGAGATTTTATCTAAATATTAAGAGATGCGACACCGCCTAAACTTAAATATATTAAATTTTTTTATGATATAATTGCATCTCGGATCAAAAAAATTGATCTTGATCAAGAAATTAAGATAATTATTATCTTAATTAGACTATAATTTTAGCTCAATTAAAAAATATTATATAAAAAAGGATAAATATGGCAACTGTAAAGTTAAAAGGAAATGATGTAAAACTAGCGGGTAATGAAGTAAATGTAGGTGACAACGCACCTGAGATCACCGTAACAAACTCGGAAGGACTGGCGGATAAAACTGTCGGAGGAGCACAGGAAAAAGTTCAACTCATAGTGGTAGTACCGTCTCTTGATACTCCCGTATGTGCGGCCGAGACAAGAAAATTCAACGAAGAAGCGGCAAAAGTAGAGGGTGTCGATACAACTGTTATCTCTATGGATTTACCGTTTGCGGCGGGAAGATTTTGTTCGGCCGAGGGGATTGAGAACCTAACCGTTGCATCTGACTTTAGAAATAAAGATTTCGCTAACGCTTATGGCGTACTTGTTGCGGAAGGTCCGCTTGCCGGAGTAACTTGTAGAGCTATTTTCGTTGTCGATAAAAACGGTAAAATAACTTACAAACAAATTGTTCCTGAAATCACGGAAGAGCCAAACTATACCGAAGCTATCGAAGCCGCAAAAGCTACGGCAGCCGCATAAAACCGCTCTCCCGCATTTATGCGGGAGAAGAGAATTGCGATGACGCTTTTTGTTACGGCATTAAAATGCGAAGCAGACCCTATCGTAAAACTTTTCGATCTAACTGCGTTAAAAAATCACAAATTCAATATCTTCAAAAATGAAAAGAGTATTTTAGTCGTTTGCGGAATCGGAAATATAAACGCATCGATCGCCACGACATATATGGTAAATAGATTCGACATAACAAAAGCCGTAAATCTAGGTATCTGCGGAAGTTTCGACAAAAACGATAAACTGGGAGAGATATTCGATGTCAAAAAAGTGATAGAAGATTCCACTCAAAAAGTATATCATTTAAAAAATTCAAAAAAATTCGCCCCTTCAAAAACGCTCTACTCTTTTGACAAAGCGCAAAATTCGCCGAAATTTAAAAACGCTCTGGCGGATATGGAGAGTATCGGCTTTTTTCTATCGGCAAGAAAATTTATAGATCAAAAAGAGATATATATCTTAAAAGTTGTATCCGATCATGCAAACGGGCAAATTTTAAAAAAAACGCAAGTCTCCTCTTTTATCGAAAAATATAACGACCTTTATCGAAAGATCGTGTATGAGTCCTAAGACCCATACATGATTATTGTCTTAAAATGAGTTTTTCTCCATCCCAGTCATAGAGATTGGTTATAGTCGTAACTTCGCCGTCATCATCCGTTACGGTCAAACTCACCTCCATAAAATCCAAATCGGCAGGAGTTCCTATCCATTTTGGACACTTATCGCTCTCATGAGGACCCATAACATCACCGTTGAGAAATGTTTTTGTGACTACCCAGTGGTGTTTGACGATCTTACCGTCGTTTTGCGCGTTGTTATCGCCGTCAACCTTGTCCGGATCGTAGCTCTTGGAGCAGTCAAACCAAATACCGTCGCCGGTACTTTCACCCAAAGTTATCTCTGCTACCGGAGGAATCGTAACTATCTCTTTAGCTTTTACGGTTATCTCTTTACACTCGAGATTTTCGGATACCGCACCTTCGTTATCCGTAACGCTTAGACATATCTTTTTTATACCCTCTTTTTGACACTCGAAAATAGGTTTAGGCAAAATCGAAGCGGAACTATTTTCATCTTCGCTCCACAAATACGCCGTAACATTACCGTCGCTGTCAAAACTGGTAGTACCGTCGGCCAAAATCTTATCTCCGACCGTACACTCGTCCAAAAGAGCGCTGATTTTGGCAACCGGCGCTATATTTGCGGGTTTTGAAACCACTATGTTCTTGCAAACCTCTTTACTGCTTAAACCTTTATCGTCGATAACGCTCAAACAAACTACGCTTTGACCCGGATTTTGGCAAAGGAAATCGGTTTTCTCACCGGCTAAAGTATCGGGCGTCCAGTGATAAGTCGCTATCGATCCGTCCTCGTCACTACTTGAAGAGGCGTTAAGTTCTATGCTCTCACCGACTATACAGTTAAAATCTTTCGCCTCTATAATAGCCACCGGCGGAATATTCGGTACCTCTTGTGCCGTAATCTTAGTACAATTTTTATCTTTTAGACCGTCATTGTCGCTCACTTCAAGACATATCTCGTACTCGCCGGCTTTCGGACAGACGAACTTTGGATTCATAGCCGTCGAATCGGTATCCGCAAAACTCCATAAATACGCCGTAACTTCTCCGTCGCTATCAACGCTTTTGTCACCGTGAGGAAAAAACTCTTCACCCTCGGTACAAAAGGTGTTTACTTGAGATATTTTCGCAACGGGAGCTATTTTGAGCTTCTCTTTAACTTCATAATTATGACATACGGTTTTTGATGTTAGATTGTCATCGTCAATCACTCTCAAACAGACTTCATGCATTCCGGTTTTATCGCAAGTAAAAGTCGGTTTCGGATCAGTCGCGACCACAGCTTGATCCATAAGCCACTCATACCTTACGACATGACCGTCTTCATCGCCGCTACCTCTGGCGTCAAACGAAATCGTACCGCCCTTCATACACTCGGATGTCTCATAAGAGATCAAAGGCGTCGGAGAAAATTTGACAATCTCGGGTTCACTCTTTTCTTCCACCTTATTTACTACATTTTCAACATCGCCTTCACAGCAATTGTTATCTCCTCCGCATCCGTAAAAGAGTACGGCAAATAAAAGCGTACTCAAACTCAACTTCAACATCTTACACCTCCTTTTAAATTACGGTAAGATATTGTAGCCAAGTAATAATTAATTTTTTAATACTCGTTTTAGTTAAAATATTTATTACTTATGAAAAGTAGTTTTTATTTGTAACCTTTTTTATAGATAAGATCCACCGCCTGAGAGCTTTGCCCAATCTCCGTATCAAGCAAAAAGTGTTTTCCCACTTTTCTCTCCACGATGACACTACTCTCTTGAGATCTGTTTTGATAATATATAATCGTCTTTTTATTTAGCTTTTTACCGGCTTTTATATTTACACCGCCGCCCTCTTCTCTCGTAAGATCGAGTTTGTCCAGTTTAAGCTCCCTTGCAAGATCCTTCGCTAAAGCTCTCCCGAAAATCTTTTCGGCGGCGTTGGCCGCGCTACTTTGCGCTCCGTCGCTCTCGCTTACGGCAAAACCGAATAGCAGGTAGGAGAAGATATCTTTTTTACTCATCATCGGCTTCGATTTAAAAAGAAGTTTCGGTTTTCTTTTGTCTCCTAAAATATCTATATAGATGATGACATCTTCTATCTCGTACTCCACATGAAGATCCAAAAGGGGATTTACCTCTTTGAGTCCTCTAAACGCTATGGCGCCCTCTTTTAATTTGAACCTTTTATCTCCAAAATCATACTCTCCGTCCAAAATATTCACTTTGCCCAGTATTTTGACATTCGATCCGAAATCCTTTCTTATCTCCATGTCGGGTTTTAGGATAATCGTACCTGCCTCCATTTTGTAGGTGATTTCGTCTTTACTTTTTATGCGAAGATCCAAAAATGTATTTTGTACGAACGAATCGTCGGCAAGTCGTTTTTTCTTTTTAGATTTGTCGATGATGATTATATCCGGATCTTTCGAGACATCCAAAACTCTCGACTCGTAAACCAACTCCGTCTCTTCCAGCGTCACATCGGCGGATACGGCAAGCTGCTTAGCGCTTTGAAACATCTGTACATCGGCGGTAAGTTTCGTCTTTCCGTAATCTTTCGCCGCCAAATATAGCTTTTTACACTTCAAATCCCCTAAAATGAGATCTTTCTTTTTGCTCCCCTTGAATTTGAAAAGATTTTCAAATTCGATATCGGCACTCGCATTATCTCCTTCAAAAGTAAAAAGAGCCTCTTTTTTCAATCCGATGTGACGATTCATCTCTTTTGGCTCAAATCCCCTCAAGTCAAAATCGAAACGAGATATTTTCGCCCGAGTCGGCATATAAAAAGCCAAGATATCAATCTTCTCAAAACGCCCCTGCTCAAAAGAGATTTTAGGAGAGGTAAGCTCTATCTTTATCTTTTGCTCTTGGATCGATTCGGCGTTCAATCTTAAAGAGCCGTCGATTTTAGGAATATCTTTGAGCGGATATACTTTATCGATCTGTTTAATGAGTTTAGATATGGAGGGAATATCGACTCTAGCATCGGCAAAAAGCGGTTTTTGGCTGAATTTTATATCGGCGTTTATCGCTTTGTTTCTCACTTCGGCCGTTATTTTACCCTCTTTCGAAGCCGCTTTTAGAGTGAGAGAAAAATCTTTCGCTCTTATATTTAAAGGCGAAACGAAAAAATCTTTTCCGTCCATCTTCAAACGAAAGCGATTCGTTTTGATGTTTCGTTTTGAAAATCTAAGATCTTTTATCTTCGCATAGATATCGGCTTGAGTTTTTTTAAGCGAATAAAATCCTTTCGCATTTAACGAAATCATGCTATTTTTAAGTTCGGGAGGAGCTTTTTTATATATTTTGTCCATATAAAGTTTTTTCGTATCCAAAAAGAGATCGAAACGATCAAAATCATCGCTGGAAACCGTAGCGTTTATCTTTTTCGAAGAGATCTTCGCATCAACTTCTTTTAACGATCCCTTCGCATCTATATCTATCTTGCCTAATTGACGCAGATCAAGATCGTTGAACACTCTTTTTTGATCGATAAAAATTTTGGCTCTATATTTTAAGCTATCGTTTATATCGTCGATATCGGCTTGCACATGACTTTCTATATCCAGATCCAAAGGAGTGCTTTTTAGTTTCGCTTTTATATCCGTCACTATTTCGTTATTTTTCAAATCGTATGAAAAATCGGCTCTTTTTATATCCGGTTTTATCTTATAATTTCCGACTTTCGCTTCGCCGTTTAAAAAGAGATCGCCGTACAGTTTTTTCGCATCCCCGTTTATATTTAAAATTAAAGCGGAGAGCTTTTTAAAATCCACATCCTCTCTTTTTAATTTCGATTTTAAATACTCCTCTTTCGCCTTCACTTCACTCTTTAGAGTATATTTAAGCGTTTTATTAAAATCAAGATTATTCGAAGATAGATTTGCATCCAAAGAGATATCGGCGGCATTTGAGAGTATATCCGATAGAAGCCGGGCTCTAAGATCTTGATTTTTTAAATTATAAAGCGCATCAAGGCGTATCTTTTTGGGATTTAGTTTCAAATCCTCGATCATAAAAAAACTCTCATCCACAAGCACAAAAGCTTCTATCTTCGAGTCGGAGGTTTTTGAATCGATATGAACGGAGGGAATCTTTGTAACCGTAATATTTTTCTCTTTTAAAATATCCGAGAAAAACTCTTTTTTCGCGAGCAAGTCGCTTTTTAAATCGACTCTTAGAGTATGGTTTATATCTTTGAGATTTAGATCGCCGGATAGATCAAGAGTGAAATCGGCGGCGTTTGATTCGATCAAAGCATCGGCTTCAAGAGTTAAAAAAGTATCTTTTATCCCGTAAGAGCTCTTTAGATTTAGATTTTTGGGATGAATTACAAACTTATCATATACGATCTCTCCGCCTAAAAGAGTAAGAAGAATATCCGCTTTTTTCATATCCCCTTTAAGTTTCAAATCGATCTTCGAAGAGTTTACGAATTTTAAATCCTTTTGATCCAAAATCTTCGCAAACTCCTCTTTTAGCGCTGATATATCGGCACTTGCGTCATAGGTCAAAGTGTTGTTGATATCTTTTAAATTCAAAGAGGACTCAAGCTTCATATCCAAAAACGCTACATTCGAATCCGCTAAAAGGTCGCTCTTAAAAGCCAAATCATAACTTTCAAAATCGAAATCTCCGTTTATAGTGATCTGTTTTGGCAAAATCAGATACTTTTGATACTTCAAAGCGAAATCGCTAAATTTTAAATCAAAATCACTTTTTTTCAAATCACCATCAAGTTTCAAATCGATATTAGGAGTTTTTTGCAGCGTTGTATTATGCTCTTTGAGGATTTTATTTAAAAAATCTCTTTTCGGTTTTAATTTGATATCGCCTTTATATCTGTTATTTCTAATCGTTAAAAGAGCGTTCGATTTTGCAATGTTACTATTTAGATCGAAGTCGATATCGCCGTTTATATCCGAGTTTCGATCATATTTGAAGTTTTTTACACGAAGCGCTAAAAAATCGATCTCATACTCTTTATATATCAAAGAGTCGATTCCAACTTCCAAATCGTCAACGACTATATCTTTAAAAAATAGCTCTTTATCACCCTTTTTTTCACTCTTTGAGGAGTTTTGATCGATCAGAGATTTTAAAAAATCTTTTTCGACAAAAATATCCGTGATTTTTAACTTCTCAATATGCAGAGTCTTCTCTTTTAAAGCTTGAAAATCGACCTTCAACTCCAAGTCGGCTTTCGCTTTGTTCTCGAAATCGACCCCTTTTAATCTAATCCCGCTGAAAATATCACCCTCTAAAGAGTCGTATTTTATATCCAAAGAGCTTTTTGAAAGCGCCTGCTTGGCTATAAAATCAAGCGCACCGGAGGAGTTTAGCACAGCTATGATCAAAACGATAAACAGTACGATAAACCCGAAAAGAGCGAGCAAATATTTTAAAAATCTCAAAATACCTGTCCTATACTGATATGAAACTCAAAACCGTTCTCTTTTTGCGGAAAACCAAAATCCACACGAAGCGGACCGATAGCGGTCAGATAGCGTATGCCAAAACCGATACTGTCGTAAAATGTTTCGCTAAAATGTTTCGGTTTCAGCGTTAACATCGAAGTGTCGTAAAATGCCACCAACCAGAATTTGTCAAAAAATATTTGATGTCTGGCTTCAATAAGGACATCAACCAAAGAGACGCCCCCAAGAGGAATACCGTCGGGATCTTGCGGACCTACTTTTTGATAGGCGTATCCTCTGTTGGTTACGGAACCTCCGGTAAAAAATCGCTTAAAAATCGGTACGCCTTTATTTATGGATCCGATACGGGTTTTAACCCCTATAACCGTTTTTTTACCGATGGATTTAATATATCTCATCTCAAGAAGAGCTTTGAGATAATCAAGCTCGGATCCTATAAGAGGAGATGATTTCTCAAGATATAAAGAGATATACCAACCCTTCATCGCGTTTATCATGGAGTCTCTTTTGTCTATCAACACTCTATAAAAGAAAGAGTTTATGAAGTAATTTCCCTCTTCATCCTCAAAACCTTCGATCTTCGGAACCACTTCACTTTTTTGAGTCAATATTCCGAAATAGTGTTCAAGTCCTACAAATCTTTTACCAAGCGTAAAACGGTTCTCCCAGACACTCTCTTTAAACGAGTCGTAATTGTTGGTATAGTATTTAAACTCATCTTTTAGAGTGATTTTTCCGACATAAGGCAAAATGATGCGAGGATCGTAATATGTCGAGTAGATCTGATGACCTATTTGGTTTATTTTAAATCCCACATCCAATACTTTCAAATTTCCAAAAAAGTTTTTATCCGTCCAAGATATACTACCTCTTGCACCAAGATCGGTGTCGTATCCTACTCCCGTTTTCAGAAATTTCGTATCTCCGCTTTTAAGCGCTATATCGATGGGAACTTCACTACCGTTTAAATCTAGTTTGGGCTCTACCGCGATGTAGTCGTAAATGCCGTATTCGTAAATATTGTCGTAAGTTTTCTCAAGCTCTCTTATATCGAAGGGTTTACCTTTTTTATAAGTTATCGCATCCTCTATGATCTCTTTTTTTACATCCCCCTCTCCGCTTATGGAGGTATCTGAAAAAACACAGCTTATATTTTCATCTACAAAATAATCAAGATCGACTCCGTAACTATCAAGATGTACATACGCTTTTGCTTCAAAAGAGTATTTAGGATGTGCATGCTCCATCAAATAGCGCTGGATGATCTCTTTTGAACTCTTGAATTTGTCAGTCGTAAAGATATCGCCTTTTTTGAATTTTATCAGTTTTGAGTAGTTGGAATCGGGAGCCACTTTGATCGAAGTGATCCTTATAGGTTCGTTTTTCTCTATTTTGATTATGATTTGATCATCTTTTATCTCATCATCTATCTCGACCTTAAAATAACCCAGCGACTCGTAATACTCTTTGAGTTTTTTTTCATACTCCGAAATTTCAGTGTCGTCAAAAACCGGATCTTTTCTCCAAAACGCGTAAAAGGGAGGATACTCTTTTCCTATGACTTTATAAAGATTGCCCGAACTAAGCTCTCCGACAACGGTATCGACACCCGATCCCGTAAATATAAGCTTTTTATAGATTTTCGCTTCAAGAGATAAAGATGAAAAAAAGATGAAAAAAAGAAGAAAAAATCTCACATACAACCCTATTATACAGTTTTTTAATAATTGGATTTAATTATATCAACTTTTTTTCAAAAATCATACTGTATGCGCAATTGTAGGATTTTAGGATCATAGCTTGTAGTATCGTTTTTTCTATCGATCGTTATGTGATTTAGCATTACTCTTAAATTGTTTAAGATATACCAATTTAAACCGACACCATACTGATAAACTTCACCGCCCTCTTTATCCTGATCGTTCAAATCGACATAACTGATTCGAAGTGCGCCTTCGATCGCTCCTAGACTTTTTTTCGAGAGGGAATTCTTCAACTTTATCCTGCCGTAAACGCCCTCCTTGGGCTTATATCTTTTGCTCTCGTTGCCAAAAAAGTAGCTAACCTCGGCGTACCAGCCGTAAAAATCGTACTCTTTTGAAGTCGTCGTTTCTATATATTCCTTTATATATTCCGCTTGTGCCGTAAACGAACCGTTTTGATAGATCGTCTCAAAAGCGTAGCGAATTATTTTATCGGTATGTTTGATCTTCGTTTTGAGATATTTGATTTTACTAAGATGCGATTCCGGTCTGACGGAGAGTTTGTATTTTTTATCGTCAAAACTAGTGTATGCCGTTGATGCGCCTATATGCCAGAGTGATTTTTTCTTAAAAAACGAAGCGTATCTGGCTCTTATGGAAAACGAATATTCATTATTATCTTGCGAAATATCCTCCAAAGGTTTTAAAAATCCGCCCGCCGTGACTCCCCAAGCGTATCTCTTTTTTACATATTCGCTCTTTGAGAGAGTCATCCCCACTTTTCTATCGAAGATGAAGATATTCGGTAAGGCTCGCTCCATGAAGGTGTTGTACTTCGAACTCGTCAGTGCGCTCAAACCTATGGGCTCTTTTATATTTCCCACTTTAAGAGTCGTACCAAACTCTAAAGCGCTATATTTTAGATATAGATCTTTATATCCGTTTTTCGAACTGAAATCATACTCCATTTCATACGATATATCTTTTTGTAAATCTCCTTTTAGATAGACTCTAGCTCTTCTGATCTCCTGATCGTCATCTACAAAATCTTTTTCAAAAAACCATGCACCGTCAACTACCAACTGCCCGCCGACTTTGTATGTGGGAAAAGTTTTCCCCTCTTTTGCAAAAACCTGACACGACATCGACAAAAAGAATATCAAAACGACAAAAAACTTCATGACTTCACTTAACCTCTGTCGCTTTCGGGATCGGCTCCATCTTCAAAGAGATATTTTCGTTGGTAGTGTGCATAGAGAAGATCGCAAGCGCCACACTTATGAATATACCGACGGCAAACGCGGTATATGCGCGTCTAAGCCAGATATATTTCAGATTGATTTCGGATCCCAACATATGAAGATGTTTGATGATGTGAGTCTGCGTCAAACCTTTGGAGCTTATGACTTTATGTACATTCACGACATAATCTTCCGGAGGCAGAGTCGCCATATCCTGAAAATAGAGCACCGATTCATAATCGTCATGATGCTCTTTTTTCAAAAGATGTTTTTTAAAGCGGGGACGAATGGCCATAACGGCGAATGTTATGGAGACAAGTGCGGTCATGATAATCGCACTAAAAGGATAGATCATTCCCGAATCGCTGACTTGAAGCCCCGAAGCGGTAATGATTACGGTCAAGATAAAACCGTTTACGGAGATTAAAATACTGGCTTTCGTATCCGCTAGCGAAGTAAGTTCGAGATTTGATCTCAACGCGTTTCGAAAAAGCGTCTCGACCGTTCTTGAAGTTTTTTTGGTATGATGCACTTTTCTTCTATCGATTCTTATGTTTTTTCTCTGATCAACACTCTCTTTTTTCATAACTGTCATTATTTCCACCCATTTAATTAAATATATTTTATTATCAGTAGTTAATATATCTCTTTTATATTATCATAATAAAAAGCAAATTATTATTAAATTTATAAGTTCTCATACACAAACTATTTACAAACTTTCAGTATAATCTCGAAAAATTTCAAGGAGCCTATAATGAGGCAGATCGTTTTTTTGATTTTTCTCTCGTTTTCATCGCTTTTTGCCGGCTTTGAGCTAATGAGTGATGTACTTGAACCTGATGAAGCGTTTAAGGTAGAGGCACTGAAACAAGATGACACTATAAAAACAAAAATCAAACTTGGTGATAAGATCTATGTATATGACGAGTATCTTAAATACAAAATCATAAAACCGAAAGAGTTATCGCTTGATGACAAGATAAAAAGACCGAAACCGGAAAAATTTCATGATTTTATCGTTCACAGAGGAAAAGAGATAGATGTCGATATTCCCCTTTCTCTCATAAGAGAACGCGTAGGAGATAGTAACTTTACACTCCAAATCGAATATCAAGGCTGTTCGGAAGCGGGACTATGTTATCAACCGTTGAAGAAAAAGTTCGTCTTCAACTCAACAAACGATGCGAATTCGAAAGAGTCAAAAGATTTCAAAGAGACAAAAGTCTCTCCCCCCTCAAAAAACAGGTCAAATACAGACATCTCGGAAGAAGATAAAATCGTAAACACCCTCAAGCAAAGCTCTTGGAGTACGGTTTTGGGACTCTTTTTCGGATTCGGGCTGCTTTTATCCCTAACTCCTTGCATCTTTCCTATGATACCTATCTTATCATCCATCATAGTTTCGCAATCCGGTGAAGGAAAAGCGAAGATGAGCGTTACGCGAGGACTCTTTTTATCTTCGATATATGTGTTGTCTATGGCGGTCGCATATACGATAGCCGGAGTTCTTGCGGGACTATTTGGTGCGAATATACAAACGGCTCTTCAAAACCCTTATGTCTTGAGCCTTTTTGCGCTTCTTTTTGTCGCTTTGGCTTTTTCGATGTTCGGTTACTACGAGATTCAACTTCCAAGATCGCTTCAAAGTAAACTCTCGAAAACCTCCGATTCCGCACAGGGTAAAGGCGGACTTATGGGTGTAGCCGTTATGGGCTTTTTATCGGCTTTGATAGTAGGTCCTTGCGTAGCTCCTGCACTAGCCGGCGCACTTGTATATATAGGTCAAACGGGCGATGCGCTTTTAGGAGGTAGCGCACTATTTGTCATGAGCCTTGGAATGGGCGTACCTCTTTTGATCGTCGGTGCGGGTGCCGGAAAATTCATGCCTCGCCCGGGCGGTTGGATGACGCTCGTTTCACAAATATTCGGAGTTGTAATGCTCGCAATCGCCATCTGGATGTTAGAGCGTATTATTCCGGCTTCCGTAACTCTCTTTTTATGGGCGCTTTTATTTATAGGAAGCGCGATTTACGCCGGTGCGCTGGAGCCCTTTAAAGAGGGAACAAGAAATGAAAAAAAGCTTATTAAACTCTTTGGGATCGTACTTTTTCTCATAGGTATTTTAGAATTGGTAGGCTCTTTCAGCGGCGCTACCAATCCTTTAGATCCGCTTGAAAAACTTAAACGAAACGATTCGTCCACTTTAACCGCCTCAAGAAACGACACTATTGCGTTTAAAAGCGTTAAAAACATCAACGAACTTGAAGTTGCCGTACGAGATAGTAAAAAACCGGTCATTCTCGATTTTAGTGCAAAATGGTGCGCCTCGTGTAAAGAG
>Ga0256914_1003388_pt1 | contig 12569 bp, 12 predicted proteins | sample HulkmetaG_FD_191571 | JGI IMG/M metagenome (GOLD analysis project Ga0256914, IMG submission 191571) | Hydrothermal chimney microbial communities from Main Endeavour vent field at the Juan de Fuca Ridge, Pacific Ocean - Hulk | ecosystem: Environmental > Aquatic > Marine > Hydrothermal vents ...
TCACCCCACCGTGGCCACGCTGTGGCAGACCCTGCCGCAGAAGAAGGGCGACAGCTTCGAACTGGCCAACAACGTGTTGCGGTCGCTGGAGATCGACAAGAACGTCACCAACTACTACCGCTACAATGGTTCGCTGACCACACCGCCCTGCAGCGAGGGCGTCATCTGGATCGTCAAGCGCGACCGCGTCACCGTCTCCAAACCCCAGGTCAAGGCGCTGGAGAAGGTGCTGGGCGAACCCAACAACCGCCCGCTTCAGCCGAGCAATGCGCGCTTGGTGATCGAATAGGCCCGCCCGGCAACGAAAAGCGACGCCATGAAACGCCCGGGCGCCGACCTCGCCCGCCATCGGCCAGCCCTTCCGGGCGGGCCTGACAGCGAGGCGTGTGCCGGGGCGGGGCGTCTACGCCGTTACGGCTTTTGTGCCGCCCCCCGCCAGTGCTCGTTCACCCAGTCGAGCACCCCTTGGTACCACGGCCACAGCACGATGCTGGTCGTCAGTGGCAGCCACAGCCCCCACCCCGTTTGCGTGTGACCGCCAAGGCGCCAGATCCAGGCGTCGATGAGTTGGTAGGCCAGCAGCGCGGCCAGTACCAGCAGCAGTCGCTGCAGTACCGAATAGAGCCGGTACTGCTTGTAGAGACGAATGCCGATGTAGCTCATGACGATCATCGCCAGCGCGTGCTGGCCCAGTGTGCTGCCGGTGACGAGGTCGAGAAACAGGCCGGCGGCCCAGCTCGAACCGATGTTGAAATGGGCTGGCGCGGCGATGTTCCAGAACAACACCGTCATCGGCAGCCACAAGGGCCGCGCCGTGGTGGCGAATTCGGGCAGCGGCATCAGCTGCAGGATCGTGGCGACCAGCAGGCTGAGCAGCAGGGGCAGCGGGTGGGGGGCGGCCATCATCGGTCGGCCGTCTCCGGCCGGAGGATCAGCACCCGCCGGCTCTGGTTGAGCGCGGCCAGTGGCTGGGCCTGGATCTGTACGAACGGCGAGTCGGTGGTGGTGGCCACGCGGGAGACGGTGGCCACCGGCAGGTCGGGTGGAAAACGACCGCCGAGGCCGGAGGTGACCAGCATGTCGCCCTCGCGCACATCGGCCGTGATCGGCAGATAGAGGACGTCGAGCCGGTCGGCCACCCCGGTGCCGCTGGCGATGCCCCGCAAGCCGTTGCGCAGAATCCGCACCGGCACTGCTTCGGTGGCGTCGGAGAGGAGGATGGCTTCGCTGTGGAAGGGGTAGACACGGGTGATCTCGCCCATCAGCCCCAGGCCGTCGAGCAACGCCAGCCCGGCCTCGATGCCGTCGCGGCTGCCCTTGTCGACGATGATGCGCTGTTGCACACGGTTCATGCTGACTGCAAGCAGACGGGCGAGAACGAAATCGTGCGCCTGGGCCCGGGCCGCCTTGAGCAGCTTCTGCAACTCCTCGTTTTCGTACTTGAGCGACTCCAGCGAGCGCAGCCGTGACGACAGTTGCAGGTTTTCGGCCCGCAGCCGGTTGTTTTGCTCGATGAGGCGGGAACGGTTGACCAGGGCCTCGTTGACCCAGCTACCGGCCCGGGCGGGAAAATCGACCACCAGTTGCAGCGGATAGATCATCGTGTTGAGCGCGCCGCGTAGGCCATCGAGGCGATGGGTGCGCAGGTCGAGGTAGATCAGGCCGGCCGACAGCGCCGCCAGCACCAGCAGGCGCAGTAGAGGGTTGCTGCCGGGGAGGAAGAGGGGCTTTCTCACGGCGGAGCCTCGCTGCGCCCGTTACTCGTAGGCGAGGAAGGAGTCCCCCTTTTCGTCGATCATCTCCAGCACCTTGCCGCCGCCGCGCACGACGCAGGTGAGCGGGTCGTCGGCGACGAAGACGTGGATGCCGGTCTCCTCGGCGATCAGCTTGTCCAGATCACGCAGCAGCGCGCCACCGCCGGTGAGGCAGATGCCGCGGTCGGCGATATCGGAGGCCAGTTCGGGCGGGGTCCGTTCCAATGCCGAGCGCACCGCGCTGACGATGCCGTAGAGCGACTCCTGCAACGATTCCAGCACCTCGTTGCTGTTGATGGTGAAGGTGCGGGGCACCCCTTCGGAAAGGTTGCGACCGCGTACCTCGATCTCCAGCAGCTCCTTGCCGGGGTAGGCCGAGCCGATCTCGTGCTTGATGCGCTCGGCCGTTGCCTCGCCGATGAGGATGCCGTAGTTGCGGCGAATGTAGTTGATGATGGCCTCGTCGAAACGGTCGCCGCCGATCCGCACCGAATCGGAATAGACGATGCCGTTCAGCGACATCACCGCCACCTCGGAGGTGCCGCCGCCGATGTCGAGCACCATCGAGCCGATGGCCTCGTTGATGGGAATGCCGGCGCCGATGGCGGCTGCCATCGGCTCCTCGATCAGATAGACCTTGCGTGCGCCGGCGCCGGCGGCCGATTCGCGGATCGCACGCCGTTCCACCTGGGTGGCGCCGCAGGGAACGCAGACCAGCACTCGCGGGCTGGGCCGCAGCAGGGACGTCTTGTGCACCTTGCGGATGAAGTGCTGGAGCATCTTTTCGGTGGTGGTGAAATCGGCGATGACCCCGTCCTTGAGCGGGCGGATCGCCTTGATGTTCTCCGGTGTGCGGCCGAGCATCTGCTTGGCCTCGGTGCCGACCGCCTCGATCGAGCGTGGGCCGCCTGGGCCGCGATCCATGCGGATCGACACCACCGACGGTTCGTCCAGCACGATGCCCTTGCCGCGCATGTAAACCAGCGTATTGGCCGTACCCAGGTCGATGGATAAATCGTTAGAGAAGAGTCCAAACAGTGATCTGAGCATCGGGCATCCGTGGTTTGCGAGAGACAATAGCCGCCTATTATCAGGACTGGCGCATGGGGGCTCAAGTGTTATCGCCCCGCCCCGCCCACGTTCAAAAGCCCGGCGAATATGGTATCTTGGCGCGCTCCCGAACCAATGGACTTCGCGCTTATGTCACTGGATGCAGAGCAGGTGGCCAAGATCGCCTATCTGGCGCGCTTGCAGATCGACGATGCGGCCATTCCCGACTACGCCCGCAACCTTTCCGCCATTCTCGATTTCGTCGAGCAGATGAACGCCGTCGACACCAGCGGCATCGAGCCGATGGCCCATCCACAGGACGTGCCCCAGCGGCTGCGTGACGACGTGGTGACCGAGCACGACCAGCGTGAGAAATTCCAGCGTATCGCGCCGGCCACCGAGAACGGCCTCTACCTCGTGCCGAAGGTGATCGAATGACCGCGTTGCATCGGATGACGCTGGCCGAACTGTCGCGGGGGTTGGCGGCCGGTGATTTCTCCAGCGTCGAGCTGACCCGCCATTTCCTCGATCGCATCGCCGCCCACGACGGCCTGCTCAACAGCTTCATCACCGTCACCGACGAGGCGGCGCTGGCCGCTGCTGCAGCCGCCGATCGGCGTCGCGCCGCCGGCGAGGCGGGGCCCCTGACCGGCATCCCGCTGGCGCAGAAGGACATTTTCAACACCGACGGTGTGCGCACCAGCTGTGGCTCGCGCATGCTGGACAACTACATCGCCCCCTTCGATGCCCGGGTCGTCGAAGGCTTCAACGCCGCCGGCGCGGTGATGCTCGGCAAGACCAACATGGACGAGTTTGCGATGGGGTCGTCCAACGAGACCAGCTACTACGGGCCCGTGAAAAACCCCTGGGACACCGAGCGGGTGCCGGGGGGGTCGTCCGGTGGCTCGGCGGCGGCGGTAGCGGCGCGGCTGGCGCCGGCGGCCACCGGCACCGATACCGGCGGCTCGATCCGCCAGCCGGCGGCCCTGTGCGGCATCACCGGGCTCAAGCCCACCTATGGACGCGTCTCGCGCTGGGGGATGATCGCCTTCGCCTCCAGTCTCGACCAGGCCGGTCCGATGGCGCCGTCGGCCGAGGATTGCGCCCTGCTGCTGCAGGCGATGGCCGGCTTCGACGAGCGCGACTCCACCTGCATGGAGCGGCCGGTGGAGGACTACGCCGCCGGGCTCGGGGAGGGCATCGAGGGGCTGAAGATCGGTCTGCCGAAGGAGTATTTCGCCGCCGGGCTGGATGCCGAGGTGGAAGCGCGGGTGCGCGAGGCGCTGGCGGTCTACGAGTCGCTCGGCGCCGAGCTGGTGGACATCACCCTGCCCAACAGCCATCTCTCCGCGCCGGCCTACTACGTCGTTGCGCCGGCGGAGTGCTCCTCCAACCTCTCCCGTTTCGACGGCGTCCGTTTCGGCCATCGTTGCGACGATCCGAAGGATCTCGAGGACATGTACTGCCGTTCCCGCGGCGAGGGTTTCGGTGACGAGGTCAAGCGCCGCATCCTGGTCGGCACCTATGCGCTGTCGGCCGGTTACTACGACGCCTACTATCTGAAGGCGCAGCAGATTCGCCGGCTCATCCGCGACGATTTTCGCCGCGCCTTCGAGCAGGTGGACGTCATCATGGGGCCGACCACGCCGACCCCGGCATTCCGCCTGGGCGAGAAGGCGGACGATCCGATCAGCATGTACCTGTCGGATATCTACACCATTGCCGTCAACCTGGCCGGGTTGCCCGGCATGTCGGTGCCGGCCGGGCTGGTGAATGGTCTGCCGGTCGGGCTGCACATCGTCGGTGACTACTGGTCGGAGGCGCGGCTGCTCAATGTCGCCCACCGTCTGCAGCTGGAGACCGACTGGCACAAACGGATTCCGGAGGCCTACGCATAATGGAGTGGGAGATTGTCATCGGGCTGGAGATCCATGCCCAGCTCAAGACCCGGAGCAAGATTTTTTCCGGCGCCTCCACCGCCTATGGCGCCGAGCCCAATACCCAGGCCTGCGCCGTCGATCTCGGTCTGCCGGGGGTGTTGCCGGTGCTCAATCGCGAGGTGGTGCGAATGGCGGCCAAGTTCGGTCTCGCCATCGGTGCCGAGGTGGCGCGCAAGTCGGTGTTCGCGCGCAAGAACTACTTTTACCCCGATCTGCCGAAGGGTTACCAGATCAGCCAGTACGAGCTGCCGATCGTCAGCAACGGCACGTTGACGATCACGCTGGACGACGGTTCCAGCAAGGTCATCGGCGTGACCCGCGCGCATCTGGAGGAGGATGCCGGCAAGTCGTTGCACGAGGATTTCCACGGCATGACCGGGATCGACCTCAACCGTGCCGGCACGCCGCTGCTGGAGATCGTCTCCGAACCGGACATGCGTTCGGCCAAGGAGGCGGTGGCCTATATGCGCAAGATCCATTCGCTGGTGCAATACCTCGATATCTGCGACGGCAACATGCAGGAGGGATCGTTCCGCTGCGACGCCAATGTGTCGGTGCGGCCGAAGGGGCAGACGGCGTTCGGCACCCGTACCGAGATCAAGAACATCAACTCCTTCCGTTTCGTCGAGCGCGCCATCCACTACGAGGCGCAGCGGCAGATCGACCTGATCGAAGACGGCGGTGAGGTGGTGCAGGAGACCCGCCTCTACGATCCCGACCGTAACGAGACCCGCTCGATGCGCACCAAGGAGGAGGCCAACGACTACCGTTACTTCCCCTGTCCCGACCTGTTGCCGCTGGTGATCGAGCCGGCTTTCATCGACGAGGTGAAGCGGGAGATGCCGGAGCTGCCGGACGAGAAGAAGGCCCGTTTCGAGCAGGACTACGGCCTTTCCAGCTACGACGCCAACGTGCTGATCGCCAGCCGTGCCACCGCCGACTACTTTGAGGCGGTGGTCGAGGCGCTGGATGGCGAGGCCAAGCTGGTCGCCAACTGGATGAACGGCGAGCTGGCGGCGCGGCTCAATCGCGACGGCATCGAGATCGACGCGGCGCCGGTGGATGCGGTAGCGTTCGCCGGCCTGCTGCGGCGCATCACCGACAACACCATCTCCGGCAAGATCGCCAAGGAGGTCTTCGATGCCATGTGGCAGGGCGAGGGGGGTGCCGATGAGATCATCGAGGCCCGCGGGCTGAAGCAGATCACCGACAGCGGCGCCCTCGAAGCGATCATCGACGAGGTGCTGGCCAACAATCCCAGCCAGGTGGAGCAGTATCGTGGCGGGCAGGCGAAACTGCTCGGCTATTTCGTCGGCCAGGTGATGAAGGCCACCCAGGGCAAGGCCAACCCGGGGCAGGTGAACCAGATTCTGAAGCAGAAGCTGGACGGCTGATCAGGGCGCGCCTCGACGGCCCATCGCCGACGCTGCGATCGGGCCAATACCCATGTGGCGACCGGGATCTTTACATCGCCGCATGGCATGCGCCATGCTCCCGTCTTTTTGTCGCCACCACCCCGTGAACGTCCTCACCATCATCGCCCACCCCAACCCCGGCAGCTTCAACCACGCCATCGTCGAGCGTGTCGAGGCCGGGCTGAAGGCCGCCGGCCATCTGCCCCGGAGACGCGACCTCTACCAGCCGTTGTTCGACCCGGTGCTTGGTGCCGATGAGCTGGCCGCGCTGCAGCGCGGCGAGGTCTGCGCCCCGGTGCGCGAGGAGCAGGCGTTGCTCGACTGGGCCGAGGGGCTGGTGTTCGTCTATCCGCTGTGGTGGCTGGATCGCCCGGCGGTGCTGAAAGGGTGGTGCGACCGTGTGCTGACCCACGGATATGCCTTCTGCTACGACGAAAGCGGGGTGCGGGGGCGGCTGCCGCACAAGAAGGCGCTGGTCTTGGTTACGGCGGGGGGATCGGAGGCGGAGCTGGCGGCAATGGGCGCCACCACGCCGACCATACTGTTGCCGATGACGAAAGGCACGCTCGGGTTCTGTGGGGTCGATGCGGTGGCGGGGGAGGTCTTCCATGCCGTTGGCACCGTCGGTGAAGAGGGGCGCGGCGCGATGCTCGATAGAGCCTATGAGGCGGGCCGGCGGTTCTGAGTCGCGACCGGCGTCAGCCCAGAAAAAAACCCGCCGAGGCGGGTTTTTTTCGTTCGGGCCGGGCGGTTTCGGTCAGCCCTTGACCTTGTCCAGTCCGGCGAAGATCTGGTCGCGGATCTCCTCGACACTGCCGACACCGTTGACCTTGACGTAGGCGACCGGCTCGTTGCTGTAGAACTCGATCAGCGGCTCGGTCTGATCGTGGTAGATCTTCAGGCGGGCCAGTACGGTCTCCTCCTTGTCGTCGTCGCGCTGGATCAGCGGCTCGCCGGTGACGTCGTCCTTGCCTTCCTCTTTCGGCGGATTGAAGACCACGTGGTAGGTGCGGCCCGATGCCGGGTGAACGCGGCGGCCGGACATGCGCTTGACGATCTCTTCGTCGGGGACGTCGATCTCGACCACGGCGTCGATCGGGATGCCGGCCTCCTTCAGGGCCTCGGCCTGCGGGATGGTGCGCGGGAAGCCGTCGAACAGATAGCCGTTCTTGCAATCGTCCTCCTGGATGCGCTCCTTGACCATGCCCATGATGATGTCGTCGGAGACGAGGCCGCCCTCATCCATGATCTTCTTTGCTGCCTTGCCCAGCTCGGTGCCTTGCTTGACGTGGGCCCGCAGCATGTCGCCGGTGGAGATCTGCGGAATGTTGTAGCGTTCCTTGATGAAGTTTGCCTGGGTGCCTTTGCCGGCGCCGGGGCCGCCGAGTAGGATGATTCTCATGTTCGTTGTACTCCCAACAGGGTTTGCAGCCTGCAGCCGATGGCAGGCCGGTTCTTTGGACGAAATATCAGATCGCGCAGTCTGTCACAGCCGGGTTTGGCAGACCAATCGAAACTTCTATGAGCCTGATAAGCAGAGGTTATTTCCCGGCCATGTCCCTGTCGGGCCGGTCCCGGTGGGCGAGCAGGAAATCGAGAAAGCTGCGTGCCGCCAGCGACAGCGGCCATTGCCGGAGGTGCACGGCGTACCAGCGCCGCAACAGGGGAAACCCCTCGACGTCGAGGGTGATCAGATGCCCGCCGGCCAGCTCCAGTTTCAGGTTCCGGCGTGACAGTACCGAGATGCCAAGGCCGGCCATCACCCCCTGCTTGATCGCTTCACTGCTGCCCAGCTCCATGTAGGGGGTGATCGCCAGGCCGTGCTCTGCCAGCAGGCGGTCCACCGCCTGGCGCGTGCCGGAACCGGCTTCACGCACCAGAAAACGCTGTTTGGCCAGTTGGTTCAGCGGGATGCCGCTGGTTTGCGCCAGCGGGTGGTCCGGCGGGGCGATGACCACCAGCGCATTGTCCATGAACGGGGTGGCGGCCACGTCCATCCCCTCGGGCACCTGGCCCATGATGGTCAGATCGTCCTCCCGCGTCTTGAGGCGTTCCAGCACTTGCGCGCGATTGGTGACGGTCAGCTGCGGTGAGACCTGGGGGTGCCGTTCGACGAATGCTCCCAGCAGGTGGGGCATGAAGTACTTGGCCGAGGTGATGACCGCCACCCGCAGCACCCCCTGGACGATCCCGCTCCGTGCCGCCGTGGTCTCGCCGAGACGCAGCATCCGCCCCAGTATCTCCTCGGCGGCGGCATAGACCTCCCGCCCGGCGGCGGTGGGCTCCACCTGCCGGTTGCCCGCCTCCAGCAGCGGGGTGCCGACGGCCTCGCTGAGCTTCTTGATCTGCATCGATACCGTGGGTTGGGTCAGATGCAGGCTCTGGGCCGCGCGGGTGAAGCCGCCGAGGCGGACGACCGCTTCGAAGATCTGGAGCTGGCGCAGGGTGACATGGCGGATGAGGTCGTTCGCGGCGGAGTAAGCCATAGATGATTATCGATTCTCTGGATAGAAATGATCGATTGTCATTTATATTTCGCCTTGCGCAGAATGTCCATCGAACCACCCCCGTGCTCTCCCTGGCAGGCGCTTGGACCGTTGCGCTCCATATCGTGGTGGAATGGATGGATGCCTTTGCTGTTCTCTTGTTGCAGGGGTCGTGTTGGCAACGGTTGCAAGCTCACAAACATGGCGACTGTCTGGGGGGTGGTTCCCTAATTCTCTATCGCTTGTCCCGGCAGACGGTGACGCGGCGTGGCCGGTGTCCCGAAGGCGTCGATCGGCTTTCGTTATCGGCTCGCCCGTCCACGGCTGGCGCCGGGCGGTCCGCCATGACATCCGTTCGACGAGGTGATCTCTATGCCATTGGTCGATATGAAAGCGATGCTGGATCATGCCTACCGCCACCGCTATGCCGTGGGGGCGTTCGATCTGGTGAGTCTGGATTTTCTCGAAGCGATCCTGCGTGCGGCGGAGGATGCCCGGGCGCCGGTGATCCTCTCGCTGGCCGAATCCCATTTCGACTACTTCGACTTCGCCATGGTCATGCCGGCGGTCGAGGCGGCGGCCCGCGACAGCGTCGTGCCGGTGGCGATCCATCTCGATCACGGCCACAGCTTCGAGTCGGCCGTGCGGGGCATCCGGCTCGGCTGCAACGGCGTGATGGTGGATGCCTCGGAACATCCGCTCGAGGAGAACATCGCCCGCTCCCGCCAGGTGGTGGAGATGGCGCACGGCTGTGGTGTCCCGGTGGAGGGGGAGCTGGGCTATGTGCCCGGGGTCGAGGGTGAGGACGCCGAGCGCCATCCGGGTGAGGTTCGCCACACCACGGTGGAGGAGGCGCTGCGTTACGTGGACGAGACCGGCGTGGATTTCCTCGCCGTCTCCATCGGTACTGTGCATGGGCGGATGCGTGGCGAGCCACGGCTCGATTTCGAGCGTCTGGCGGCCATCGACGAGGCGTTGCGGATGCCGTTGGTGATCCATGGCGGCACCGGGTTGTCCGACGATCAGTTTCGTCGGCTGATCGCCAATGGCGTCACCAAGATCAACTACTACACCGCGCTCTCCGATGCCGCCGCCCGCCGGATCGATGCCAATCACGCCGCCGGGGCGCGCGGGGGCTATACCGGCCTGGTGCGTGGCGTTCGCGATGCGATTGCTGCCGAGGTGGCGCGTTGCATCCGGTTGTGGGGCGGAGCCGGCCGGGCCGATGCGGTGCTGGAGGCCTGCCCGCCGTGGCGCGAGGTGGAGCATCTCATCATCTACAACGTCGAAGGGCTGGACGAAGCGGGCGTGCGCGAGATGATGGCCGAGGGGCGCCGCGTCCTCGGCGCGATTCCGGGGGTGCGCCGGGTCTTCACCGGCGAAGCCGTCAAGACCGATGCCGGCTACCGCTACAGCTGGCTGGTGCGCTTCTGTCATCCGGCCGTCATCGACAGCTATCGCGACCACCCGGCCCATCAGGCGTTTGCCGACCAGCGCTTCCGTCCGGTGGCCGGAGGGCGCATCAGCATCGATTACATCGCTGTCGAATAGAAGTCAGACCAGCCAGTAGCCACCATATTCCGGCAGCGTCACCGCGCCGTCCACCGCTTGCACGCTGCCGCCGCCGAGCAGGTCGGTCCACTGTGCCCGGTCCTCGTCGAGCGCCGCCACCGGCGCGCTCTTCTCGCTGTCGGTGAAGTTGTAGAGCGCGGTGATCGTCTGCCGGCCATCGACGGCGCGGCGTCTGATGCCGAACAGTCCCGCGCCGAGGTCGAGCACCTGTTGTGTCGCATCGGGATGGAACGCCGGTTGCTGGCGACGCAGCTCCAGCCGGCGCCGATACTCGTTGAAGATCGCGCCGGCAAGGCCGTTTGGATCATCGAGGTGGGCCTCCAATTCGGCCATCTCCCATTTGCGGCGGTTGATCGAGCGGGTCATTCCCGTCCGTTCCACTCCGTGAAAGTCGTTTGGTGTCGCCAGCAGCGAGTGGATATAGACCGCCACCACCCCCTGCAGCGACATTGCCACCGTCTGGGTCAGCAGAAAGCGCGCCTGATGATGCCGGCCCGTGTGACCGCGGCAGGCATCGAAGTAGGTGATGTTCAGTTCGTAGGGGCTTTCGCTGCCATCGGCATTCTGTTTGGTGGAGACGAAGCCACCCATCTCCCGTATGTCGTCGATCAGCGCGCGGATCTCCGCCGGCGGGAGCAGCCCTTCCAGCGGCCGCATGCCGATGCCGTCGTGGGAGGCGGTGAAGTTGAAATAGGTGCAGCCCGGCGGCGGTGGCGCCAGGTTTTTCGCCCAGGTGTGGAGGTAGCGTGTCGAGCCGGTGTGAACGGCGTGCAGCAATAGCGGTGGCAGACTGAACTGATAGACCATTTGGGCCTCGTCGCCGTCGCCGAAATAGCGGATGTTCTCCTCGTGTGGGACGTTGGTTTCGGTCAGCAGGATGACGCCGGGTTCGGCCTCGCGGACGATCTCGCGGAACAGTTTGACGATGGCATGGGTCTGCGGCAGGTGGATGCAGGGGGTGCCGATCTCCTTCCAGAGGTAGGCGATGGCGTCGAGGCGCAGCACCCGCGCGCCCTGGCGGATGTAGAACAGCAGGATGGAGATGAACTCCAGCAGCACGTCGGGGTTGGAGAAATCGAGGTCGATCTGGTCGTGGCTGAAGGTGGCCCAGACATAGCGCGTGCCGCCACGGGTGTTGACCGGTGCCAGCAGCGGTGAGGTGCGGGGACGCACCACCATCGACAGGTCGGTGGCCGGATCCACCTCGATGAAGAAATCCTTGCCGGGCGCCTTGTCGAGCAGAAAGTCGTAGAACCACAGGCTCGCCCGCGAGCAGTGGTTGAGGACGAAGTCCATCATCAGATCGAAGTGGCGATGGAGTCTTTCGATGTCGTCCCAGCCGCCAAGCGCCGGATCGATCTGCTGGTAGTTGATGACCGAAAAGCCGTCGTCCGAACTCCATGGATAGACCGGCAGCAGATGGACGATATTGACGGCCTGTTGCAGATGTTGGTTGGCGAAGGCATCCAGCGTCTTCAGTGGCGCCTCGCCGTCCTGGCGCAGTGTGTCGCCGTAGGTGATCAGCACCACGTCGGTTTCGTCCCAGTGTGGCTTGATCGGCGCCGCCCGCTGCTGGTTGAGGTGCTGATTGATGATTGCCAGCACCCGCTCCTTCAGCAGCATGCCCCGTGCTTCCCCGTAGACGAAGGTGAGGTGCCGTCCGATGGCGGCGACATTGGCGGCGGAGAGTTCGTCGATCGAGCGCGGGCGAGATGGCATGGCGTTGTGGCGACGGTGGCAAAGCCTCGGAGTCTAGCAAAATGGCCTGGAAAAACGACTGCGCCCCTCCGTTTTTCGTGCCTCATGCAAAGCGTGACCGGCCTTCCAGATGAACATTTGCTCATCCTGGCTTGGTTGTAATGCGAATCAATCTCGGTACAATGGTTGGCATGTCTCGTCTCCACCAACAGGTTCTTTCGCTTTTCCTCGCCGTTGCGTTGCTGTTCGCGCCGCTGCAGGGGGTGATGGCCAGCGTGGAGACTGGTGGTGATATGAATACCATGCACGGCATGACGCATGCGGTGGCGATGGATCATGCGGCCATGATGGACGCCAGCGCCGCCTCCGACATGGAGAGGGTCGCGATGGCCGAAGCCGACTGCGACCAGTGCAATGCCAGTGCCTGTTGCATTGGCGCGCAGTGCCTCTCCGGCCACTGCGCCACCTGCGCGATGGGGTTGCTGCCCGTCGTCTCCCCTTTTTCCGGTCATGGTGCCCGGCTGGTGCTGATGGTGCCGGATTCCGCCCTTCTACCACTTTTTTCCGACGCGCTCTTTCGCCCGCCCCGGGTCTGACTTCCTTTCGCCGGCCGCGCTCGCGGCCGATCTGAAACAAACCAATCGTTTTTTCAAC
>Ga0256914_1003389_pt1 | contig 12569 bp, 10 predicted proteins | sample HulkmetaG_FD_191571 | JGI IMG/M metagenome (GOLD analysis project Ga0256914, IMG submission 191571) | Hydrothermal chimney microbial communities from Main Endeavour vent field at the Juan de Fuca Ridge, Pacific Ocean - Hulk | ecosystem: Environmental > Aquatic > Marine > Hydrothermal vents ...
ACGGTTCAATTTATCAATAGATGCGTAATAGTTCTTTTTATTTTTATTTACGTAAATATTTAATTTTTGCCCTACATAAATGGAGGAAGTATAAGGAATATTGTTCCAATTACGGAGTTCTGAAACACGGATGTTAAACAAATCGGCAATATTAACCAGATTATCACCACGTTTTACGGTATAATTTACAAGCTCTTTATCTTTTGGAATTATTACTTCAACAGAATCGGAACCAAGTTCGGCATATAATTTTCTGTATTTATCAACATTGTTGTTGGAATTTATTTTAAGCTGATACGGAGCATTCTCTTCGTAATATGTTAACTCGTCAACAGCGGGCATTTCATCGGTATTTACAATAAAATCGGTTTCTTTAAAATTTGAGATGGGGATTTTCAATTTTTGTTTGGGGCGTATTCTCGACTTGACGGAAATATTATTAATCTTTGCCAACTGACTTAGTTTAACATGATATTTATAAGCAATTCCGGAAAGAGTTTCTCCGCTTTTTACCGTATGAATAACATATTGAAGTTTTGCCTCTTCGGGAACTTTATCCAAATTTTTCACAAAATAATCGTAAGTAATAACGGGGACTTTTAAAGGATAGCCTCCATCATAATGAGGGGGTGTATGATGTTGAATAATTTCGGGATTTAATTCCCGCATCAAACTCAAATCAACGCCGGCACATTTTGCAAGCACTTTCATATCAATCGGTTCGGTAATTAAATAAGGTTTTGTTTCTATTGCACGCTGATAACGTACGTTTTTGAAACCGTAATATTCCGGATTACTTCCGATTAATGTAACCGCAATATATTGCGGCACATAATTGCGGGTTTCTCTTGGTAAAAACCTTCTGTATTTCCAATAATTTTTGGAACCGGCTCTTTGCATTGCTCTGCGTACGCGTCCTTCGCCACAATTATATGCGGCAATTGCAGCATACCAATCTCCCAAAGCAATATACAAATCTCTTAAATACTTTGCCGCGGCTCTGGTTGCTTTTTCAGGGTCTCTTCTTTCGTCAATATAAAAATTGGATTTCAAATCGTAAAGTTTTCCGGTTGTTTTCATAAATTGCCACAACCCGACGGCACGTACCCAAGAGCGGGCTTTAGGATTTAATCCGCTTTCGGGCATACTTAAAAATATAAGTTGTTGCGGTACATTTTCCTCTTCAAAAATTCTTGCCATCATCGGAAAATATTTTCCTGACCTTTCTAACCATGCTTGCATGGTTTTTCTGCCTCTGCCTGTAAAATATTCTATATACTGCTCTACATAGCGGTTTACCTCCAAGGGGAAATCACCCACAACTATAACATCGGAAACTTTGGAATTGATGCTATCTTCTTCGGTTGAAACACTATCGGGAATAAATTCCGGCACTTGATTTTGAGACCACTCTTCAAATGCTGAAATGGAAACACCCGAGGGAATCGAATCGAGACTGTTTATAAAGTTTTGATAATCTTCAACAATGGAATTTTCCAACTCGTTATAAGTTGTATTTTCTTCCATATAAGGGAAATAACTTAAACGATTTATTTTTTTTAATGCGGATTCGTAAGCAGAAATTGCTGTTTTTATATTACCAACTTCTTGGTTTGCAAGGGCATCAATATGTTTTAACCTTGCTTCTTCCATTAAGCTGTTAATTAAAAGTTGCGGGTCTAATTCGTTTTCTTCTTGATATTGAATTGTTTCGTTGGTTTCAAAAACAGAACACGAAATAAAAAAAAGAGTAAAAACAAAGGCAAAAAGGGGAATAAAAAATTTATTCAAAACTTCCTCAAAAAATCTAATATAATATCTAAATATATGTTAGTTAATGGATTTTTGTCAAGGTAATTATTAAGATATATTGCTTATTTTATTATTTTACAATTAGTTAACAATTATGAAAGGAATTATTCGGAAAAGAACAGAGTAATATTATTATTAATTAAAAAGCAAACGACTTTATTTCGTCTTCGCTAAAATAATCGGTAAGATTAAAATAACTATTAACATCGCTACGTAAATCTTCATTAATAAAAATATTTTTTTGAGAAATAATACCGGCAGGAGAACCACTCAACAAAATAACCTTATCGGCTAATCTTACGGCGTCCGAAACTGAAGAAGTTGTATAAATAATTGGAATTTCTTTATCCGAAGCAAGTTTACGTAAAAGAGAAAAGAGTTTAATTCTTCGTTTTGTGGAAAGTGCCGATAATGAGTCGTCTATTAAAATCAGTTCGGGATTATTAACAATTGCACGCGCAAGGGAAATTCTGAATCTGAAACCTATGCTTTTATTATTCGGGAAATGGTCATTATACCCTTCCAACCCGACAAAATTAATTATCTCCGAAATCTCCGTTTTATTCCTCTCTTTTACGTTAAATTCAATGTTTTCCGTAACATTAAGCCACGGCAAAGAAGAAGGGAGAGTAGGAATAAGGGGTCTTTTCTTCACAGCGGAAGCAAAACTTATGCTTTGTAAAAGAACTGATTTGCCAAGACCTTTACCGCCCGCAATTACCGTAACCTTTTTTTGTTCCACATCAAAGGAAAGATTTTCAAACAGATTAATGTTTTTTCCGAAACCATCGGAGTAAACTTTTGTTAATGGACCTATTTTAATAATGTTAGCGGACATTCTATTCCCAAAAAATAAATTTTGATATTGCAAACTTTAAGATTGAATTTACCGCCCAAATTATTAACGAAATAAATATACCGAGTGCAATTACGGCTGATAAATCATTAAACTCAAAGGCGGTTCTGTAAACGGCACCCACTCCAATTGAGGCTGAAATAAATTCGTAAATAAGAACGGCAATCCATAATTGCAAATGGACATAGTGTAATTTACCGTAATAATGCGGTTGTAAAGTTTTCCAAATTACTTTGGAATAGATTTTATTTTCGCTTACACCTAAAGATTTTATCGCTAAAATATATTCATCTTTAATTGTTACTTTATTATCAAATAAAATTTTAAGTTGTATCAACATGGTAAAGAGAAATGCAAATAATATTTTACCCCAAAACGATTGAGGAAAGACCAAATTGAAAATTAAAGCGGCAAAGAAAAAAGAGAAATATTTAAATGGTGCGGCAATATTAAAAATTCCCTCGTATTTAAACAATATTTTGATAACTATCGGTTGAATTGCTTCAAAAATTATTACCGAGAAAAAAAGGACCGGAAAAATAACCGATGTTGTTTCGATAAGCGACGCATTTAACTTATAAGCACTCCAAAGAGAAAAAAAGGATTCCAACAAAAGAGAGGGCTTCGGAATATAATTTTGCGAAACCCAAGTGAATTCGAATATTATAATGTAGAGTAATACCAATAAGAGCGTAACACTCAAAGAGGATAATATTTTTGCATCTTTTTTTAATTTACTCATAAATTAAAAATAGTTATATATATTTTATTTATCCATTAGTTACAAGTAAATTTAATCGTCTTTTCATAAAAAAAAGAGAGCAAATCTCTTTTATCCTTGACAAAAAGGTTCGCTTTATTTATCTTAATTAGGATATTAAATCCCTTTATTAACGGAGAGAATATGATTTATACTAAAACGGGAGAATATGCCATAAGAGCTATTCTTTACTTAGCTCGGCAACCGGAAGAACGGCTTGTAATGTCGTCCGAAGTTGCTGAAAAGGAAGATATTCCTGCACATTATTTGGCAAAAATCCTTCAAAGAATGGCTAAGTATGGTTATGTAGATTCTTTTAAAGGAAGAGGAGGCGGATTTAAAATTACCGAATACGCAAATAACAGTACAATACTTGAAATTGTTGAACGTGTTGAGGGGCCGGTAATCAATTTGAAATGTATTACAGGGTTAAAAGAATGTTCCGACGAAGCTCCATGTCCTTTTCATGAAGAATGGGCCGAATTACGCGACAAAATCCATAATTTAATTTCAAGCAAAACCGTTAAGCAAGTAGCAACGGAATATTCAGAAACACTTAGCCAAATAACTGACTTTTAATATTTTAAGATAGATTGGGCTTACCCCTTTCTATCTTAAATTATCCTTTTTTAATCTATCAAATTACATCAAGTAACTTTTTCAATACTTTTATTGAACCCGACGAGTGGGGGCTTGTTACCGCTCTTTAACGGAAAAGGTGTTTACATTGTAGCATATAATGTAAAATTAATGAACAATTTTTGCAATTCTGTTAAACCTAATGGAGCCAAGTAATTTGAAAGGTTCTGCAAAAGAGTATTTAGGGTCCCACGACCAATAGATCATTAGTGCTTCACCCACTATTAAATCTCGCGGTACAACTCCCCAAAAACGGCTGTCGGCACTATCGTCGCGGTTATCTCCCATCATAAAATAATAATCCTTTTTGATTGTATAAGTATCGGTTTGTTTTCCCTCAATATATACTTTCCCGTTGCGAACGGAAACAACTCTTTTATCAAATTCCCTGTCGATAATTGTTCTCCATTTCTCAATATTTTTGGGAGATAATTTTATTACATCACCTTTTTTAGGAATTATATAAGGGCCGTAATTATCCTCATTCCAACCGGAACCTTTTGGAAAAATATACGGACGTGCAACGCCTGCCGGGGTAGGATACGGGTTAAGGTACTGAATATGTTGCGGAATGGGAGCCTCTTTGCCATTAATAAAAACAACTTTATTAATTATTTGAATTGTATCGCCGGGTGTAGCCATACATCGTTTAACGTAGTTGGTTATACCCTTTGGATGCAAATCGTCTCTGTCGCCGGGATAAATAAAAACCACAATTTCTCCACGGTCGGGGTCTTTGAAAGCAGGTAACTGAAAATAAGGTAAAGCTATATCTGTAAAAGGGATATTACGCGGAGAGGACGAACCGTAAATAAATTTATTAACAAATAAAAAATCCCCGACGCGTATTGTTCTTTCCATAGAGCCGGTAGGAACTCTGGAGGTTTCAATTAAAAACGACTTTATCAATAAAGCTGCAATTAGTGCAAATAATAAATTTTTTATAAAATCCTTTTGTTTTTTCATTCAATTCTCAAATCTTCTTTTTGACGAAATAAATAGTTAGTTTGTTCAAATAATTTTATGTAAAAAATAATTTCATTTATTCTTCTATTTGTAAAACGGCTAAAAACGCTTCTTGCGGAATTTCAACATTTCCCACTTGCTTCATTCGTTTTTTACCTTCTTTCTGTTTTTCCAACAATTTTCGTTTACGTGTAATATCGCCGCCGTAACATTTTGCCAAAACATTTTTACGTAAAGCTTTTACGGTGGTACGTGATATTACTTTACTGCCGATTGCCGCTTGAATGGAAATTTCGAACATTTGTCGCGGAATTAATTCTTTAAGTTTGGAAGTAACTTTTCTGCCCCAATCGTATGCTTTATCTTTATGGACAATAACTGAAAGGGAATCCACTTTATCTCCGTTTAACATTATTTCCAATTTAACCAATTCGGATTTTTTATAACCGATATATTCGTAATCCAACGAAGCATAACCACGAGAAATGGATTTTAATTTATCATAAAAATCAAATATTATTTCCGATAAAGGGAATTCGTATTGTAAATCCGCACGTGTTGGATCTATATAGGTTGTATTTTTGTAAACTCCGCGTTTATCCATCGAAAGTTTCATTATACTTCCCACATATTCACTCGGAGTAACAATCTGTGCTTTAATAAAAGGTTCTTCTATATAATCAATTTCTCCAACTTCGGGCATCATGGCAGGATTATCAACAACAAGTTTTTCTCCGTTTCTTTTGTAAACAATATATTCAACATTTGGAAGAGTTGTAACAATAGATTGATCGTATTCACGTTCCAAACGTTCCTGTACAATTTCCATATGCAGCATACCGAGGAAACCGCATCTGAAACCGAACCCGAGTGCGGCGGAAGTTTCGGGAGTAAATTCCAAAGCGGAGTCATTTAATCTGAATTTTTCAAGCGCATCCCTTAAATCCTCGTAATCTTCTGTATTGGTGGGGTATAACCCACTGTAAACCATAGGTTTAACTTCCTGATATCCGTGAAGCGGTTCAGAAGCGGGATTTTTTTGCGATGTAATTGTATCGCCAACCTTTGTATCGTGAACATCTTTAATGCTTCCGATTACGTAACCCACATTTCCGGCTTTTAATTCATTGGTTTTAATTCTTTGCAACCCCAATATTCCAATTTCTTCGGCAAGATATTTATTATCGTGAGCAAAAAATTTAATCGGGTCTTTTGTGCGAAGAGTTCCGTTCACAATCCGAATATAGGCAATAGCACCTCTATAGGAATCGAATACCGAATCGAAAATTAAAGCTTGCAGCGGTTTTTCGGGGTCGCCTTGCGGAGGAGGAATCCTATTTACAATTGCTTCAAGAATTTCAGGCATTCCTTGCCTTGTTTTAGCACTGGCAAGAATTATTTCTTCCTCATCACATCCTATTAAATCCACTATCTGTTTGCTTACAACATCTGTTCTGGCACTCGGCAAATCAATTTTATTTATTACGGGAATTATCTCTAACCCAGCTTCTATTGCAAGATAAAGATTACTGATAGTTTGTGCTTCCACACCTTGAGCCGCATCTACAACAAGCACCGCCCCTTCGCAAGCCGCAAGGGAACGTGAAACCTCGTACGAAAAATCGACGTGTCCCGGAGTATCAATTAAATTTAATGTGTATTTGTTATTATTCTCCGCAGTGTAATGCATCTGTATTGCATGCGATTTAATGGTAATACCGCGTTCACGCTCTAAATCCATATCATCAAGTAATTGCTGTTTAGATTCCCTTTTGGTAACGGTACCGGTATATTCCAGCAACCCGTCGGCAATTGTGGACTTACCGTGGTCTATATGTGCAATTATGCAAAAATTACGTATTGATTCCATAAATTGAAATATAATTTTCTATTTAAAATTTAGCTTATAAATATACCGAATTGTATGGAAAGATTTTTGCGGAAAAAAAATTACCCGAAAGAAAAATTGTTTGTTTTTTCCTCTCCGATTGTTGTAAACTCACCATGCCCGGCATATACTTTTGTTATTTCCGGTAATGTAAACAACTTGTTCTTTATAGAAGAGATTAATACAGAATAGTTACCGCCTTCGAAATCCGTCCGCCCTATTCCGTTTTTAAACAACACATCTCCGGTAAAACAAATATTTTCGGAAGGGAAATAAAAAGAATATTCTCCTGGAGTATGCCCCGGTGTGAATAAACATTTTAACTCTGTTTTACCAATAAATAATTGCCTTTCTTCGGTTAAATAATTTTCGGGTAAAGGAACGGTATTTATTTTAATGCCGAATTGATTTGCATATTGAACAGCGGAAGTAAAAAGGAACAAATCCTTTTCGGGAGCAAAATATTGAGGAGAAAAATTTTCATACACAAATTTATTCCCGAATATATGATCAATATGTCCGTGAGTATTCAACAAATATTTTATCGTGAGTTTATTTTCCTTAATAAAATCAAGAAGTTGAAATTCCTCCTCTTTGTGCAAGCAAGCGGGGTCAACTATTGCGGTTTCTCGGGTTTCGTTATCCCACAACAAATAAGTGTTAACGGCAAAAGGGGAAAAAACAAATTGTTTTATTTGCATATCATTCGGATTATATTTTTTTGCTGCTAAAATTTTTTGTTAATCGTTTTTGAAGTTTATTACTATAATTTTTATAATTATCTTTTATTTCTTCAATAGAGTCACCGCCGAATTTATTTATAAATGCTTTTGCCAAAGTCCAAGCCAACATCGCTTCTCCGATAACCGCGGCAGCCGGTACGGCGGTAAAATCGCTTCTTTCCTTTCGCGAAATCACATTTTTCATGGTTGCCAAATCAACCGCACCAATCGGGGACATAAGCGTGGCAATCGGTTTCATTGCAACTCTTACTATTACAGGCAATCCGGTTGTCATTCCTCCTTCAATTCCTCCGGCACGATTACTTTTACGGGTAATCTCACCGTTTTTTATTACAATTTCGTCATGCGATTTTGTCCCGGGCATATCAGCAGCGTTAAAGCCCGTTCCTATTTCCACCCCTTTAATTGCGTTGATTGACATCATATCGTGAGCAATTGCAGATGAAAGTTTTGTATCGTATTGAATAAAACTTCCAAGTCCTACAGGTAATCCGCTGGCAACCACAAAAAAAGTTCCGCCCAACGTATCACCGTCTTTCATTGCCGATTTAATTTTACGAATTATTCTTTTTTCTTGATTCTCATCCAAAACACGTACTTGACTTTTATCGGCCTTACGAGAAAGCTCCCAAGCATCAAATTTACCGGATACTTCCGCAAACAATTTTTCGGCATATCTCTCTTTGGCATAAACCCCGCCAATACTTTCCACATAACTCCCTATACGAATACCGAACTCCTCTAAAAACTTACGGGCAACTGACCCGACGGCAACACGAGCAGCTGTCTCTCTTGCGCTGGAACGTTCAATGGAATTTCGAATATCATTTAAATTATATTTCGAAACCCCGATTAAATCCGCATGCCCGGGACGCGGAACGGATATTTTTTCATGTTTCCTTTCCGGCTTACCGACAGCCATTTTATCAGTCCAGTTAATCCAATCGCTGTTTTTTATAAAAAGAGTTATCGGGGAACCGGTGGTTTTTGCAAAGCGAACACCTGATAAAATTTCAGCTTTATCTTTCTCTATTTTCATTCTGCCCCCTCTGCCGTAACCCGTTTGGCGACGAGCAAGATGGCTATTAATATATTCTTCTTCTATTGATAAATTAGACGGAAACCCTTCTACTATTGCCGTTAAACCTTTTCCGTGAGATTCACCCGCTGTTAAAAATCGTATCATAATTTGCATTTTAATTTTAATTGAAAATATAAATATAAAAAAAGCGTTCTTTAAATAAGAACGCTTTTATATTTGAATTATTACGAATTGAATATTTATTCGGGAATTTCAATTCCCACGAAACGTGAAGTTCCCTGATTATCAATAACTTTCAACAAAACCGCTTCCCCTTTCTTATCTTCCATAACATTTTCCAGGTCAGAAACGGAATCGACTTTTTTTCTGTCAATTTCAGTTATAACCAATCCGGGAAAAAGTTTTTGATTATCGGCTTTGCTGAATCTCTTTACTTTTGTAATTAATACACCGTTATCAATATTATATTCGTCATATTCTTTGTTTTTCATATCCCGCACGGTTAAGCCGATGGTTTCAAAAGTTACAACTTCAATATCACCTTTTCTTTCTTTTTTAATTCCGGAATTTTTGGTAGAAGCGGACTCGTCTTCGTCTCGAGCTTTCAAAGTAACACTTCGTTCAATCGTATCACCGTTTCTGTATATTTCCAAAGTAATTTCATCACCTGCACGTTTTCCGGCAACATATGCTTGCAACTCATTCGGCTTATTCATCTCCACACCGTCAACTTCAAGAATAATATCACCGGCTTTAATATCTTCTTTGGCGGCGGCTCCGTTTTCCATTACTTGTTGAATTAAAACACCCGCCGGTTTGTCCAATCCCATTGCTTTCGCCAAGTCGGCATCCACTTCTTCAATACGCACCCCGATATAACCTCGTTTAACTTTGCCGTATGTAATTAAATCTTCGGCAACCACTTTTGCTATATTTATAGGAATTGCAAAACCATACCCAATATATGTTCCCGTTAATCCGTTGGTTGCAATGGCAGAATTGATTCCTACAACAGCACCTTTAAGATTAACCAAAGCACCACCGCTGTTTCCGGGATTAATAGCCGCATCCGTCTGGATAAAATCCTCAACCCCGTAACTATCATGAATAATATTAACATTACGTCCGAGTGCGCTTACAATTCCGGCTGTTACCGTTGATTTTAAAGCCAACGGATTTCCGATAGCCATTACCCATTCGCCTACTTTCAATTTATCGGAATCGCCAAGGTATGCAACCGGCAAATCTTCGGCATCAATTTTAATTACCGCTAAATCCGTAAGCGGGTCAGTTCCAACAACTTCCGCCGTAAATTTTCTTTTGTCAAGCAACCCGACCGTAACCTCTGTGGCATTTTCAACAACATGGTTATTGGTAAGAATATATCCGTCATCGGATATTATTACCCCGCTACCTCCTCCTTGTGTTTCGTGAGGAATATCTTGGCGGAAAGGGAAGAAGAACTCATGACCTTGAAGCGGATTATCTTTTGCTTTGGCTACAACTGTAATTTGAACTATGGATGGTGTTACTTTTTCCGCCGTTTGGATAAATGCATTATTGAAATCCATCAAAGCAGGATTTGCCGTTATTTCGGGTGGAGTTTCACGTCCTATTTTCACTTGAGCATACGAGGAATCAACCCCGCCCAAGCCTGAAACAAGAACAGCTCCGAAAACCGCACCGACAAAAAGCAATGCCGCAACACCTAAATAATTTTTTTTCATAACGCACCTTTTTCTTTTAATAAATTTGCAATGATTTCAGACCTTTGAATTCGTCTATTTGATAAATCATAAACTTTTCGAAAAACGAAATAATATTTTTTAATTCGTCATTATTATATAAACATTTTTTTTCTCTTCGACTTAGACAAATTATTTTACCAATTAGTTCCGAAGAAAATTTATGCGAAATAATATGGTCTTTACCGCAATCATTGCACATAAAGCCAAGTTCGTAATTATAAAAGACTTGCTGAAAATTTTTTAATTGTGCATTACATTGCGAACAATGCTCTGCTTCTATTCCGTACCCGATCTCTTCAATAAAAAATTTATAAAAAAGAGCAAATAGTAACATCGGCTCGGTTTGTTCATTATTTAGACGTTGCAATATTTTTATAATACCGGAAAACAATCTGGGGTGCGGGTCATTTTCAATTGTAAGTTTTAATGTAAGCTCGGCAACTGCCGAAGCATATTTCATTTTTTCCAAATCCGATTTAATGTTAGGATAGTGGGCTAGCAAACCGGCTTGGGTTACCGTTTGAATTTCCCTGTTATCCTTTTTATAAAAAACAATTTCCACAAGATTAAGAACATCTGCTATTTTTCCGAATGCGGATTTTTGCGTACGCCCTCCTTTAAGTATTCCCGATACTTTTCCGAACTTTTCCGTATAAAAATTTACAATCTTGCTTGTATCGCCAAAATCAAGTTTACTTAATACCAGAGCTTTTGTTTTAACTATCTGTTTCATCGCAATAATAACAAGTAATTATTCAACTTTACTTAACTCGATAATTTGATTAGCCCTGTTTTCAATTTTCTCTTTACTCAAATTTTCAATTCCCTTTGTGCTAAACTTTTCCACACTAAAAGAGGCCAATGAGGTACCGTAAATAACAGCTTTTTTCATTACATCAAAATTTATTTTACCGACTTGGGTCATATAGCCGGCAAATCCTCCGGCAAACGAATCCCCTGCTCCGGTAGGATCAAATACGGTTTCAAGTGGAAATGCCGGTGCGGAAAAGATTTTATCCTCTCCGAACAATAACGCCCCGTGCTCTCCCTTTTTTATAATTAAATATTCGGGACCCATTGCAAGAATATTTTTTGCCGCACGTATTACATTCCTTTCTTTTGTCAACATTTTTGCTTCCGAATCATTAATAACAAGAAGATTTACTCTTCTCAAAACTTTCTTCAAATCTTCATTGGCAATATCTATCCAAAGATTCATCGTATCGCAAACGGTAAATTTTAAATTCGTCATTTGCTCTATTACTTTAAGTTGCAACGACGGCATAATATTACCCAACAACAAAAACGGAATATTTCTCATCTCTTCGGGAATTACCGGATCAAATTTTTCAAAAACATTTAAATCGGTAAAAAGAGTATCGCGTATATTCATATCGTCGCGATAAACACAGCCGTAGCTGAAAGTTTTTTCCCCTTCCACAATTTCTAATCCGGACAAATCGACATTATGATTTTTTAACATCTCAATATTCTTTTCCCCGAAATCATCTCCCACAACACCTACAATTTTCACATCATTCGCAAAATAACTTGCAGCTACAGAGCAATATGTTGCGGAGCCACCAAGGGCTTTTTCAATTTTAGCTTCCGGTGTTTCAACGGAATCGAATGCAACTGAACCAACTACCAATAAACTCATATTACATTTCCTCTATTTTAATTAATTTTAACAAACTCTTTTCTTTCAAAAAATATTCCGCAATAATTTCAACGGATTTTCGTTGGCCTGGCCAAGCCAATAATTCTTTTGCCTTATCAATACCACACCAAATATAATCAACATGTTCATCAGACAATTTAACAACAGCATTACCTGATACTTCCGCAACAAAAACCGGCACCATATTTACCGAATCGTCCGTTGCGGCATAAAAATAATTAACATTAGGCACAATCCACAAATCTTCAGGCTTAAGTGATGTTTCTTCTTTTATTTCGCGTAATACCGTTTCATATCCTTTTTCTCCGGCTTCAACCGAACCTGTAATCATTTGCCAAACACCAGCATAAATTTGATTAGGCGCACGTTTCATCAACAAAAACTCAATATTGTTTGAAACTCTCCTAAAAATATGTGCTTCAATTATCGTAGAT
>Ga0256914_1003390_pt1 | contig 12568 bp, 13 predicted proteins | sample HulkmetaG_FD_191571 | JGI IMG/M metagenome (GOLD analysis project Ga0256914, IMG submission 191571) | Hydrothermal chimney microbial communities from Main Endeavour vent field at the Juan de Fuca Ridge, Pacific Ocean - Hulk | ecosystem: Environmental > Aquatic > Marine > Hydrothermal vents ...
ACGACGGCTATCTCGGCCAGATCTTCGGCGACGCGGTCGAGTATTTTCTTGCCCAGTTCGGGGTGGGCCATCTCCCGGCCGCGGAACATGATGGTCACCTTCACCTTGTGGCCGGCCTCGAGGAAGCGGCGCACGTGGCCCAGCTTGGTCTGGTAGTCGTGCTCGTCGATCTTGACGCGAAACTTGATCGACTTCATCTCCTGGCGCTTGGCCTTCTTGCGGGCCTCTTTTTCGGCCTGCTGCTGTTCGTAGCGCCACTTGCCGTAGTCGAGCAGCTTGGCTACCGGCGGGCTGGCGGTGGGGCCGACGAGGACCAGGTCGAGCTCCTTCTCGCGGGCCAGCTCGAGGGCCTGCCTGGTTTCCATGATTCCCAGTTGTTCGCCGGATTCGTCTATAACGCGGAGCTGTCTGACGCGGATCTGTTCATTGATACGGTGCTGGGCTCGGGTCGGTGGGGGTACTCTTCCTCTTCTTCTAATCCTTGCTCACCTCCAAGAGTGTTTGCTTAACCAAAAACCGCGGTTAGCCGAATTGAGTGTACACGAAGCGCGGCATTAACCGCAATTGCGGCGATTTGGTAGCCTGAGCTGGTGGAGCATTTGTTACGGAAGATAGAAGCGGCGCTGGCGGCCGCCCGCGAAAGCGGCGCGGCGGTGCGCGTTGACGGCAACAGCAAGTGCAGCCTCTTTGCCTGGCCCGATGGCGTTCTGCGCGACGATACCGGGCGGGAGTGGCCGGTGGAGGACGCCCTGTATATGCTGGAGAACATAGAGAACTTTCGGGAGCAGGACGGCTGATGCTAATCGTCTACGCCACCAGGGAAGAGGCCGGGTTCTTACGCGAGCGGGCGCTGGGGCGCGAGGTCTGGCGCGGGCGCGAGCGGCTTTTCGGCTCGGGGTGGCGCGGCCTGGAGCTGGGGGTGGGTAAGGTCAACGCCGCGGCGACGCTGGCGGCTTATCTGGAGACGCACCCCGAGGTGGAACGGGTGCTGCTGGTGGGGATTGCCGGCGCCTACCCGGGTTCGGGGCTCAAGGCCGGTGAGCTGGCGCTGGCCGGCGAGGAGATTCAGGCCGATCTGGGAACCGAGGGCGGGCTCGAGCCCCTCGGTTTTCCAGCGGTCGAGGTGGCCGGGCAGCGTTACTTCAACCACTACCCCGCCGACACCATCTGGACCGCCGAGCTCTTCGGCCGGCTGGGCCTGGAGCCGCAAACCTTCCTGACCCGCGACCGGGTGAGCGAGAGCCGCGAGGAGGCGGCGGCGCTGGCCCGCCGCTGGGGGGCGCTGCTCGAGAACATGGAAGGGGCGGCGGTGGCGCAGGCGGCGCTTCTTTTCGGCGTCGCCTGGGCCGAGCTGCGGGCGATTTCCAACGAGGCCGGCGTTCGCGACCGACAGCGCTGGGACGTGCCGGGGGCGCTAGCCGCCCTCGGCGGCGCTCTCGACGAACTGCTCGCCTAGCGCTGTCAGCCGCCACACCGGCGGCGATTGCGGGGCTTCGCTTGCCGCCGCCGCCGGGCAGAGGTTCTTGAGGCTGCAAGCCCGGCAGGAGACGCCGCAGGTGGGGCTTTCCGGGTAGGCCAGGCCGGCGTAGCCCCGCCTTTCGAGGCTGGCCAGCATCGCCTCGAGCACCTCCCTTTCCACCCCCAGCCGCGCCGCCAGCCCGGCGGGCGTTTGCGGGCGGCGCAGCTCGACCAGCACGCGCCTCAGCACCCTAGCCCCCCAGCCAGAGGAGCGCCAGCCGGTAGACCCCCCAGGCGACCAGCCAGGCCACCGCCAGCTCGTAGACGACGGCGATTAGCGCCCAGCGGCGGCCGAACTCCTGACGGATGGCAGTCAGGGTGGCGACGCAGGGAGTGTAGAGCAGCGTATAGGCCATGTAGGCCAGCGCCGCCGCCGGCGTCAGCGCCGTGCGCAGCGCCTGTTGCAGGGCGGTGGGGGCGGCGGCGGAGGGCGGCGCCAGCTGCGGCAGGCCGAGAAGAGCGGGAACCGCGCTCAGGGTGCCCGCCAGCGCCCCCAGGAGGCCGGTCGCAATCTGACCCAGCCCCTGCGCCAGCCCCAGCGGCGCGCCGGACCCGGCTCCCAGGTAGCTGACCGCCAGGGTCCCCACAACCACCTCCTTGGCGATCAAGCCGGGCAGCAGCGCCCCCAGCAAGCGCCAGTCACCGACGCCCAGCGGCCGGAAGAGCGGCTCCAGCAGCCCCGCGGCACGGGCGTAGTAGCTACTGGCCAGGTCTCCCGGCGGCAGGTTGAGCAGCAGCCAGACAAAGAGGACCGCCAGCAAGATGGGCCCGCCGGCTCCCTCCAGGAAGCTGCGGGTACGCGCCCAGGCCTGCTTGAGGACGACCCGCAGGCCCGGCAGGCGGTAGGGCGGCAGCTCCATCAACCCGCTCGAGGGGCCCGCGCCCGCGGCCCGGCCGATTACCCAGGCGGTCAGCAGGCCGATGACCATCCCCAGCAGGTAGAGCCCGAAGACCACCCAGGCGGCGTGCTCCGGAAAGAAGACGGCGGCGAAGAGCGTGAAGACGACCAGGCGGGCGCTGCAGCTCATGAAGGGCACCGCCAGCCCCACCCGCAAGCGGTCGAGGGGGCTGGTCAGGATACGGGTGGCGTAGATCGCCGGCACGTTGCAGCCGAAGCCGAGAATCAGCGGAATGAAGGCGCGGCCGGGCAGGCCGGCGAGCAGCATCAGCCTGTCGGCGATGAAGGCGGCCCGCGCCAGGAAACCGCTGGTTTCCAGAAAGGCCAGGGCCAGGTAGAGGAAGAAGAGCACCGGCGCGAAGCTGATGACCGTGCCCACCCCGCCGACGAGGCCGTCGGCCAAAAACGACGCCGCCAGCGGCGGCAGCGGCAGCGCCGCTATCCAGCCCGCCAGCACCTCCTGGACGGTGCCGATGAACTCGACCCAGGGGCTCGAGAACAGGAAGGTGAAGCGGAAGGCCAGCAGCATCCCCAGCAGGAAGATGGGGCCGCCCAGAAGCGGGTGCAGCACCCAGCGGTCTATTTTGTCGGTCAGGGTCAGCCGCGCTTCGGCGCCGACTATCACGCGGCGGGCCAGCTCGTGGGCCCGGGCGTAGCGGGCGTTTTCGATCTCGAGGTAGGGGTCTATGCCGGCCTTTTCGAGCTCCCGGCGCAGGCGGGCGGCCTCCTGGCGAACCTCCGCCGGCAGGGCCAGCGGCGGCTCCTCGCCGGCGAGGAGCGCCAGGGCCAGCCAGCGGCGGGCCGGGTGCTCGATCGTCGCGGCCAGCTGCTGCGCCGCCTCCTCGACCTGGCCCGGGTAACGAACCTGGGGCGCGGGAACGCGCGCCTCGCCCAGACGACGGCGCAGCTCCTCAACGCCGCGGCCGCGGCTGGCGCTGGTGGCCGCCACCGGCACGCCCAGGGCTTCTTCCAGGGCGGCGGGCTCGAGCCGGTATCCCTTGGCGGCGGCCTCGTCCATCAGGTTCAGCACCACCAGCAACGGCAGGCCCAGCTCGGTCAGCTCCAGGGTCAGGTGGAGGTTGCGTTCCAGGTTGCCGGCGTCGACCACGTTGACCACCAGGTCGGGCGGGTTCAGCAGCAGCTCGCGGGCGGCCAGCGCCTCCTCGGGGGTGGACGGGCTGAGGCTGTAGGTCCCCGGCAGGTCCACCAGGTGGGCGCGGCCGTCGGGCAGCCGCAGCTCGGCTTCCAGACGGTCGACGGTGGTTCCCGGCCAGTTGCCCACCTTCAGGTCGGCCCCGGCCAGGGCGTTGATGAGCGTGGTCTTGCCGGTGTTGGGGTTGCCGACGGTGACAATCTGGGCGCCCTCGAGAGGCCCGGCCGTCTTGCGCGTCTGCGCCGCGCCGCTCACCGCGGCTCCTCCAGAATCACCTCGTCGGCCTCGGCGTGGCGAATGGCAATCAGAGTGTCGCCCACGGCTATCTCCATCGGGTCGCCCAGCGGGGCCCGCCGCACCACCCGCACGACCGCGCCGGGGCGGACGCCCAGCGCCAGTAACCGCTTGCGCAAAGGGCCGCGCATCGCCAGGAAGCCGACCACCGCCGGCTCGTTCTCCGGCAGCTCCGAAAGGCGGCGGCCGCCGCCTCCCAGCCCCCGCCTGCGTTTGCGTTTGTTGTTGCGGCGTCCGTAGCCCATGGCCCTTTTCTCCTGGGGGCATTGTATACGCGGTCGCGTATAACCGTCAATACCCATCAGAATACTAGGAAATAGCAGGGATTATCAATAAGACCCCGTCACCCTGGGCTGGGACTGTAAACTAATTCATATGCTTCCCGGTCGCTGGTCGGAGTTGCCGGAATCGCTGCGCGCCGCGCTGGAGGGCAGGCTCGAGCCCGCCAGGTTCCGCGCCGGCAAGACGATTTACGACCGGGGCGACCCGGCCCGGCGCCTCTACGTGGTCGAGGAGGGGTGCGTCCGCCTCTTCCGCGTCGACAAGAACGGCCGCGAGGTAACGGTGGGGGTAATCGAGAACGGCGGCCTCTTCGGCGAGGAGGCGCTTCTGAAGGAGGGCAGCTACCAGAGCTACGCGGAAACCGTTTCCCGCTCGCTGCTCATCAGCATCCGCCGCGAGGAGCTGGAACCGCTGTGGCGGCGCTACCCGCTCTTACGCCGCCACCTGCTGGCGGAGCTGGCACGGCGTTTGCGGGAGACCCAGAACTTCTACGCGCAGCTCCGCTTTGCCGAGGTCCTGCCGCGCCTGGCGAGGGTGCTGCTGAAGTACATGAAGCCAGGCCGCGAGGGGATCGAGGTCACCCTCAGCCACCGCCAGATCGGCTACCTGATCGGGGCCAACCGCGACACCGTCACCCGGGCTCTGGGCGAGCTGGCGCTGGCCGATCTGCTGGAGATAAACTACCGGAGATTGGTCATTCTCGACCCCGAGGCGCTGCGCCGTCTGGCCGGGGAGCCGGTGGGGGCCGAAGATGGAGGTCCTTGAATGTCGCTCAGGCGCTTGCTGACCGTCTTCATTATCCTGGCCCTCGGCGCGGCCTTCGCCGCCGGGCTGACGGTACGGGTTCTGCTCGAAGAAACCGGTCTGGCGACGGTCCGCCTCGACGGCAGGCACAGCCTCTGGAGCTGGGCCGGCCGCCTGGCGACGGTCGACGGACCGCAAACCTACCGGTTGATCGCCGACGAGCAGGGGATCGCCGTCACCTGCGACGCGCCTCCCTGCCCGCTGAGCGGGCACGTTGGCAACCTGCTTTCGCTGGTGCCGGCGAACGGCTTCATTCGCGTCAACGGCAGCGACTACCGGGGTTATCTGCGGGTCGTCTGGCGCGACGGCAGGTTGCTGCTGGTCAACAAGCTCGATATAGAAGACTACCTGCGCGGGGTGCTGCCGGGCGAGGTGCCGGCCTCCTTCCCCTACGAGGTGCTCAAGGCCCAGGCGATCCTGGCGCGGACGTACACGCTCAGCCGCCTGGGCTCCAACCCCGACTACGACCTCTGCGACACCTCCCGCTGCCAGGTCTACCTGGGGGCCGACGCCGAGTCGCCCCGCTACGACCGCGCCGTCCGCGAAACCGCCGGCCGGGTCCTGGCCTACGACGGCAGGCCGATATCGGCCGTCTACCACGCCGACTCCGGCGGCAAGACCGCCGCCGCCGCCGAGGTCTGGGGCGGCAACGTGCCCTACCTGCAATCGCGCGACGACCCCTGGTCGCTCGACCAGCGCTGGCGGGTGAGCACCAGCCCGGACGCGGTAAGCCGGGTCCTGGAGCAGCTGGGCCACCCGGTAGGGGCGGTCAGCGGTCTGCGGATCGACGGCCGGGGCGCCAGCGGCCGCATCGTCGAGATGAGCGTCGCCACCGACCGCGGCGAGCTGCGGCTGCGGGTGCCCGAGGTGGGCCGCTTCTTGCGGGCCCTGGGTCTGCCCTCGACGCTGGCCTCGCTTTCGGGCTGGACCTTCTCGGGGCGGGGCTCCGGTCACGGGGTGGGGATGAGCCAGTGGGGCGCCCGCGGCTTCGCCAGGCACGGCTGGAACTACCGCGAGATTCTGGCCTACTACTACCCGAAAACGGTGCTGACCCATTACCAGTTGAGTGCCTCGCGCTAAAACTTGGAGCGTTTTCGCTCGCATATCCGGGCATTAACGAACGCTCAACAAAACCGTGCGCCGATGCGTGTAAAGTATAGGTATATCCCTCTGCGGCGCTTACGCCGGTGGGTGTTATCAAGTTAGGGGGTTTTATGGAACGCGTGGCCATATTTATAGATGGCAGCAACCTGTATAAAGGTTTGGTTTCCGCGCTGGGCGCCGAGTACCGCCTGAACTTCGTCAAGTTCATCGAGGCGCTGGTCGCCGGCCGCAAGCTGTTGCGCGCTTATTACTACAACGCCCCCCTGCCTACCGAAGACGTCGCCAGCAGAGCCCACCAGAGTTTCCTGAACTATTTGAAGAGAGTTCCCTACGTTTCGGTGCGCCTGGGGCGCCTGGAACGCCGCGGCGAGACCTTCGTTGAAAAGGGCGTGGATATCCAGATTGCCGTCGACATGTTGCGGCTGGCCTACGCCCGCGCCTACGACGTGGCGGTTCTGGTGAGCGGCGACGGCGACTTTGCCGAGGTGGTGCGGGTGGTTCAGGACATGGGCATGCAGGTGGAAAACGCAACCTTCCACGCCCTTTCTTCATACCGCCTCGCCCAGCAGGCCGACCGCTTCTATCCGCTCGACGAGTTCCCCTGGGACACCCTCAAGTCGAGCGGCGACTAGAGCCAGGGCGAGATGAGCAGGTAAAGACCCAGGCCGGCCAGGGCCAGGTTGCCGCCGGTAACGCCCGCCGGGCCCAGCGGGGTGTGGCGCAGCCGCGCCGCCAGCCAGGCGATGGCCGCCTTGCTGCCGACTATCGCCAGGTAAAAACCAGCCAGAAAGGCCCAGGCCCCGCCGCCCAGGCGGTGGAGCAGCGGCGCTCCCACCAGGAACCAGAAAGCGTACATGTGGGGGTTGGTCAGGTTCATCAAAACCGCCGCCCGCAGGCTGCCGCCCCCGCCGGGTTCGGCGGCCGGCGGGGCGCGCAGGCCCGTCAGGCCCAGGTAGACCAGGTAGAGGCCGCCGACGGTCTGCAAGAGCGGTAAAAGCCAGTCCGGCAGCGCCCCGCCCACCAGCCAGGCCAGGTAGACGGCCCAGCTATCGGTGATGAGCGGGGCCAGCGCCGCCAGCATTCCGGCCGCCGCCCCGCGGGCCACCGCTTCGCGGACGACCAGCGCCAGCAGCGGCCCGGGGCTGACGCCGGCGGCCAGGCCCAGCGCGGCCCCTAGGAAGAAGGCTTCCACTCGAGCACCACCGCCTCGCCTATCGGGCTGAGGGCGTGTTCGCCTTCGATCTGGGCGGCGTCGCCGGGGCGCAGGTGGAGGTAGGCTCCGCCGGGCAGGTCGATCAGTAGCTCGCCCTCGAGCAGCACGTACAAAAAGCGCCCGCCCCGCCGCTCTTCGGACCGCCGCAACCGCAGCACCCGCAGACCGGGCCAGTCGGGCAGTTCGAAGGCGCCCTCGCCCGGGGCCAGGCGGGCCAGTGGCAGGAGGGTTCCGCTTCCCCCGTTCATCACCCGATTATAGGCGGAGCGGCGCTTGACCTGCGCTAGAAAATAGTATAGAATAGGCGAGTTTGCGGGCGAAAACCCACCCAAAGTTCCGAATCCGGGGCAGGTTGGCGGGGCCCCGGAAAGGAAAGAAGATGTTTAACGAACTCGGACTGTCCGAGCGCGCCGTTGCCGCGCTCGAAAGCAAAGGTATCAAGACCCCCACCCCCATCCAGAAGGAAGCCCTCCCCGCCGCTTTGAGCGGCCGCGACGTGCTCGGCCTGGCGCGCACCGGCACCGGCAAGACGCTGGCCTTCGCGCTGCCCATCGCCGAGCGGCTCGAGCCCGACCGCACGGCCGGCAGGCCGCCGCGGGCGCTGGTTCTGGCGCCGACTCGCGAGCTGGCGCTGCAGGTGGCCGGCGAGATGGAGTGGGTGGCCCCGCACCTGCGGGTGGTCACCGTTTACGGCGGCACCGGCTACGGCAGCCAGGCGGCCGCCTTGAGGCGCGGGGCCGACGTGGTGGTCGCCACGCCGGGCCGCGCCATCGACTACCAGAACCGCGGAGTCCTCGACCTTTCGCTGGTGCGGATTGCGGTCCTCGACGAGGCCGACGAGATGCTCTCGATGGGCTTCGAGGAGGCGGTGGAAACCCTGCTCGGCGCCACCCCGGCCGACCGGCAGACGCTGATGTTCTCGGCCACCCTGCCGGGCTGGGCGCGCCGGCTGGTCAAGCGCCACCTGCGCGAGCCGCTGGTGGTCAACGTGGTCCAGGACGAAGAGGTGAGCTACCGGGAGCTGGCCATCGAGGCGCCGCTTTCGGGGCGGATCGGCGTTCTCTCCGATTTGCTGCACGCCCACGGCCCCGAGCGGGCCATCGTCTTCACCCGCACCAAGAAGGAGGCTGACGAGGTGGCCCGGGCCCTTTCCGCCAGCGCCCACGGAGCCGAGGCGGTTCACGGCGACCTGAACCAGGCCCAGCGCGAGCGGGCCGTCGGCCGCTTCCGCAGCGGTCAGGCGAGCGTCCTGGTGGCGACCGACGTGGCCGCCCGCGGTCTCGACATCCCCGAGGTAGACCTGGTGGTCCACTACCGGATGCCCGAGCGGGCCGAGCCCTACCAGCACCGCTCCGGTCGCACCGGCCGCGCCGGCCGCCAGGGAACCGTGGTCGTCTTCCACTCCAGCCGCGAGCGCCGCGACCTGGCGCAGCTGGAACGGGCCGTGGGCCGGCGCTTCGAGCACACCCGCGCCCCCTCGGCGGCGGAGGTGCAGCAGGCCAAGGTGGCCGGGCTGCTCCGCCGGGCGGCGCGGCAGCCGGAGGAAGACCGGGCCGTCTGGCGCGAGGTGGCCCGCGACTGGATAGCCCGCGAAGACAGCGAGTCGCTGGCCGGCCTGCTGGCGCTGCTGCTGGGGGGCGCGCCCAAACCGCGCAGCCTGCTGACCGGCGACGAGGGGTACCTGACCCTCGAGCTGGAAGGCCAGTCCCTCAGCGTCGGCCGCGTCGTCGCCCTGCTCAAGCAGGCCGGCTTCTCCGAGGTCGGCCGCATTCAGCTGGCCGGCAACCTGGCCTACGCGGACGTGCGGGCCGCCGAGGCGGAGGCCGGCCTGAAGAACGTGCAGGGCGTCAGGGCCCGCCCGGCCCGGAAGGTGCGCCCGGCGCCCGGCCGCGGCAAACCGCCGCCCGCGCGCAAGCGCCGCCGCGTCGGCGCCTGAGCCTTTTCCCCGCGCCCCCGAAAGGGGGCGTTTTTAATCTCACCGGGGGTTTGTGACGGTTTTGTGACGGCCGCCGGGTAGTCTGCGGCTGGAGGTACCAGATGAAAAGCAGATTCTGGCTTTGGACACTGGCAGTCCTGGCGCTGGGCGCTTGCGCTCCTTCGGGCGGCGGGGGCGGAGGCGTTTGCGAGCTCTCGGGGACGATAGACACCCAGCTCACCCTTTCGCCGGGCAGCTGCAGCCCCTACCGGGTCACCGGCGATTTGCAGATCAGCGATAGCGGCCGGCTGGTCATCGAGCCGGGGACGACGCTCGAGTTCGCCCAGGACGCGGGCCTGACCGTCAGCGGCCACGGCGCCCTGGTGGCCGCCGGCACCGCTTCCGGGAAGATTCTCTTTACCGGCGCTTCCCGGGTGCGCGGCTACTGGAAGGGCCTCGTCTTCGACGCCGCCAACAGCTTCGACAACGAGCTGAGCTACGTCGAGGTCGAGTACGCCGGCGCCGACGTGCGCTGGGATAGCGGCGCCTACGGCAACTACCGGGCCGCCCTCGACGTTCAGAGCGGCTCGCGGTTGAAGATGAGCAACTCGATAGTCCGTGAGAGCGCCGGCAGCGGCCTTTTCGTGGATACGGACGTCTATTTCGGGAGCGACGCCACCCCGGACGGCGACTTCGCGCACAACACCATCACCGAAAACGCCAGCTACCCGGTCATCATGTACGCCCCGCAGGCCGGCTTTCTCGACGCCAGCAACGACTTCGCCGGCAACGACGCCGGCTACGACTACGTGCGCGTCTCCGGCGACTACTCGTACGTCGCCACCCAGACCTGGCAGAACCTGAGCGTCCCCTACCTGATCAAGGGCCAGGCGGCGGTGGGCGCCGACCAGGTTTTGACCATCGCCGCGGGAGCGCACCTCGTCTTCGAGCAGGACGCCGGGCTCGAGGCCTACGGGCACAACTCGGCCATCAAAGCCGTGGGTACCGGCACCGACTACGTCACCTTCACGGGCAAACAGGCGGTCAGGGGATACTGGGCCGGCCTCCACTTCAACGACACCAACAACCCGGAGAACGTCCTCAGCTACGTCATCGTCGAGTACGGCGGCAACGACACCGGCTTCCTCGACTCCGACGACTACGGCAACGTCGTGGTCAGCAGCTCCGGTAACGCCTCGAGCCAGCGCATCACCATCTCCCACAGCATCATCCGCCACAGCGGTCACTGGGGCGTCTCGGTTGCCCAGGAAACGTCCGACTCGATCAGCGACGTCACCTATTCCGACAACGTCGACGGCGACTACCGCAAGCGCCCCTGAGCCGGCCGCGGCCGGCAGGCCCGGGCTCCTTTGTCCCGCCTCACTCCACCGTCACGCTCTTGGCCAGGTTGCGCGGCTGATCCACGTCGCGGCCCAGCAAGACCGCGGTCTCGTAGGCCAGCAGTTGCAGCGGCACCACGCTGACAATCGGGGCCAGCAGCGGGTGGACCTCGGGTACGTAAATCACGTCTTCGGCGTGCTGGCGGATGCCCTCGTCGCCGCCCGTGGCCACGGCTATCACCCGGCCGCCGCGGGCGGACACCTCTTGAATGTTGGAGAGCGTCTTCTCGTAGAGCGGCCCCTGGGTGGCCAGCACGACCACCGGCAGGCGCGGGTCTATCAGGGCGATGGGGCCGTGCTTCATCTCGCCGGCGGGGTAGGCCTCGGCGTGGATGTAGCTTATCTCCTTGAGTTTTAGCGCCCCTTCGTAGGCGGTGGGCGACTGCACGTGACGGCCCAGGAATAGAAAATCAGTGGCCTGGTGGTACTTCTCGGCTACCCGGGCCACCGCCTCGCGGCGTTCCAGGGTCTCCTCGACCAGCCGGGGCAGCTTGCGCAGTTCGCCCAGGAGCCGCCGGGCCTCGCCGGCCTCCAGGACGCCGCGGGCCCGCCCCAGCCAGATGGCGAGCATCTCCATCGCCGCCAGCATGGCGATGTAGGCCTTGGTCGAGGCCACCCCGATCTCGGGGCCGGCGTGTATGTAGAGGGTGGCGTCGGTCTCGCGGGTTATCGAAGAGCCCTTGACGTTGATCACCCCCAGGCTGGCCGCGCCGCGGCGTTTGGCCTCGCGCAGGGCCTCGAGGGTGTCGATGGTCTCGCCCGACTGGCTGATGACGATGGCCAGCGTGCGTTCGTCCGCGACCGGGTTGCGGTAGCGGTACTCGCTGGCCACGTCCGCCTCCACCGGCAGCCGCGCCAGCTCCTCGATCAGGTACTTGCCCACCCAGCCGGCGTAGAAGGCGGTGCCGCAGGCGATGACGTGTACACGGTCGAAGCGGGTCGGGTCGAGGTCGAGCCCCAGCTCTACGTTCGCCGCCTCCTCGTGCAGGCGGCCGCCCAGGGTGTTCTCGAGCACCCACGGCTGCTCGTATATCTCCTTGAGCATGTAGTGGGGGTAGCCCCCCTTCTCGGCCGCCTCCACGTCCCAGTCCACCTCGTCGGCCTCGCGCTGCACCGGCTTCCCCTGCAGGTCGGTTACCTGCACGCCGTCCCTGCCGACCACGGCCATGTCGCCGTCGTGCAGGAAGATGACCCGGCGGGTGTAGGGCAGCAGCGCCGGCACGTCGGAGGCCACGAAGTTCTCACCCTCGCCCAGGCCGATGACCAGCGGGCTGACCGTGCGGGCTACCACCAGCTCGTCGTGGTCCTTGTGGGCCACAACCAGCGCGTAGGCCCCCTCGGCCTCGGCCAGCGCCGCCCGTACCGCCGCCGCCAGGTCGCCGGCGTAGTGGCTCTCGATCAGGTGGGCCAGCACCTCGCTGTCGGTGTCGCTCGCGAAAACGTGCCCAGCGGCGAGGAGCCGCTCCTTGAGAGGAAGGTAGTTCTCGATGATGCCGTTGTGGATTACCACCAGCGAGCCGTCCTCCACCGGGTGGGGGTGGGCGTTCTCGTCGGTGGGGGGGCCGTGGGTGGCCCAGCGGGTGTGCCCGACTCCCAGGTGGCCGCTGAGGGGTTCTTGCTCCAGGACCTCCACCAGCCGCGCCAGCTTGCCGGCCTTCTTGCGGACCTCGAGGCGGCCGTTCGTCTTGACGGCCACCCCCGCCGAGTCGTAGCCGCGGTACTCCAGCCGCCGGAGTCCGTCTATCAACACGTCAGTAGCGTTCTTGAAGCCAACGTAACCCACTATGCCGCACATGCTTCCTCCACTTCCCGGTCGTTAGACGGGAATACCTTCACGTGATGCACTTCCCAAGCCTAAAACCGCTAATTTTGGGTATTTTTCAACCATGCCCCGCCTAGGGTTGTCCCCGCCTCGCGGCCTGGGCTTTCCCCTTCGGCTTTCGTTTTGCGGGAGGGCCGGGCCGGCCCTGGTGGCATCCGCGGAATC
>Ga0256914_1003391_pt1 | contig 12568 bp, 14 predicted proteins | sample HulkmetaG_FD_191571 | JGI IMG/M metagenome (GOLD analysis project Ga0256914, IMG submission 191571) | Hydrothermal chimney microbial communities from Main Endeavour vent field at the Juan de Fuca Ridge, Pacific Ocean - Hulk | ecosystem: Environmental > Aquatic > Marine > Hydrothermal vents ...
CCGTGGTTATTGCCAGTCCGAAGTCTCCGAAGTCGAGAACGCTCGCGTAGTGACCGGTAAGGATCGGCCTACCGAAACCTTCCCTAACGAACTTCAGCCCGCTCGTCAAAGCCTTTACGGCCCTCTCCTCCTTCTTTATGTCGACTCCCGCCTTGGCGTAGCTGAACTTCTCCACGCCCATCACCTCACGTAGCTTTCGACTACTACGAAATGGACTATCGTCACGAAGTCGCTGTCCTTTATGTCCCCGTAAATCCTTTTCAGAGCCTGAATCAACTCCTCCCTACTGCCAAAGCCGTCCCTCCTCGCGTCCTCGTCGGTCAGTTCCCCCACCCTCTTAACTACGACCTTCTCCACCTTCGCCCTCGCGAAGGGCGTGTAGTTAACGGTCAGATCGACTATCCTACCAACAGGATAGCTCTTTATACCCTTCCTGATCGTCGTGACCTTCTCGCCCCTTATTATCGGCCTGACGTATTCCGCGTCGAAGTTTATCCTCTCCATGGCGGAAGTTGAGCGGATCTATTAAATAGTTTAACTAAGTTTTTAAACAGATCCGGCAAAGCTTGGGACGTGAAAATAGAGAGACCGAGGGGAACGAGGGATTTTCTGCCGGATGAGATGGAGAAGAGGAGGGCTATAGAGAAGGTGATGAGGAGGATCGCGGAGAGCTACGGTTACAGAGAAGTTCTAACCCCGACGTTCGAGCACTTGGAGCTTTTCACTATAAAATCGGGCGAGGGGATCGTGGAGGAGATATACGCGTTCAAGGACAAGGGAGGGAGGGATCTCGCCTTAAGACCCGAGCTTACAGCACCCGTAATTAGGATGTTCGTAAACGAGTGCACGGGAATGCCGAAACCTCTGCGATTCTACTACTTCGCGAACTGCTTCCGCTACGAGAGACCTCAGAAGGGAAGATACAGGGAGTTCTGGCAGTTCGGAGTTGAGCTAATAGGTTCGGCGTCGCCTCTGGCGGACGCGGAGGTCATATCCCTCGCATACAGGATAATGGACGAATTAAAGATAGACTTCGACCTCCACGTTGGCCACGTGGGTCTGCTCAGGCACATGCTGAGGGATGTTGAGGAAAACGTCGCCTCGAAGATAATGAGGCTGATAGACAAGAAGGACGTGGAGGGGCTCGAGGCTTATCTTGATGAGATCGGTATAGAATCGGATCTGAGGGATTCCATATTCTCCCTGATCGAGCTCGTGGGTGGGAGGGAGGTAATGGACTCGGCGAGGGAAATAATTCCCGACTTCGACTTCGGCCACATAGAGAGGGTCTGCGACGTTTTGGATTCGCTGGAAGTTGAATACAGGCTCGACTTCGGAATTGCGAGGGGGTTGGACTACTACACCGGAGTCGTCTTCGAAGCCTACGCCAAAGAAGGCTTAGGTGCTCAGAATCAGATATGCGGGGGAGGAAGCTATCGCTTGGCCCATCTCTTCGGAGGGGATGATACACCCGCCACCGGCTTCGCGTTGGGCTTCGATAGGATAGCGGAGATCTGCAACGTAGAGCCGGAAAGGAAAAAGATCGTTGTCGTGGTGAGTTTCAAGGGGTTGGAGGGGGAGGCTTTCAGGATAGCGGAGATGCTGAGGGACAAGGCGGTTGTCGTTACGGACGTTATGGAGAGGAACGTTAAGAGGCAACTTAGCTACGCAAACGACTTGAACGCTGATGTTGCGGTGATAGTGGGGGAGAGAGAACTCAGGGAGGGCAAGGTTGCAGTGAAGGATCTGAAGAGCGGTGAACAGAGGACGGTGGGAATAGAGGATCTTTTGGGGGTCATATGAACTTTTGGCTATTGATCACGGAGTTGGGAGATGAAAGGGCTTATTTCGCCCTCGTCCCGTTCGTATACTTCGTCGTGGATAGGAGAATCGGATGGCGTGTGTTCTGCGCTCTTCTCCTGAGCGGTCTAACGGTCGTAACCCTAAAGAACGTTCTAAAACTCCCAAGACCGCCCAAATATCTTTGGAAGGCTCCCGCAAGCGGTTACGGATTCCCGAGCGGGCATACCGCGGTTTCAACAACGTTTTGGAGCTTCTTGGCCTTCAAGGTGAGGAGGACGTTTGCGATTGCGTTCGTTTTAATTGCTCTCATAGGTATGTCGAGGATCATGCTGGGGGTTCACTACCTCAGAGATGTCGTCGGAGGGTTCGTTATCGGAATCGCAATAGGATTCTTGGCGTCCCATATCGAGCCCAACCTTGGCAAGAATTCGAAGCTTTTGGGTGTCGTTCTGTCTTCCATCGCAACATTCTGCCTTTACCCCCTGATCGGACTATACTCGTTCAAGATCGGCGGATACCTTTTAGGATTCGGAGTCGCCCACATTCTGTCGGTCGATTTTATGGGATACGGGATTCCAAAGGATTTGAAGCACAGGTTTTCGCTGTTCCTGATTTGCGTTTCGATTCTGTTCCTCGGCTCGGTTGGGAGGTTAACGATAGCTTATCCGATTCTGAGCTTCTTGGGATGTTTCGTTCCAAACTACATCGGAAACAGGATGGGGTAGCATGAGGAGCGTGCTTGCCGTAGCCGGATTGGATCCGAGCGGAGGGGCGGGGATAATTGCGGACGTTAGAACGATAAGGGCTTTGGGATTCTTTCCCTCTTCAGTCGTAACGGTCATAACCTTTCAGAACACGTGCGGAGTGAAAGGAATTCGGGAGATCGATGCGGAGTGCGTCGAAAGGCAGATTTCCGCAGTTTTGGAGGATTTGAGGTTGGCGGGTATAAAGATCGGACTCGTATGCTCCGAAAGATCCGCGAAGGTTATCGCAAAGGCCGTAGGGAATTTGAACGTTCCGAAGGTCGTGGATCCTGTGATAAAGGCTACTACGGGATTCGAATTCTCGGGGGAGAGTGTGTACTCCGTTCTCGCAGAGGTATGCGACGTCATAACCCCGAACGCGGATGAGGCCTCGAGGCTTTCCGGAATCCCAGTCAGAGATGTCAGATCAGCTGAGAACGCCGCTAAGGTTATATCGGAGACGTTCGGTTGCTCCGTAGTGATAACGGGCGGAAGCTTGGGTGGGAGGGATGTGGTGTTCGACGCCGGACGAACTTTCGTTGTGGAGGGGGAGGTCACGGGATCGGAGATACACGGAACGGGATGCGTTTACAGTTCCGCCCTCACCTGTTACCTCGCAATGGGTTTGAAGCTTTACGATGCGTGCAAAAAGGCGAGGAAGTTCGTTCATAGGGCGGTGATCGATTCGGTCGAAGTCGGGAGATGCTTGAGGGTGGCGGGAGTTTGAGGACAAAAATCTTAAATATACTTTGTCAGAAGAGCGTCCAAATGTATGAAATACGATGTCATAATCGTTGGAGCCGGGCCGGGAGGGCTTTTCGCCGCATATAAGCTGGCCGGAAAGCTCAAAGTTGCAATATTCGAACTCGGGAGGGATATAGACAAGAGGAAGTGTCCGAGCGATCTTGCAGAGAGCTTTTGCACGAAGTGCGAGCCCTGCAACATAACGTTCGGTGTTGGGGGTGCGGGAGGGTTATCGGACGGAAAGCTCAACTACGCGATTCCGGAGTACCCGTCGAGCTACACCGTCGGCGGGGATCTAATAGAATTGATCGACGCCGAATACCTTCTGAAGAAGATGGACGAAGTCGATAGGATATTTTTGGAACACGGGGCGCCCAACGAAGTTTACGGAACGGATAAGGAGAAGATAGAGGAGTTTCTCAGAAAGGCCAATTCAGCCGGAATCGAGTTCGTCCCCCTGAAGCAGAGACACGTTGGGAGCGACGAGCTTCCGAAGGTCATCAAGAGCATCGAGAGGTATCTAAAGGAGAACGGGGTGAAGATATTTACGAGGAAGACGGTCGTGGACATAGACCCCAAGGGGAAGAAGATTACCCTGCACGACGGAAAGCAGTACGAATACGACTACCTCATTTTGGGTGTTGGAAGAGGTGGCTCGGAGTGGCTTGAAAAGTGGGTCAAGAAGTATAACATAGCGGTGAGCGAGAACGCGAAGGCGATAGACGTCGGGGTGAGGGTGGAGGTTCCTGCGTCGATAATGGACGAGATAACGTCCGTAATATACGATCCCAAACTGAGAATTCTCACGAAGAGACACGACGACTACGTTCGAACGTTCTGCACTTGCCCGAGGGGATGGGTGATAAGGGAGGACTACGGAGACTTCTGTTTGGTCAACGGGCACAGCAAGGCTAAGGAGAAGACGAACAACACCAACTTCGCTCTGCTCGGCCATTACGAATTCACCGAACCTTTCGAATATCCGAACGACTGGGGGAGGGATCTGGCGAGGATAACGACGAAGCTTGGAGGTGGAAACCCGATAGTTCAAAGGCTGAAGGATCTTCGCTTGGGAAGGAGGAGCACGGAGAGGAGGATAAAGAACAACCGCCTCGTCCAGCCGACTCTAAAAACTGCAATTCCGGGAGACATCAGCTTGGCGTATCCGGGGAGGGTCGTGGATGATATCCTCGACGCTTTGGAGGCTTTGGACAAGGTCATTCCGGGTGTTGCCGACGATTCCACCCTGATCTACGCCCCCGAGATAAAGTTCTACTCGCTAAAGCTGAAGGTCAGCCCGGAGATGGAGACAAACATACCCAACGTTTACGCAATAGGCGACGGGGCGGGAATAAGCAGGGGAATCGTCGGAGCGGCGGTGACCGGACTAATCGCTGCGGAAAGCATCCTCAGGAAGGAGAAGAAAGCTGGCTGAGCACCCTTTCGGCGACCTTCTTTCCTATTATTGACGGAAGTCTGTCCCTATTTTTGACGACGTCCTCCTTGCTCCTTATCCCAGCCCTGAACAGCTTCCTCGCCCTCACCCTCCCTATTCCCCTTATCTCCACGAGCTCCAGCAGTTCCTCCTTCACGCCGTACCTAATTCTCAGAGGCAGGTTGCGATAGCCTTCGAATCCGAAGAACTCCGCTATTCTGTTCAGAGCGTTGGCGAGCCATTCGGAACTTTCTACAAGCCTCCTAAGATCTCCCGGGGCTATTCCGTACTTCTCGCATATCGCATCCTCGTCAACTTCGTTTATCCAGTCCTCGATGCACAGAGCGGTCTTAAGAATCCTTAGACTCCAATCGTCCTTAGGAAAACCTCTCTCCTCCGCCTCCTTCGCGACCCACCAGTCAGACTTCCTGACGTACAGCCTCTCCATGTCGGGAGTGGAGCATATTAGATAGAGAGGATCGCTCCCCAACCCGTCGGCGAAGATCCTTCCGGTCAAAGGATCTATGTAGAGCTTGGACACGAGCCTTCCGAAATCGGTAACCCTTATCTCGTCGTAATCGAACTCCACCATCCCCCACTCGTCGAGCCTAAGCATGATCCTCTCGAGCTCGTAGTTCAGGGAGATCTCGTTCTGATGGTAGAAGAAAGTGTTGGAGAAGAACTCTTCGAGCTCCCTTAAGCTATTCGCGAATCCCTCCGCCACGAGGGAAAGGGAATGGAATCGAAGGTGGTTTTCCGCTCCGAGCTTGGACGTCACCCTTTCAACCTTCCCGAAAACGTATTTCTTCAAAACCTTCTCCTTCTCCGCCTCGCTCTTAACTACGATCACTGCTTCCCCCCATTCGTCCATACCCGGTCTTCCAGCCCTTCCAGCCATCTGCTTGTACTCCATCACCTTTATCGGCCTGCTGAATCCGTCGAACCTTCGATAGCTCTTGATTATCACCCTCCTCGCTGGAAGGTTGACCCCCGCGGATAGGGTCGGAGTCGCACACACGACCTTTATCCTCCCCTCCCTGAACGCTCTCTCTACCAAAGCACGCTGAGAGCTCAAAAGACCGGCGTGGTGGAACGCACAACCCCTCGAAACGCACTCCGAAAGCTTCTTGCTCATCTCACCCTCGTTCTCCTCCAAAACGGCCTTCGCGTATTCCTCGTTATCATCAGAATACCTTTCGGTTATCCTCGAAAGCTTTAGCGCCGTGCTCTCGGCATTCCTCCTCGTAGGTTCGAACACGAGAACCTGCCCGCCACCTTCGAGACAATCCTCCACGAGATCCTCGAAACCCCCACCAACCCTCCTGCTTCCCAAACCCACGAGCTCGAGCACGCCGTTCAAAAAAGTTCCTTCGTAGAGGGGGATCGGCCTCCAATCGCTCTTAATTAGCTCGGCGTTAAGCCACTCCGCGATCTCGTCCGCGTTTGGAATGGTTGCGGATAGGGCTATTATTCTAAGTTCCGGGTTTAGCTTTCTCATCTTGGCTACGAGGATCTCCAAAACCGCTCCCCTGTCGGGAGAGTCGAGCAGATGGATCTCGTCGATCACGAGGCAGGAAACGTCCCTCATCCACCTCGCCCCGTTCCTCAGCAGCGAGTCCGCCTTCTCCGCGGTCGTAACGATTATGTCCTTCCCCGCCAACCACTCGTCCTTAGAATCGTAGTCGCCCGTCGAGATACCAACCTCCACGCCCAAGCTCTCCCACTTCCTGAACTCTTCAAACTTCTCGTTGGCCAAGGCCTTGAAGGGAACGGTGTAAAGGCACTTCCCTCCTCTCGCAACCTCATCGACCATCGCGAGCTCGGCTATGAGCGTCTTTCCGCTCGCCGTTGGAATCGCCACGACCATGTTCTTCCTTTCGAAAAGTCCCCTCTCTATAGCCTCCACCTGAGGAGGAAAAAGCTCCTCTATTCCCCTCTCCCTGAGCACCCTCTCCATCCACTTCGGAAGTCTCACCGTTCGATATCGTTACGGAGCGAGAAAAAGCTTATCGGTGCGGGGTGTATGTTGGAAACATGATCGCCGGAGTGGGACCGGCGCTGGTCGATTACATATACACGATAGACGAGTTCCCGGAAAGGGGAGGCCACGCGGTGGTTAAGGGTTTCGTCAAGATGCCCGGAGGAGCCTGCGCAAACGTCATAGCGGGGCTGTCGAGCTTCGGAGTTGAGTGCAGGTTCTACTCGACGATAGGGAGGGACGAGGATGCGAGGCTTTTCGTGGAGAGCATGAAGGGGGTGGATTTAAGGCTTAAGGTTACGCACGAGCTCACCGGTAGGGTGGAGGTTTACGTTGACGGGGAGGGGGAGAGAACTTTCTTCGTCCACCCCTACGCATCCGGAATCGTGGATCTCGATTTGGAAGGGTTCGAGGAGGTCGATCAGTTCTACTTGGATCCCTTCCCATCCGAAGAGAGCTTCGGGGTGCACCTGAAGATAGCCAAAAGGGCTAAGGGGTTGGGCAAGTTCGTAATCCTTAACCCCGGATACCCCTACACCAAGCTCGGATTCGATAGGCTGAAGGAGTTGTTAAGATACACGGACATGGTGATAATGTCCGAGCCGGAGCTTAGGAGCTTGGGGGTTTCCGAAGACGACGTTGCGGGTATCGTGGACGTGCTCGTAGTCACGCTCGGGAAGAGGGGGAGCAAGGCGATAGTCGGAGGAAAAACGTACTACGAACCGGCGTTCGAGGTTGAGAAGGTAGTGGACACGACCGGAGCGGGAGACGCGTTCGCTGCCGGATTCCTGTACGGCTATCTGAAGGGCTATCCGATCGAGAGGTGTTTAAGAATCGGGAACTTCGCTGCGAGCTACAACGTTCAACGTTACGGGGCAAGGAACTTCCCGCCGAAGGAGGATTTGGAGAGGGTTTAGTCTATCTCCACTACGTCCAAAACCTCGAGCGGAACCTTCTGCAACCTCTTTCCTATCTCCGATTTTGCTATCCTCGCAGCGTGTTCCCTGCTCTGAGCGTTGAAGACTTTCATCTCAAATATCAGCCCGACCAAAGCTGTTCCGGCCACCATGAAAACGCTCTTAAGACTCTCCCCACATTTGGGGCATTGGGTAACCCCAACGTCTATCTCGACGAAGTCGAGGTCCGGATGCAGCCTCTTCCCCGCCTCTGCAACCGCTATGTTCATCGCATCCCTTATCGTTCTAACGTTTCTGACCACCCACGCCCCCTGAAGAACCACGAGGTAGTTCGGCATGTCCTACACTCTCCCTCACCGCCCTATTAAAAGCTATCTCCCCGATCGACTTCACGTGTCTGCATGCCTCGAGAAGGGACTCGAGAACGAGGTTACACGGAACGCCCTTATCCACGCTCCTCGCCCTCATTATGCTCTCCTCGAGCTCCTCCGCCATCTCGATCCCACCCTCGCACTCCACCACGTTGCCCTTAAAGTAGGAGTCGAGAACGATTTTGAACACCCTACGGAGGTCGAGGAGTATGGGCAACACGTCCCCTCCAACGCTCGCAGCGAATTCGGACGCGTCGTAGAGGGAGTCGGCAATCTTTTCAAGCAGCTTCGCAACTATTCTCAAACCCATGAGCTTCTTCATCTCGTTCCACTTCGCGGGACATGAGAGATCCCTCAAAAGCCTGTGTTCGAGCCTTACGGCGAGAAGATAGAACCTGTCCGCCTCTTCCTCGAGCTTCGGAATTACGCTTAGCGATGAAGGGTTTCTGCTCTTGAAGAACTCCTCGAGGACGTCGATCATTTCGAGAATTATCTGCCCCATCCTCCTTATCACGCCTTCGATGTCGAAGTCCGAGGCCGTCAAACACTTCATTACGACCCTACGATCGGAAACGTCGATGATCTCCATACCTATGAGATCCCTAACGATCTCGCCGAGCTTGGTTATAACCTTGGGGGAGAGAGTGTCCTCGATAACTATTTCATCCGGCCCCTGAATGTAAAGGGCGTAGATGAACCTTCTCAAAAACCTGTCATCGACGCTCGGAATCTCGTTCACCTTCACCCTGAAGACGTCGTCTGCGTTCTTTTTCGGAAATATCTTAACGAAGCACCTATCGACCTGAACTATCAGTTCGTCACCTTGACTCAGGTTGTTCTCCCTGACCCAACTCTTGGGCAGGCTTATCATGTAACTCGAGCCGCCGATGAGCTGTAGTTTCCTTATTTCCATGCCAATACGTATCACCTTTAAACCGTTAAAACTTTTTGGAGCGTTTCAGCCTCAGTATCCTCTTCGAATTCTCCATAACCCTCTCCCAATCCTTTACACCAGCCCCCTTCAGAATCCTAATCGCAGTCTCGGTATCTATGAAATCCTGAGGAGCGTGGGCGTCGGTGTTTATGACGAGCTCGCAACCCACCTCCTCCGCAACCCTCGCCACGTGCCCGTTGGCCAAACAGTGCCCCTTCCTCGCGGATATCTCCAAAAACACCCCGTTCTCCTTTGCGAGTTCCGCGGTTTCCAAGTCTATCAAACCGGGATGGGCGAGGATGTCGATCTCCTCCTGAACCGCTGCGAGGTTCGTACCCTCCTTAACGGGCTCCGCGAGTGTTTCCCCGTGCACGACGACTATCTCCGCCCCCTCCCTCCAAGCCATCTCGACTGCCCTGCCTATTAGCTTCGGGGGAACGTGGGTTATCTCCACACCGAACAGAACGGGAATCTCGTAATCGTCCCTGAAATCCATCAACCTTCCAAGGCGATCCATCAATGGGCCGATGTTGGAGAAGTCCGCGTGGTCGGTGATCGCAACCCCCTCGTTCCCCATCTCCGCCATCCTCCTAACGATCTCAGATGGCAGAAGTTCACCGTCGCTGAACACCGAATGGACGTGAAGGTCGATCATGAACCGATTTCAAAACCTACATATAATATCGTTTGCCAAATCGAATCATGGATCTCGAAACGATCCTCAGGGATAGGGCGAGCGGACAGTCGAGGATAATCAGAATGACGCTCGAGTTGCTGAAGAAGACGAGAAGGAAGGGAGAGAGGATAGAGATCTGCAAGAAGATATGCTCGGCGCACAGGGCGATGGCGGGATTGAGGTGGGTGCTCGAGCGGTTGGAGGAAGGGAAGTCCGTGAGCGAGATAGAGGAGGAGATAGAGAGGATGGAGGCGGAGTGCGTGGAGAGGGTCGAGGGGATAGTCGAGGGGAAGATCGTGGCGACGATAAGCAGGAGTCACGTGGTGGAGAGGGCGCTTCTCAAAGCCAAGCACGTGCTCGCGTTGGAGTCCCAACCCGGCGGGGAGGGTCTGGAACTCGCGAGGTTCGTGAGGGGAAGGGGAAAGCTCGCCACGACCTTTCCTGACTCCGCTATGGGATACGTGGTCAAGGGTTGCGACGTCGTAGTCGTTGGGGCGGACGCCGTCATGAGGGACGGTTTCGTGAACAAGACCGGTACCCTCCCCCTCGCCCTGACAGCAAAGCACCTCTCCAAGCCCTTCTACGTCGCCTGTCCAAAGTACAAGTTCAAGGATGTGGATTTCGACGAAATCGTAGATCTATCCTTTAAGGAGGAGATGCTCTTCGAGTTCGTTCCCAAGGAGCTCGTCACCGAGTTCGTTACGGATTAGCAAAATTTTTCTTTTTTCGAATCGATAAAATCTCATGCGGTTCGTAATCGTCAGCGTGGGTAACGAGATACTCAGCGGGGACATTTCTAACACGAACGCAACTTACATGGCGAGAAGACTTACGCAAAAGGGGCACAGGGTCATAAGGATAATTACGGTTCCCGACTCCGTTGAAGACATAGCGGAGGAGGTGGACAGGGCGAGAAGGATGGCCGACTTCGTATTGGTGACGGGGGGACTTGGAGCCACGCACGACGACGTGACCACGGAGGGGATAGCGAGGGCTTTGGGTAAAAAGCTGAAGCTCTACGAGGACGTCTTCGAATCTCTGAGGAGGAAGTATCCGGAAGCGAACGAGGAGGCGTTGAGGAAGGTCTGCACGTTTCCTGAGGGATCGGAGGTTATAGAAAACGACGTCGGCGTTGCTCCGGGTTACGTGGTTGAGAACGTTGCGGTGATGCCCGGCGTTCCGGCGGAGATGGAGGATGTCTTCGAGAAGATCCTGCCGAGGTTCGGGGAAAGGGATTACTACGAGACGACGCTGAGGGTTGAGGGGTACGAGGAGAGGATCCTAAACCAACTCAACGAGGTCGTGAAGGAGTTCGAGGACGTTCAGATAGGATCATACCCAAAGCCGGGTTACGTGATAATAAAGTTCTCGGGCAGGGATAGGGAGAGGGTGGAGATGGCGAAGAGGAGGTTGGAGGAGTTGCTGAAGTCCAGTTCAAAAGGTTAATAAATGTGTATTGAAAGCTTATTTTATGAGTAGCGAAAGTGTAAGAGTGCAAGTGGTACTGACGAGGGAGCAGTACGAGATAATACAGATGCTGAAGGGGCTTATGGGGTCGAGCGATTCGGAGGTCGTGAGGAACATAATAATAGCTTGGCTTTCGGAGAAATCGATAATATCCGAAAGGCTCAAGGTTAGGCCGTAACATGAAGCCGTTCGTATTCATAAACGTCGCCTCGAGCGTAGACGGTAAGATAAGCGACGAGAGCAGAAGACAACTTAGGATATCGTGCGAAGAGGACTTCAGAAGAGTTGACGAGCTCAGGGCGGAGAGCGATGCCGTAATGGTCGGAATCGGAACGGTTTTGGCCGACGATCCCCGTTTGACCGTTAAGAGCGAGGAGTTGAGGAGGTGGAGGGTTAAGAGGGGGCTTCCAGAGAATCCGATTAGAGTTGTGGTGGACAGCAGGTGCAGGATTCCCCCGAACGCCAGAGTGCTGGGAGGGGAGGCGGAGACGATAGTGGCGGTGTCGAGGGTAGCGGATCGAAACAGAATCGAGAGGTTGAGGGAGAGGGCGGAGGTTGTCGTACTCGGGGAGAACAGGGTGGACTTGGTCGCTTTGATGAGATACCTACACGAAAGGGGGATAAGGAGGGTGATGGTCGAGGGGGGCGCTACGCTGAACTACGGCCTGCTAAAGGAGGGGCTCGTCGACGAGATCTACGTCTATTACGGAAACATGATCATAGGTGGTGCTAAAGCTCCTACCGTAGTCGACGGAACGTCTTTCGACCCGCCGGTTGAGCTCGAACTGATATCGGTCGAAAGGGTTGGGAGAGGTGTGCTTACGAAGTGGAGAGTCGTTTCCCGTCGATTTGGCCGTCGAAAAATATCTTAATGGCAAAGGAATTCGAAAACGTTATCTATTAGCAAAGTCATCATAGCACCATGGCGGACAAGGTGTATGTCGTCGGGCACAAGAACCCCGACACCGATTCGGTCTGTTCTGCGATCGTCGTCGCGTATCTGTTGAACCAGTGGAAGGAGAAGGGCGGACTTATAAAGATCGACGGAGAGGCCGTGCCGGTTATTCAGGGAGAGCCCAACCCCGAAACGAAGTTCGTCCTCGAAACCTTCGGAGTTTCGACTCCCGAGATAATGACCGACGCCGAGGGGAAGAAGGTCGTGCTCGTTGATCACAGCGAGAAGACTCAGGCTCCGGACAACATCGACAAGGCGGAGATAGTTGCGATCATAGACCACCACAAGATAGGAGACGTAACAACTCCAAACCCGATCCTGTTCGTGAACTTCCCCGTCGGATGCACCGCGACGGTGCTCAAGAAGCTCTTCGATTGGACTGGAATAGAGATACCGAAGGAGATGGCGGGGCTGATGCTCGCTTCGATTCTCAGCGACACCGTAATATTCAAGTCCGCCACAACGACGGAGATGGACAAGGCGATCGCAGAGGAGCTCGCTAAGATTGCGGGAATCGAGGACATAACGAAGTTCGGAATTGAGGT
>Ga0256914_1003392_pt1 | contig 12565 bp, 7 predicted proteins | sample HulkmetaG_FD_191571 | JGI IMG/M metagenome (GOLD analysis project Ga0256914, IMG submission 191571) | Hydrothermal chimney microbial communities from Main Endeavour vent field at the Juan de Fuca Ridge, Pacific Ocean - Hulk | ecosystem: Environmental > Aquatic > Marine > Hydrothermal vents ...
GAGAGAGCGGCCGAGCTCGGGCGGTAGCGGATTATGTGGCAGGAATGACCGATCGGTTTGCCATTGCCGAATATGGACGACTATTTAATCCCCATCATGCCTAGTCTTTTCTGAACAGAGCTGAGGTGAGGGGAAGCGGTGATGTCCGGGATGATCTTGGACAACGAGTGAGACTTGGAGAAGATGATGTCGATTGGTACAGGGAGCTATCCTTATCTTGGCTATTTTAACTTGCAGCGGGCTCCGTTTACGCCGGTGGTCGATGATGCCTTTTTCTTCGCGGATCCGGCGATCAGCCAGCGGCTGGAGATGCTTCGTCACCTGATCCACTACAGCGATCTTCTGTTGGTTGTCATTGGGGAACAAGGCAGCGGCAAGACCACCTTGCTTCAACAGTTTCTCCGCTCCGATCGGGAACAGATGCCTGTTTGCCGTGTGGACGGGGAGTACGGTATGGACGCAGGGCGGCTGCTGGATCGGATAGCGCAGGGATTCGGTCTTTCCGGTGCTCCTGCTGATTCGGCCAAGCTGGCTGAATCGCTGGCCCGGAAAGGAGGCGATCAGCCGTTTCTCCTGTTGATCGATGATGCCCATCGTCTCTCCATGGAGGCCTTGGCGACATTGCTGGAGTTGGCGGAGCTCGACGGACCTGAAGGCCGGTTAATGCGTATCGTTTTGTTTTGTGAACCGGCTATCAACGAATTGCTGGCCGATCCCGCTATTGCGCCGCTGCGCGACCGGATCACACAGACTATGGAGATGCCACTGTTGACCGAGGAGCAGACAGCGGATTACCTGCTTCATCGAATGAGGGTGGCAGGTTTGCGAGGGGAGTCTCCTTTTTCCGCCAAGTTGGTAAAGATGATTCACAAGGGTGCACGGGGCAATCCTGCGCGTATCAACGAACTTGCCCATCAGGCGTTGATGGAGATCAGCGGGGAAGAACCGCGGCGAAACCCGCTGGCATCATTGGCCAATGGAGAAAAGGGGTTGCCTCTGGGTGGAATCGCCGCTGTGGTGATCCTGGTGTTGCTGGTTCCGCTGATGCTGTTTTTGGGAGGGGATGGGGAAGAGAGGGCAGAGCAGGTCCGTCAGGAGGTTACCTTGCCCATCGGTTCCCCTGATGGAGAAAAGGCGGTAGTGGTGCTGGCAGGTGAACGGCCGGCTGAGACTCCGGTATCGCACGCCAAGACCGAGATCTCTTCCGAGGAAGAACTCTCTCGGCCTGTGGCGGATCAAACGACTCCTCGTCTTAAAGGCTGGCCTCCAGAAGAGGAGAACGATGTACAACAAGTTGCAGAGGTGGCGGCTGAGCCGGTAATTGAGATTCCTGCTGCTGCCCAGCCAAAGACTCATCCGGAAGGGGCACCCCCAGTTATTGAAAGGGTGCTCCCCGATCCGGTTCCTGCCTCGCGAGAGCGCCAGATCGTGACGCTGCGTGGCTTTGGTTTTGACACCGGCAGTCGGGTTACGTTGGGATGGACCGGGCGAGTGAAAGAGCTTTCGCCGGAACAGGTGCAAGTGAAAAGTGCCGAGGAGATCCAGATTGCCATCGTTACCGGTTCTGCAGAAGATACCTGGACGGTGAGAGTGACCAATCCTGATGGAACGAGCTCCAAGATCGTCAAGTTCCATGTCCAACCCCGGGAAAGTGCACCGGCGCTGGCTCCATCTCCATCGCGCCAGCCTGTTGCCAAGGCTGATACCGGCAGGCCGGAGGGAGTTCATCGGGAGGCATGGTTGATGGCGCAGAATCCCGCTCATTACACTGTTCAGCTGATGGGAGCGGGTGAGGAGGCCAAGGTCCTGGATTTTGTCCGCCAGCACAATCTGAAAGGGGAGCTGGCCTATTTCCGGGGTTTGAGTCAAGGCAAGGACTGGTACTCATTGGTGGCTGGGGTCTATCCCGATTTCAAGTCAGCCAACAAGGCAGCGGCCCAGCTCGCCAGGGAGCTCAAGGATACCTCACCCTGGGTGCGTCGTATCGGCAATATCCGCATCCTGTTGGCGGACCTGGCAGAGGTCAAGGAGCAGAAGGCGGTTTACCATTCGCTGCCCAAAGGGATGCAGGATATCGACTGGCTGCTTCGGCAGAATCCTCGCCATTACACGCTGCAGTTGCTGGCCGGAACGGAAAAACGGAGCATCGAGGAGTTTCTGCGCCGTCATGGGCCGGCAGATGGTGCGGTTTATTTCCGCACCCAGCGGGGTGGAAAGGATTGGTATGCCCTGGTTTACAACAGTTATCGCAGCAAGACCGAGGCCCTCGCGGCACTCGAGAGATTACCCAGTGCATGGCGCAAGCATCGGCCATGGATGCGGAGCTTTGCAAGTATCCAGAAGGAGTTGACACAGACCCCTCGCTAAGGCAATCCAAGCGAATCCGATTCAATAGCCCGGTATCGGGACCGCTTGAGGGTGGGTGCTGCGTTACCGTTCTTGAATCCTCAGAGGGCGCTGTCTGAAGCGTGTTGCAGCGAGCCATCCCTCGTGCCGCGCATTGAAGAGCAAGGCTCCCGGTTGTATAATTTTTGGCTATTTTGCCCGCTTTGCTTGGGGTTCGGGCGGGCCTTCCCCCTAGGTGATACAGTTAAGAATACGGCATGAATTCAGATAACAATGGATCTCCAGGTCTTTATCGTTCCTCTTTTGAAAAGGATAGCTGCGGTTTCGGTCTGATTGCCCACATGGACGGTGAGGCCAGCCACTGGCTGGTACAGACCGCCATCGACGCACTGGCCAGACTTACCCATCGGGGTGCTGTCGCGGCGGATGGCAAGACTGGTGACGGCTGTGGCCTGTTGATGAAGGCTCCCGATGGTTTCATGCGGGCGGTAGCGGAAGAGGCAGGAATCCGCCTGGCGGAACGTTATGCCACTGGCATAATATTCCTTAGCCAGCAGGAGGAACTTGCGGAACAAGCCCGGGCCCGGCTGGAACAGGAGCTTGCTGCAGAGGGATTGGAGGTCGCTGGCTGGCGTACGGTACCTACCGATGAGTCCGCATGCGGCGAAGAGGCGTTGAAGAGCCTGCCCGTGTTCCGTCAGATCTTCGTCAATGCCCCGGAGGGGATGGACGAGGTTCGTTTCGAGCGGCATCTCTACGTGGCGCGGCGTCGAGTCGAAAAGGCCATTGCGCCGGACGACGACACCTTTTACGTCCCTAGTCTTTCTTCACGAGTGGTTTCCTACAAGGGGCTGGTCATGCCAGCCAATCTGCCGGTTTTCTATCGGGATTTGAACGATCCTCGTTTGGAATCTGCCCTGTGTGTATTTCACCAGCGTTTCTCCACCAATACATGGCCCGAGTGGCGGCTGGCGCAGCCGTTCCGCTATTTGGCCCACAACGGCGAGATCAACACCATTCAGGGGAACCGTAACTGGTCGATGGCCCGGGGGCACAAGTTCAAGACACCTCACATCCCTATGCCGGATATTTTGCCTTTGGTCTCCATGAGCGGTTCCGACTCCAGCAGCCTGGACAATATGTTGGAGGCGCTCTTGGCCGGGGGTATGGATATTTTCCGTGCGATGCGACTGCTGATTCCACCCGCTTGGCAAAATGTGGAGACCATGGATGCGGATCTGCGCGCTTTCTATGAATACAATTCCATGCACATGGAGCCGTGGGATGGTCCAGCAGGGATCGTGCTTACCGATGGACGCTATGCCGCCTGCGTGCTGGATCGCAACGGCTTGCGCCCTGCGCGTTGGGTGGTTACCCGGGATCGCCATATCACGCTGGCCTCCGAGGTGGGAGTCTACGACTATGCACCGGAAGATGTGGTGGCCAAGGGGCGGTTGGGGCCGGGGCAAATGCTCGCCGCTGATACAGCCACCGGAGAACTGCTGCTGCCAGAGCAGATCGACGGGCAGCTCAAGCAGCGTCATCCGTACAAGCAATGGTTGACTCGGCACACGCAGCGTCTCAAGTCTGAGCTGGAAAGCGAGGAGCAGTGTATCCAGCCCATGGCAAGGCGGCGTTTCGAGGTGTGCCAGAAGCTGTTCCAAGTAAGCTTTGAGGAGCGCGATCAGGTATTACGGGTGTTGGCAGAGTCAGGACAGGAAGCGATTGGTTCCATGGGCGACGATACGCCGGTGGCGGTGCTCTCCCGTCGGGTACGCTCTCTCTACGATTATTTTCGCCAGCAGTTCGCACAGGTGACCAACCCGCCCATCGATCCCATTCGGGAACAGATCGTGATGTCGCTGGAGAGTTGTTTTGGGCGAGAGAAAAACCTCTTTGAGGAGACGGAGGACCATGCCGCCAGGTTGCTCGTGGATTCCCCGGTGCTGTCAGCGAGCAAGTTCCAGCAGCTGCAGGATCTGGATGACCCTGATTACGCCTGCTGGCGTATCGACCTAAGCTATCCTGCCAAGGGAAATCTGCGCGAGGCACTGCGGCAGATCTGCGATCAGGCGGTAGCTGCCGTCAAGGGGGGGAAGGTGATACTGATCCTCTCCGACAGGGAGGTGGTCCCCGACCGTGTGCCGGTCCATGCTTTACTGGCCACCGGCGCAGTGCATCACACATTGATCCGGGAAGGATTGCGCTGTGATGCCAATATCGTGGTCGAGACCGCCACTGCTCGCAACCCCCATGAATTCGCCGTACTGATCGGTTATGGGGCAACCGCGATCTACCCCTGGCTGGCCTATGAGTGTTTGATGGACCTGCAGCGTACCGGGGAGATCACTGGCCAGAACTGTGGCGAGCTGATGCACAACTACCGCAAGGGGATCAACAAAGGGCTCTACAAGATCATCTCCAAGATGGGGATCTCCACCATCGCCAGTTACCGGGGTGCGCAGTTGTTCGAATCGGTGGGGTTGCATGACGAGGTGGTGGAGCTCTGCTTCAAAGGCACCACCAATCGCTTGCAGGGCAGCCGTTTCGAGGATCTGGAACAGGATCAGCGCCAGCTGATGCGAGAAGCTTGGGACCCTCGCTGCCAGATCAGTCAGGGAGGATTACTCAAGTATATCCATGGCGGGGAGGATCATGCATACAATCCAGATGTGGTGCGAGCATTGCGCCATGCGGTGACCACGGGCCGTTATGAGGATTACCGCGAGTTCGCCCGGTTGGTAAACGAACGGCCGATACTCGCTTTCCGGGACATGATGCGGCTGCGCGAGGCGGAGACCCCGCTCAGTCTTGATGAAGTGGAACCGGTGGAAGCCATCGTTCAGCGGTTCGACTCCGCCGCCATGTCATTGGGGGCGCTCTCGCCGGAGGCCCATGAGACCCTGGCCGAGGCAATGAATCGCCTTGGTGGACGTTCTAATTCGGGTGAAGGCGGAGAGGATCCGGCACGGTACGGCACCATCAAGCGCTCCAAGATCAAGCAAGTCGCATCCGGCCGGTTCGGCGTGACGCCTGCTTATCTTTCCAGTGCCGAGGTGATTCAGATCAAGATCGCCCAAGGGGCCAAGCCCGGAGAGGGGGGGCAGTTGCCCGGGGGAAAGGTCAATGAGCTGATTGCCGAGCTGCGCTATTGTAAGCCCGGCGTTTCCCTGATTTCGCCGCCGCCGCATCACGATATCTATTCCATCGAGGATCTGGCCCAGTTGATCTTTGATCTCAAGCAAGTCAATCCCGAGGCGCTGGTCTCGGTCAAGCTGGTGGCCGAGGCAGGCGTGGGGACCATCGCTGCTGGAGTGGCCAAGGCCTACGCGGATCTGATCACCATTTCTGGCCATGATGGAGGTACCGGTGCCAGCCCGCTGACATCGGTGAAGTATGCCGGTTCCCCTTGGGAACTGGGGCTTACCGAGACCCACCAGATTCTGCGGGCAAACAATCTGCGTGACAAAGTTCGGGTGCAGGCCGATGGTGGATTGAAGACGGGCCTGGATGTGGTCAAGGCCGCACTGTTGGGGGCGGAGAGCTTTGGTTTTGGTACTGCACCGATGATTGCCATGGGATGCAAATATCTGCGTATCTGCCACCTAAACAACTGCGCCACCGGTGTTGCTACGCAGCACAAGGTGCTGCGCATGGAGCACTATATCGGCAAGGTGGAGATGGTGATGAATTACATCCGGTTCGTTGCCGAGGAGGTGCGGGAGCTGTTGGCGCGTTTGGGCTACCGGAGCCTGGAGGAGATCATTGGTCGTACCGAGTTGCTGGAGCTGGCACCGGCTTCCACCCAAAAACAGCAGAAACTGGATCTCACTCCCATCATGGGAGATGGCGGTGTGCCGGTGGAGAAACCCCGGTATTGCACTGAGCCACGCAACGAGCCTTTTGATAAGGCGGAGCTGGCGGAGCAGATGGTACGGGATATCCTGCCAGCTATCGAAGACAAGAGCGGTGGAACTTTCCGTTATCGGCTGAAGAATATTCACCGCTCCATTGGTGCCCGGTTGTCCGGAGAGATAGCTCGCCGTCACGGCAATCTCGGTATGGAGGATGCTCCAGTAACCCTGCGCCTTACGGGAACTGCGGGGCAGAGTTTCGGAGTATGGAATGCCGGTGGCTTGCATATGTATCTGGAAGGGGATGCCAATGACTACGTTGGCAAGGGAATGGCTGGTGGTAAGCTGGTTATCTATCCACCCGCGGGCAGCCGTTTCAGCAGCCATGAAAGCGCTATCATCGGTAACACCTGTCTCTATGGTGCTACCGGTGGGCAGCTGTTTGCCGCTGGCTTGGCAGGAGAGCGGTTTGCAGTACGCAACTCCGGTGCTTGCGCCGTGGTGGAAGGGGTTGGCGATCACGGCTGTGAATACATGACCGGCGGTGTGGTGGTGGTTTTGGGACGTACTGGACTCAATTTCGGTGCCGGGATGACCGGAGGCTTCGCCTATGTCCTGGACCGGGACAACACCTTCGTGGACCATTATAACCACGAACTGATCGACATCCACCGGATAACTACCGAGAATATGGGTGCCTACCGTGATCATTTGCAGGAGCTGATCCAACTTTTCGTAGAGGAAACCGGCAGCGCTTACGGGCAGGAGATCCTGGAACAGTTTGCCGATCTGGCAGGCAGGTTCTGGCTGGTCAAACCAAAGGCGTTGAAACTGGCCTCGCTGATAGCCGATCTACGCAACGCTGCAGCTTAACGATTTTCAATTGGATGTTGGAATAATGGGCAATATTTTTCAGTTCCTTCAGGTTCCTCGCTCATTGCCGGAAAAGAAGGCGGCGCAAGAGCGGATTAAGAATTATTGTGAGATCTACGGTGCATTTGACCGGAAAAATGCTGCAATTCAGGCAGATCGTTGTCTCGAGTGTGGCAATCCCTACTGTGAGTGGCGTTGCCCGGTACACAACTACATCCCTAATTGGCTCAAGCTGGTGGCGGAGGGTAATATCACTGAGGCAGCGGAGCTCTCGAACCGTACCAACAGCCTGCCGGAGATTTGTGGCAGGGTCTGTCCCCAGGACCGTCTTTGTGAAGGGGCCTGTACCCTGAATGACGGGTTTGGTGCGGTGACCATCGGAGCGGTGGAGAGTTTCATCACAGATACTGCGTTGGGTGAAGGGTGGCGTCCAGATCTATCTCAGGTAAAGGATAGCGGCAAACGGGTTGCTATCGTTGGGGCGGGGCCGGCAGGACTGGGTTGTGCCGACGTGCTGGTGCGCAATGGGATCAAACCGGTGGTCTACGATCGTCATCCCGAGATTGGAGGATTACTCACTTTCGGGATCCCAGAGTTCAAGTTGGAAAAATCGGTGGTGAAGCGACGCGGCGAGATCCTCCGTGAGATGGGCGTGGAATTCATACTTGGTACCGAGGTGGGCAAGGACATCCTCTTCCAGCAACTCCTTGATGAATATGACGCCGTTTTCCTTGGTATGGGCACCTACAGCTACATGCAGGGTGGCTTCCCGGGAGAGGATCTTCCGGGCGTTCATTCTGCGCTTCCCTATCTGATCTCCAATATCAATCGTTGCCTGGGGCTGGAGCAGGATGAGTCCGAGTTTATCAACATGTACGGCAAGCGGGTGGTGGTGCTCGGCGGAGGTGATACTGCCATGGACTGTACCCGCACAGCTATTCGGCAAGGAGCGTTGAGCGTGGTATGTGCCTATCGTCGCGATGAGGCCAACATGCCTGGTTCCCGGCGAGAGGTGATCAATGCCAAGGAAGAAGGGGTGAGCTTCATGTGGAACCGTCAGCCGGTGGAGATTGTTGGAAGTGAGCAGGTGGAAGGGGTGAAGGTGGTGACCACCGAGCTGGGCGAACCGGATGAGAAGGGGCGGCGGCGTCCTCAACCGGTGCCCGGGTCCGAAGAGGTGATACCGGCCGATGCGGTTATTGTGGCGTTTGGTTTCCGGCCCAGTCCCCCTGACTGGTTGCGACAGTTCGATGTGGAGACCGACGACCGTGGCCGAGTGAAGGCTGCTGAACAGCAGCGCTATCCCTTCCAGACCTCCAACCCAAAGATTTTTGCGGGAGGTGACATGGTACGGGGTTCGGATCTGGTGGTTACGGCGGTGCATGAAGGTCGGGAAGCGGCACGGGGTATTCTGGATTACCTGGAGATCTGATGGAATCACTCAAGAATGATCGTTTTTTGCGCGCCTTGCTGCGTGAGCCCGTCGATATGACACCGGTCTGGATGATGCGCCAGGCGGGCCGCTATCTGCCTGAGTATCGGGCCACGAGGGAACGGGCCGGCAGTTTCATGGCACTGTGCAAGTCACCGGAACTGGCTTGTGAGGTGACATTGCAGCCCTTGGAGCGTTTTCCGCTGGATGCAGCCATTCTGTTCTCTGATATCTTGACCATACCTGATGCCATGGGGCTGGGTCTCTATTTCGCCGAAGGAGAAGGACCGCGCTTCGAGCGGCCACTTCGAAGTGCTGCAGATATCGACAAGCTGGGAGTGCCCGATCCGGAGCAAGAGCTCAAATATGTAATCGATGCCGTGCGCACCATTCGCCGCGAACTGCGGGGGCGGGTGCCGCTGATCGGCTTCTCTGGCAGCCCCTGGACACTTTCAACCTATATGGTGGAAGGGGGGGCCAGCAAGGAGTATGCATATGTTAAAGGGATGATGTTCGATCGTCCCGAGTTGATGCACAAGCTGCTTGACACCATCGCCAGGTCAGTAATCTCCTATCTCAACGCCCAGATTGCAGCAGGGGCTCAGGCAGTGATGATCTTCGATACCTGGGGTGGCATTCTCACGCCTCGGGACTACCGGGAGTTTTCCCTGCGTTATATGGAGCAGATTGTGGCCGGCCTTACTCGTGAAGCGGAAGGGCGCCGTGTGCCAGTGATTCTGTTTACCAAGGGAGGAGGGGGATGGCTGGAAGTGATGGCTGACACTGGCTGTGATGCGCTAGGCGTGGATTGGACTCTGGATTTGGGGGATGCCCGCCGTCGTGTCGGTGATCGGGTGGCACTCCAGGGAAACATGGATCCCACAGTTCTTTATGCATCCCCGGAACGAATCCGACAGGAGGTGGTCACTATTCTGGAGAGTTACGGCAAGGGCAGCGGTCATGTCTTCAATCTCGGGCATGGTATCCATCAGCACGTGGAGCCGGATCATGCCGCTGCCTTCATCGAGGCGGTACATGCACTGAGCGTCTCTTATCATCAATGAATTAGGGAGTGTAGGAAGATGAATCGTCGATATTATGGATTGCTGTTAGTTGCCATTCTGGCACTTTTTGTCACTGTTGCATGTGCCAAGCAGGGGGAAAGTATAGAGCAAAAGGCATGGAAAGCGATTCAGAACGGCGCGCTGTTGGTAGATGTCCGAACTCCGGAGGAATTTGAGGCCGGTCATCTGGAAGGGGCCCTTCTGATTCCTTATGACCAGATCCCCGAACGGTTGGCCGAATTCGGTGACGACAAGAACCGGCCCATCGTGGTCTATTGCCGCAGTGGCAAACGGGCGGGGATTGCCGAAGAGACATTGCGCAAGGCGGGTTTCACCAACGTATTGAATGCGGGTGGCTACGAAAACATGAAAGCTGCCAAGCCAAAGTGACAGGCATGATCTTTCTTGCCCGTTTCTTTCCGCACCCTTTGTGGAACGATTTTTGAGTTATGAAGGGCCGAAGTTTTCCCTCAGCCATTCGCTGATGTAATCCAAGGCTTCGTCGCGCCACTCTTTGAATTGGAGTTCGTGATTTGCTTGGTGGATCACCTTGAGTTCCTGAAACGGAGCACTGGTGCGAGAGTCCATGAGATGGGCAAAGAAGGTCTCCTGAATATTGTGCCAGCACTTGGAGTGTTCAGAAAATAGCAAAAGGTGTGTCTTGCCTTTTTTCTGGATGCCTTTGAAAGATTCCGCCAGGGGTTGATTCAGATTGCTGAAATCTTCCAACCCCTTTTTGCCTTTTTGTCGTCCTTGCAGCAGAAACCGTGTGCTGATTCGAAGAATCCCGCGGATATCGCTCTGTAGCGATAGAAGCCGCCACCAAGCAGCGGCAGATAGGATCTTGGACGCATAGATTTTCATCACGGAATTTATGCGGGTGAGGGTTTCCTCGGATGTTGGAATAGGCGCTTCTGTTGAAAAAAATGGTTCGACATTGATCGAGACAATGCCATCGACCAGTTGCGGATATCTGTCGGCAAGCAGGATGGCGGTGATTGCGCCGCCACACAGGCCGCAAATTACTATCTTTTTCCCAGGGTTTTTCCCTTTGATGTGGCGGATGAAAAAGGCTAGCTCTTCCACGAATCCCCCGGTTTCAATGTGGTTCCAGTGTTTGTGGATTGGTTCCGATGGTAATTCTCCGTCGCTGATTCCAATGCCAAGGGGATCGAAACGGTAACAGCAATAGCCTCTCTTTGCCAACGTTCTTGCATAACTAACGAACAGTCTTCCTGGGCCAACCGAATATTTCAGCCCAGCGGGGAGAAATACCACTATCGGGCTGTTGGCCATGTGCTGGCGATGATTCCCGGATGTCTCAATGGCTCTCAGGTAGCGTGCCTGATAACGTAGCTCAAGAATATTTTCTTGGAATGCGTCGGTGTGTGACATCAACAGGAGAGAAATCTGTTAGCAGCCTCAAAGAGCGCAAGCTGTTTCGGCGCATGGTATCGGGTTTCCGTCCAGAATGATTCCATTTCGATCCATTCATGAATGGCGCCGCTTTTCTGTAACGGCTTCGGCATCCTTTTACGGAAGCTTTTTCGTCTGCTGTTGGCTTGCAGCAGGATCAGGCTTTCCGTTGTGGCATCAGTGTAGCGCAGACCAAAGGTGTCGATGGATTGGAAAAATTCCCGATCGATTTCATATCCGGAGATGGTGATTCTCTCACCCGCTTCGAGCCTGGTCATCAGCTTGTTACGATCCTCCTCAATTCGCCCCCAGGTGGAAAGCTGGGTGGTCAGGTTGCTTCTGAGAAGAGAGGTCTGGTAACGTTCTGGATGGAATATCGGCTCGACGCCGATCAACCTGGTGGCATCCAGCTGTCTTGCCGCTTTCGAGGCAAGATTGAACCCGAAACGGATACCGATCAGAAACAGGTCTTGTTTCGGGTTTTCATTCCGATACCAGCTCGTTACATCGGCAAGATCGTCGAGCATCTGATCTGCTGGGACGGGATATTCACCACCACTATTTCCGGATCCCTGATAATCGAACAGCAAAACGTTGTAATCATTTTCCGCCAACTCTTGCGACCAACGGGTCAAATAATTTTTGCAGAACACTGCCTCTTCCAGGAGTGGGTTGCAAAATATCACAACCGGCCGTGTACTATCGCAAAAATGGAGCTGATAGAAGAGCGGAACCCTTCGTCGGTTGATTACGTAGCCACATCGTTGGTTTTTCATGGACAGATCGATCCCCGATACCAGTTTTCGACTGAATGTGGGGGATGAAAATTTTTCTCCCGCATCTCCTGTGCGGTGTTCGTTCCGCGTAAATATTGCGGGCCATTGTTATGCCGGGTTAATAAATGAGCAAAGGCTCTTCCCGCTATGGACGAATCCGCCCGGATCTCTTGGCTTTATCAAACGCAATGATATACACATTGCCGGCATTTGTCTTTACAAGATGGTCATTCAAAGAGTTTACCAAGCAGGGATTCAACGATTCAGTTCTTTGTAACATTTTGAATTGCTCTGTTGTCAGCCGGATTGGAAATGCCTGACCATGGCAGGATACCGTATCCTTACTTTATCGGGAGAAGCATGGGTTCGTTTTCCGGGGATGCGAATTCCCCGCCTAACAGCAGATGGAGATCAATGCGGTTTTGCAATCGCTGATTTTGCACCTGTAGTAGTGTACTGCGGGCGGAGAACTGCTGGCGTTGTCTCTCCAACTGGCCTACGGCACTTTGCCGTTTCGCTCGAGAGCGGCCTGTTCGGTGCCGCTCGGCAGCTTTTGCAGTACTCTTTTGCAAGGTTCGCTCCTGTGCGGCCAAGCGGGAAGATTCGGCAAGTGTCTCTTTTACTTTACGGAAAGCGTTGAGTACGACCTCGGCATATTGACTCACGCCCCTTTTGATGTCGGCTTGGTCCAGGAGTGAGTCTGCTGCTGGTCCTGCGCTTCGTGATAGCGATGCAGTTATACTTGCCATCAAAGCAGCACTCAATTGATTTTCATTTGTCAATCGATTCAGCTCGATGCTGTAA